>OFFX01002191.1_pt1 | contig 12544 bp, 10 predicted proteins | sample 1521511 | NCBI WGS metagenome assembly OFFX01 (sample SAMEA3504125, study PRJEB24116) | mouse gut metagenome | biome: mouse gut; feature: mouse-associated habitat; material: faeces | place: Denmark | collected 2011
AGGCCGGTTCCGTGGGCGGCCAGATGGTCAAGAAGATGATCGAGTCCTACGAGAAGAACCTGTAAGCTCGTCTGGACGCTGAGAAGGGGACCGGCGGAAGCCGGTCCCCTTCTCTCATGCCCTCACTCCGTGCCGTGGGCGGCGAAGCACCAGAGCACCCAGAGGTCCGCCGCGCCGTCCAGTACCATGCTGGCTCCCAGGAACATCAGCATGGTCTCCGCCGCCTGGAAGGGATTCACGATCAGCAGCGCCCCCAGCGCCCCGGCCAGAATCCCCATCACCAGCACGGACCACCAGCGCACATACCCCATCTTTTTGAGGGTGATGGCCCGCCGGGTTTTACTCAGGCACTCCACCAGCAGATAGATGCCCAGGACAATGGGCAGAATGGACAGGATGGCCTCCGGCTGGACCAGGGCGAACATCCCGAACCCCAGCAGCAGAATCCCAACCACCATATCCAGCCGCACCCAGCCCATCACATCCTGCTGCCGCAGGGCGGAGAACACCCGGGACCCGCCAAAGGCCAGGGCCAGCGCCCCCGCGCTCCGGCAGATAACGATGCCCGTGAAGCCCGGGTGGACCATCAGGATCACCCCCAGGGTGATGCAGGCGGCGGCCAGGATGGCCCGGCCTACCGCGATCTTCTTGCTGTCGTTCATTTTCTGCGTTCCTCCTTGTTGTACATTCCTCCCGCCTCCCGGCGAGAACACATGGGAAAACCTGTCCCGCTTTTGGACAGTTTGTGGGATTTGTCACTTGCCCGACAGGAATAATCTGTTACAATATTCTTACTTTTCAAAAGATACGCCGCCCTGACCGGCGCAAGGGAGAGTGGCCCGTCAATATGCCTGATTCCAACATCACCAAGAGAGCCCTGGCCCAGTCCCTCAAGGATCTGATGGCCAATCACCCCTTTTCCAAGATCGGCGTTGCAGATATCTGCGAGAGCTGCGGCATGAGCCGGAAGAGCTTCTACTACCACTTCAAAGACAAGTACGATCTGGTCCACTGGATCTTCGACGTGGAGTTCCTCCAGTCCATCCGGGGGCGGGAGCAGGAGAGCAGCTGGGAGCTCTTCCAAGCCCTGTGCGCCTATTTTTACCAGGAGCGGAATTTTTATCGCTGCGCCATCCGGATCGAGGGGCAGAACTCCTTCCGCGAATACTTCCGGGAGGTCACCTCGCCGGTGATTGAGACCTTGGCTGCGGACCTCTTCGTGGAGAGCACTGACCGGGAGTTCTGCGTCACCTTCTTCGCCGACGCCATCCTATCCGCCACCCTCCGCTGGCTGTCCAAGCCCCGGCCCGAGCCGCCGGAGGAGTATCTGGACCGGCTCCACCGCCTGCTGGTGCGGGGGGCGCGCTACGTGCTGGAGGATCTGGAGGGACCTGCGGGTGCGCCGGAGACGCGCCGTTACATATGACGCCTGAGAGGCGGCCCTGGTCCGGGGCCGCCTCTCCTCGTCCCTCAGCCGGTCTTTGCGGCCGGTCTCTTCCCCAGCAGCTTCCTCACGAACACAGCCTCTCCCACCTCCGCCGTCAGCTCCCGGCCGTCCCGGCAGACGGTGGGCCGTCCGTCCGGCAGTACGCCGGCAAAGCAGGCGCCGCCGGAGATGATCCGGTCCACCCGGAGGATGTCGCCGTAGTAGTCAAACACCAGCAGAGGGTATCGCTCCCGGGCTCTCCCGGTGATCTCCCGGAGCCGGGCCCGGCCCGCCTCCGTGCACGCCGGGCCTGTCAGCAGGAATACCGCCAGCCCGCCCTCCCGGCGCAGCTCCTCCAGCCAGCCCTCCGCCTGCTCCACATCGCTGTCCCCGGCGCACAGCCGCCAGAAGCCATAGAGCCGGCGCTCCTCTCGGAGCTGGCCGGCGGCCTCCTGCCCCGCTCCGGCCTCCAGGACCGTCATCACGTTGTCCGGCGCCGCCAGCTGGCCCGCGCTCAGGGCCCCAGGGGAGACGAAGAGAAGAAACGCGCACAGGGGTGCGCCCTCCGCCAGTCCCATGGCCGCCTCCAGGGCGGCCCGGTCCCCGCCGGTGTGGACAAAGTAGGTAAATATCCCGGCCTCCTGGCCGCGGCGGACAAGGCCGGCCCAGTCCACCGCCTCCCCGCCGGTCTCCATGTGGAGGGTGAGGGACCAAGGTACGTCCACGCCCCGGGCGGCCTTCCAGGCGCGGATCCGGCGGGCCCCCATGGTCCAGCTCTGCCAGCCCACGTTGACGCCAAAGGCGGTCAGGTTCCGGCGGCTGGTCTCCTGGACCAGACGGCACACCAGCTCATAGTAGGGGCAGTTCTCGTCCCGCAGCGCCCGCTGGACCGTGCCCATGTATTTCTTCTGAAACCGGCCCGTGGCCATAACCGCGCCCATATCCACCAGATTGCGCAGGCCCCGCTCCGGGTCCTCCTCGATTTTGCGGATGCTTCGGTCCACCAGGGACTCCACCACGGTTCTGGTGAAGGCGTTTGCTTTCATGCCGGACACACCGCCTATCTTTCCTTAAAATTAAAATGGACAGCTTCAGAATACCTCTCTTTCCCGCCAATAGGAAGGGACAAAATCTCGGATTTGTCCCAAAAAGACGGGGGTGGAGGCGGAAGGCCCCCAGGTTTTCGCCGGATAGCGCCGTAAGAAAATCTTAATATTTTCTTATACCATCCTCTCTTGCTTTACCGGGGGCAGTCCTGTATAGTGTGTGTACTAGCAGAAATAATACAGCTGCTGTGGAGGTGTTATCCGATGAATTTGGTCAATTTGCTGCTGCTGGGTGTGATCGGCATGTTCGCCCTGGTCTACACCGGGGCGCTGCTGCTGCGAAAAAGTTAGGAGGCGAGTCTTTTTGCTGACACTGAACTACCGGGATTCCCGGCCCATCTACGGCCAGATCAAGGATGGACTGCGCCGGCTCATCGTCACCGGGGCCCTGGAGCCAGACGAGAAGCTGCCCAGCGTCCGGTCCATGGCCATGGAGCTGGCCATCAATCCCAACACCATCCAGCGGGCCTACGCCGAGCTGGAGGCCGAGGGCTTTATCTACTCCGTACCTGGAAAGGGGAGCTTCGCCGCCCGGCGGCTGGGAGCCGACGGGGCCCATGCGGCCCGCCGGGCCGCCCTGATGGAGCGGCTGCGGGAGCTGATCGCGGAGCTACGGTATCTGAACGTAGCGGACAGTGAGATCATCGCGCTGATGAACGAGGGGGTGGCCCAATGATCGAGGTAAAGAGCGTCGTCAAGACCTTTGACGGCTTCACCGCCCTGAACGGGGCGGACATCACCGTGCCGGACGGCGGCGTATACGGACTGGTAGGGCCCAACGGCGCCGGCAAGTCCACCGTCATCCGCCACATCACCGGCATCTACCGGCCCGACAGCGGGCAGGTGCTGGTGGAGGGGGAGCCGGTCTATGAGAACCCGGGGAAGAAGGCCCTCATTGCCGCCATTCCCGACGACTGGTACCACTTCCCCTCCGCCACCATCGCGGACATGATGCGCTTCTACCGGGGCTTCTACCCGGCCTTTGACATGGCCCGGTACGAGAAGTTCAAGGAGGTCTTCGCCCTGCCGGAGAAGAGCCCTATCCGCCGCATGAGCAAGGGCATGCAGAAGCAGGCCGCCTTCTGGCTGACCATGTGCTGCCGGCCCAGATATCTCATCCTGGACGAGCCCGTGGACGGGCTGGACCCGGTGATGCGCCGGCAGGTGTGGAGCCTGATGATGAGCGATGTCAGCGAGCACGGCACCACCGTGCTGGTGTCCTCCCACAACCTGCGGGAGCTGGAGGACGTGTGTGACCACGTGGGCATCATGAACAAGGGCCGGGTGCTGCTGGAGCGGAGTCTGAGCGATCTCCAGGATAACATTGTCAAGCTCCAGGCAGTCTGGCGCACCGGGGAGGTGCCCGTGCTGCCCGGCCAGCTCCAGGTGCTCCACACCTCCCACGTGGGACGGGTGTACACCTACATTGTCCGTGGCCGGGCCGAGGATGTGACGGGCCAGCTGGAGCAGTTCAAGCCCCTCATGCTGGAGGCCCTGCCCCTGAGCCTGGAGGAGATCTTTATCTATGAGCTGGGAGGTGAGCAGTATGCTGTCAAAGAGATCATTCTTTAACCGGACCCTGTTCCGGAAAAATCTGACCCGCTTCTGGCCCCTGTGGGGCGGCGCGGCCCTGGCGGGGGCCATGGTGCCCCTGTACCTTCTGCTGGCCCTGCTGGGGATGCCCGACGCCAATGTGTCCGCCCGGGACTTCGCCTATGCCCTCTATACCACGGATGTGTACGCGGTTCCCGCCGTCACGGCGGGGTACGCCATCCTCTGCGCCATGGCGGTGTGGGGCTACCTGTACAACAGCAGGAGCGTGGGGCTGATGCACACCCTGCCTGTGGACCGGACGGGACTCTTTGTGACCAATACCCTTTCAGGGCTGGCCATGATGCTCATCCCCTACGCCGTTGTGGGGGCGTTCAGCTGCCTCATCGCCCTGTTCTGGGGATTTTTCGATCTGGCGGCGGCGATGAACACGGTGCTGGCCGTGGCGTTCATGACCCTTCTCTTCTTCGGCCTGGCCACCTTCTGCGCCATGCTGACGGGCCACGTGTTCATGCTGCCGGTGCTCTACCTGCTGATGAACTTCTTGGCGCCCCTGCTGGAGGTGCTGGTGGCCAGCCTATCGGAGATGTTCCTGGTGGGCGTCGGCTTTAACAACTTCACCCTGACCGAGCCCCTCTCGCCCATCCTTGCCATCTACCACCGCTTTTCCTACGGCGTGGAGCCGGTAGAGAACGGGGAGGGCGCGCCGTACCTCATCGGTCTCTGGGTGGTGGCCCTCTATGCCCTGGCGGGACTGGTCCTGCTGGCGCTGGCGTGGCTGCTCTGCCGCCGCCGCCACAGCGAGCGGGCCGGAGACGTGGTGGCCTTCCGGTGGCTGCGGCCCGTGTTCCGCTACGGCACGGCCCTTTTGAGCGGCCTGACCCTGGGACGCCTGCTCTACGAGCTGCTGCGCATGGCCCTGTTCCACTATCGGGACTACGCCCTCGTGATCCCGGTGTGGGTGTGCATGGCCCTGGCCGGCGTGCTGGGGTACTATGTGGCCTCCATGCTGCTGGAGAAGTCCCTGCGGGTGTTCCGGGGCAGTCTGCCCGGGGTGGCTGCGGTGTGCGTGGGCGCGGCGCTGGTGTGTGGGACCGTCAGCATGGACGTCTTCGGCGCGGAGCGGTGGGTGCCGGACCCGTCGGAGGTGGAGATGGTATATCTGGGGGACTACGAGGTCCAGTTCTCCGCTGACCAGACGGAGCCGGAGAAGCTCCAGCAGATCATCGACATCCACCGGGCCATTGTGGAGGACCGGAACTACATCCGGGACGGCCGGCACGACACCTATCAGAGCGGGAAGTGCGTCAGCCGGTGGATCAATCTGAACTACACCCTCCGGAACGGCAGGACTGTGAGCCGGGGCTACGATCTGTGGGTCACAGCGGACCGGGCGGCGGATCCGTCCACCTATGACGGCATGCTGCTGACGCTGTACACCCAGGATTCCACGGCCCAGGACCGGGTAAAGATCCCGGATAACGGGGAGCTGCGCAGCGTGTATATCTACAATTACAATTATAACGGCGAGGTGACCAGCCGGCCGGAGGTGGAGAACCTGGCCGTATACGACGCCCTCCTCCAGGACGCGGCGGAGGGGAACGTGCCCGGCTATGACCTGCTCCGGGAGAGCTCGGAGGGCTACAGCCAGCTCGGTATGGAGCTGGAGTACCGCTCCTGGAAAAGGGACGGCTATATCCACACCTACAAGCGGATCGAGGTCTACCCCACCATGACCCACACCCTGGAGAAGCTCATGGAGCTGGGGTATGTGACCGAGGCGGAGATCAGCCAGTGGAACCAGGAGATGGGTCTGGAGGACGACGGGCCCATCCCTGCGGACATGGTGGTCCAGCCCGGTAAGTAGCCGGGCGGGCCGGAATGGCTGCAATGTGAAAATTTCCTATTGCCGAAACCGCCCGATTGTGGTATGATGCAAAAAGAAGTTTGTCCCCCCTGTGCATGGAGGGCAAATTCACGGGACCTCCGCAGGGGGTTCCGGAGCGGGCCGCCGCCTGGGAAGCCGCCGGATGATCTGCTGTCCCGGCCGGGCTGGGACGCGTCTCGCCGGGCTAACTAGCCGGAGTCGGGCGGACCCGCCTCCGTCCGGACAGGACGGCGGACCGTACAGCGGCAGACCGGACAGCGCACCCGCTCAAAAATCGCGTACCCTGAAGCCCCCGCGGCCGGAGACGGCGGCGGGGGCTTGTTTCGTCATCGACGCCAGAGGTCCTCTTTGTGCGCAAAGAGGACCGTGGACCGCTGAAAATTGGAAAGAGTAAGGAGCAACCAGCATGGCAGCATACAAATTCACATTCATTGGCACCGGAAATATGGGCGCGGCCCTGGCCCGGGCGGCGGCCAAGTCCCTCCCTGGGGAGGAGATCCTCCTGTCCAACCGCACCCCCGCCAAGGCGGAGGCCCTGGCCCGGGAGCTGGGCTGCGCTGCCGGCAGCGCGGAGGAGGCGGCCAGGGAGGGCCGGTATATCGTCCTGGGGGTAAAGCCCCAGATGATGGCGGCCCTGCTGGAGGACCTGACGCCGGTGCTGGCGGCCCGGCGGGACCGCTTCGTGCTGGTGACCATGGCCGCCGGGCTCACCATGGCCCGCATTGCCGAGATGGCCGGCGGGGACTGGCCCGTCATCCGCATCATGCCCAACACCCCCTGCGCCGTGGGGGCCGGGGTGGTGCTCTGCGACGCCAACCGGCAGGTGACGGCCCAGGAGCTGGAGGACTTCTCCGCCGCCCTGGCGGGCGCGGGGATCATTGACCGGCTGGACGAGAGCCTCATTGACGCGGCCTGCGCCCTCACCGGCTGCGGCCCGGCCTTTGTCTGCCAGTTCATCGAGGCCCTGGCCGACGGCGGCGTGGCCTGCGGCCTCTCCCGGCCCAAATCCCTCCTCTACGCCGCCCAGATGGTGGAGGGCACGGCCCGGCTCATGCTAGCCACCGGCCAGCACCCCGGGGAGATGAAGGACGCGGTCTGCTCCCCCGGCGGCTCCACCATCGCCGGGGTCCACGCCCTGGAGCGGAGCGGCCTGCGGGCCGCGGCCATGGAGGCGGTGATGGCCGCCGAGGCCAAGAACCGGGAGCTGGGACAGCGGTAGCTACCGGAAGTCCGCCAGGGTTACGGTCTCTCCTCCCCGGAGGCGGGAGGCCTCGGCTGCCAGGGCCATGACGTGGCTCTCCACCGACGCGTCGATGCCGGTGAGGCTCTCTGTGCCGCCGGTCTCGATGAGACGGCAGAACTGCTCAATGAGCCCCGCGTCCCCGCCGCCGTGTCCGGCGAACTCGCTCTTGGCGTCGTCCAGAGAGATCACCCTCTCCTCTTCGCCGAACCGGCGCAGGAGCAGGGTGTTTTTCTCCATGTCCCCCAGAATCTCCCCCTCCGTGCCGGTGAGCTTGATGGTCCGGCGGCAGGTCTCGGTGAAGGCGGTCATGGTGAAGGTGGCGCAGACCCCGTTGGCAAAGGTCATGTTCACCGTCTGGTGGTCCACCACGTCGTTGTCGCAGTGGTACACGCACCGGCCGTAGGGCCCTGTCCGCAGGGCGGCGTAGAGCTTCTCCTCCGTGGGCGGCCCCCCGGCCACCACGGTGTTGGGCCAGCCGGTTTTCCCCTGCCGGAGGCCGCAGTGGGGGCCGTCTAAGTAGATCTTCTCCGCATCATAGATGCACCGCTCCCTGCATGCGCACCCGTCCAGGCACCGCTCCGCCGCGCCCTGGGGGGCGTTCTCCGGCCGGAAGTGGTCCAGGGACCCGAAGCTCTGGATTTTCAGACAGCGGTCCCCGGCCAGCCAGCGGAGAATGTCCATATCGTGGCAGCTCTTTTGCAGGATCATGGGGCTGGTCTCATCGGACCGCCGCCAGTTACCCCGGACAAAGCTGTGGGCGTGGTGCCAGTACCCCACGTGCTCCACCGCGTCGATGGTCTCCAGCCGGCCGATCTCCCCCCGCCGCAGCAGGGCCTCCAGGGCTGCGTAGAAGGGGGTGTAGCGGAGCACGTGGCACACGACGACGGTTTTTCCGGTCTCTCTGGCCTTCTCCAGCAGGCGGCGGCACTCCCCGAGGTCCGGGGAGATGGGCTTTTCCAGCAGGATATGGTACCCCTTGTCCAGGGCCCGCAGGGCGGCGGGCACGTGCTGGCGGTCCTGGGTGGCAATGAGCATCACGTCCGCCAGCCTGGGCTGGCTGAGGAGCTCGTCATCAGAGGCAAAGCACTTGTCCTCCGGCACGCCGTACTCCTCCCGCAGCAGCGCCAGCCGGCCCGGCCGGCAGTCCGCCCCGGCCACGATCTGCATCCGGTCCGGGTGGTTTTTCTGGTAGACGGCATAGGCGTCCAGTCCGCGGCTGCCGCAGCCGCAGATGGCAAAGGTGATGGGTTTTGACATGGTGGTTCCTCCCCTCGTATTCTCCGCGTGGGTCTGCAAGCAGTATAGCAGATCCGGGAAAAAATAGCAATCAGGAATGGGGGAGCGGGGACTGCGGATAAAAGCATAGAGGCAGCGCGGCTGACGCGCTGCCTCTATATTTTTCAGCCAGATACGCTTTGCCCGGAATTAGTTCAGGAGCCAGCCGGGCATATCCGTGTCCGGGGTGTTGTTCACGGGGGTGCGGTAGTTGTTGATGCGGTAGATGATGGCGCTGATCTGGGCGCGGTTGATGGTGTCGCCGCCGTGGTAGTAGGCCGTGCCGCTGGAGGCGTCGCCCTGGACGATACCCGCCTGATGCAGGGCCAGCACGTAGCCGTCGCTGGTGTCAGCGAAGGGGCTGGCGCCGGACACCGGGGAGAGGTGGAGGGCCTTGGCGGCGATGGCGGCCACGGCGTTGCGGCTGATGGGATTGCTCAGCACAATGCTCTCATCCACCAGACCGTCCGCCACGGCGGTATTCTTGTAGTTGATGGCCCAGTTGGCGCCGGAGCCCTCCTGCTGGGCGGGATAGCCGGCGGCCCGCATAATCATTTTCAGGGCCTCGCCGTAGGTGACGGCGTTGTTGGGACGGAAGGTGCCGTCGTCATACCCGGCGATCACGCCCGCCTGGACCAGGGAGGACACCGCAGCGGCGTACCACGCGTTGGCGGGGGTGTCCTTGAAGATGCCGGAGGAGGGGGTGCTGGGATTGACGGGCTGGCTGACGGCGATCTGCACGGTGCCGTTGGCGGCCATGGTGTTGTTGATGTTGTAGGCCGTGAAGGCGATGGTGGCGGTGCCGTTGAACCCGGCGGCGGGCTTGTAGGTCAGGTTGTTCAGATTCTGGTAGCCGCTGCCCCCGGTGGTGTAGAAGGCAAACTGCGTGCCGCTGGTGACGGGGGCGTTATTGACGTACAGGCCGCCGCTGGAGGGGGTGCCGAAGGTGAGGTAGCTGCTGGCGGCCATGGCGGAGCTGCTGGCAAAGAAGTCCATGGAGCTGAAGGTCACGCCGCTGCTGCCGCTGTTGTAGTTGATGACCAGATTGTTGGCCACCGCCGGGGTGGCGTTGAAGGTGATGGTGCCGATGAAGCGGAGGGTGCCGCCGTTGTAGCAGGCGTACTCCACGGTGTCGGTGGTGCCGGCCCGGCCGGGGGTGTAGGTGATGTCGGAGATGCGGTTGCTGCCCCGGTCGCTGGAGGAGAAGGTGTAGCTGTTGATATTGCTGCTGGTCAGAGCCCGGGACTGGTAGGAGAGGGCCCCGCTGCTGGGCACGGAGCGCAGCTTGATGGTCACGTTGGAGGCGGAGGAGCCCACCACGCTGTAGTACTTGTCGGTGAAGTCCCCGCCGTTGAGGGAGATGGAGTTTCCGGTGGCGTTGTAGACAATGGGCGTGGCGGTGCTGTCCACGTAGAGGATGTTCACCACGCCGGACCGGGAGGTGTTGGACCCGGAGGAGGAGTTGCTGGAGCCGTAGGCCGTGAAGCGGATGGTGATGGATTTGCTGCTGCCGCTGGGCACGTAGGCCACCTCATCCAGGCCGATCTGGGTGCTGGTGGGGTTGACGTAGCAGGAGGTGGCGCTGCTGGCGGAGCCCACGGAGATCCGGCGCGCGCCGCTGTGGTCCCCATAGAGGGAGCCGCTGGAGAGGCTGGTGAAGCGGACATAGCTGAGGGAGCCCCGGGAATAGATTTCATTCCAGTAGGTCTCAAAGTCGCTGGCGTCAAAGTACACCGTGTCCCCGGACTTGGCGCTGTAGACCACAGCGTTGCCCGTGGTGCCCTCCTCGATCTTGAAGGTCATGGTGCCGGAGTAGGTCCGGTCATAGCTGGAGCTGTTGTAGCGGTCGGAGACATAGGCGGTGAAATTGAAGGAGGCGCTGCCGCTGTAGGAGCTGGGGGTGAAGGTCACGTCGGACAGGAGGTTGTAGCGGCTGCCGTAGTAGTAGTCATAGTCGTTGTAGTAGCTGGTGTAGGTGGAGGCGTTGAGGCTTCCGTTGGAGCTGGTGGTGTTGTGGAAGTTCAGGTAGCGCAGATAGTAGCCGGAGGGCAGGGCGTTCTCGATCTGGCTGATGATGGAGCGGCCGCCCGCGTCGTCCGTCTCCCCCAGGCTGTAGCCGGAGGTGGTGTCGTAGACCGTGGCGCTGACGGAGATGGAGCCGTAGTTGTTATTGCCGTTGCTGCCGTTGCCGTTGATGGACCAGTAGGTATAATCCGTGTAGGTCACGTTGTCGTAATAGGCAGTGGCGTCACAGCGCAGGGTGTAGCCGTAATAGTAGTAATCGTAGTTGTAATCGTAATCATAGTAGCGGAGGTCCGAGGAGTACACCGTGCAGGAGCTGGTGTTGCTGCCCACGGACCAGGAGCGGCCGTCCCGGTCGGAGAGGGTCCAGGAGTATTCCACCTGGGCCAGACTGGAGTAGTCTTGGTCGTAGTAGCTGCCGTAGTAATCTTTCAGGGTATAGGTGGTGGAAAAGGTGGCGGAGCCGTTATAGGGGATGGAGGCGCTGTCGCTGTATGTAGCCCGGTCCAGGGTAAATCTCAGGTTGTCCAGCGCCATGGCTGCGGGCGCCATGGCGCAGACCATGGCCATCACCAGCAGCAGGGACAGAATTTTTCTTGATAGACGTTTCATGTTCCTCTTTCCTTCCTTTCTCGGCGCGGAGCGCAGGCCCCGCATAAGGTCTTAACAACAGGATAAATATAGCAGATCATTGTGAAGGGATGGTATCCAAGGTGCATCATTTTTGCATCATCTCTTACAATCACGCCTCCATTTCCTTCCGGCCCGCTCTGCCGTATAGACGGAGAAAGGGGCCAAAAAGTTCCGCCCGGTGAAAAATTTTTCCGGCCCTCAGCAGGAGAAGCGGAAAGCGGTGGTGTAATCGTAGCGCCGTCCGGGCCGGAGGAGGATGTCCCCCCACTCCGGGTGGTTGGGGCTGTCCGGGAAGAACTGGGTCTCCAGGCACACCGCCTGCCGGGGCCCGTAGACGCTGCCCCCCTTGCCCGTGCCCTCCAGGCCGTTGCCAGTGTAGAGCTGGACGCCGGGCTTTTCCGTCCACACCTCCATCGCAATGCCGGACTGCTCCCCGGTGAGCCGGGCGCACCGGCGCAGCCCCTGGGCGGGGTCCAGGACGAAATTGTGGTCATAGCCGCCTGTGAAGCGCAGCTGCGGATCGTCGGCGTCCACGTCCCGGCCCAGCGCCTTCTCGACGGTGAAGTCGAAGGGCGTGCCCGCCACGGGCCGGGCCATCTCCGTGGGAATGCTGTCCGGCCCCACAGGGGTGTAGCGGCTGGCGGAGAGCCAGAGGCGGTGGCCCATCACGTCGCCGCCGCCGTTGAGGTTGAAGTAGCTGTGGTTGGTGATGTTGCAGTAGGTGTCCTTGTCGCTGGACGCCTCGCAGCGGATGGTGAGATTTGCTCCTGACAGGGTGTAGGTCACATGCAGGGTCAGTGCGCCGGGGAAGCCGCCCTCCCCGTCGGCGGCGGTATAGGTGAGGGTGACGGCGCTCTCGCCGGACTGCCGGGCCTGGAAGACCCGGTGGCTGAACCCCAGAGGGCCGCCGTGGAGCTGCTTGGGGCCCTCGTTGGCCTCCAGGGCCACCCGGCGGCCGTCGATGAGGCAGCTTGCGCCGGCAATGCGGTTGGCGCAGCGGCCCACCACCGCCCCCAGATAGCCGCTGCCTTGCTGGTAGCCGTCCACGCCGTCATAGCCCAGCACCACGTCCACCAGCTCCCCGGACCGGGCCGGTACCAGCAGGGTGCGCAGCGCGGCGCCGAAGGTGATGATCTCCGCCTCCGCCGGGCCGCTGCGCAGGGTGAACCTGTCCACGGCCTGTCCCTCCCAGGTGGCGCCGAAGGGCGCTTGGATCACTGCCATAGCGGTCTCCTCCTTGTTCGTCAGACTCAGCAGGTCAGGGGGATGCCCCCTGTGAACAGTATAGCGCATCCGGGAGAAAAAAACAAGGGAGAGATGGGGGGGAGTGTCCTTTCGCGCATTTTATTACTTTCGAGAAAAAAGCTAGGAAAGATGGATCAAGTGTGCTAAAATAGAGA
>OFFX01002198.1_pt1 | contig 12518 bp, 9 predicted proteins | sample 1521511 | NCBI WGS metagenome assembly OFFX01 (sample SAMEA3504125, study PRJEB24116) | mouse gut metagenome | biome: mouse gut; feature: mouse-associated habitat; material: faeces | place: Denmark | collected 2011
AGGGTCGAGATTATATCAATCCTGCTATCCAGCCTATTTTTGACAAAATCGCAAATGAAGCATGGAGGGAGGTTACGAAGCTATGAGCAAGACCGTTGACGAAAGAGTTGTCGAAATGCGGTTCGATAACAAACAGTTCGAGCAGAATGTCCAGACCAGCCTCTCGACGCTTGACAAGCTGAAGCGCAGTCTAAATTTAGACGGTGCTGCAAAGGGCCTGGAGGATGTGAACTCCGCGGCAAAAAACTGCAATATGTCCGGGCTTACCAGTGCAGTGGAAACGGTTCATGCCAAATTCTCAGCATTTGAAGTCATGGCTGTAACCGCTCTCGCTAACATTACCAATTCGGTTATCAATACCGGAAAGCAGATGCTTCATTCGCTTACTATAGAACCGATTTCCCAGGGATTTGAAGAATACGAACTGAAGATGGGTTCGATTCAGACAATCATGATGAGTACCGGTGCTTCTTTGGAAGAAGTAAACGGATATCTTCAGGAGTTGAATACATATTCGGATAAAACGATTTATTCGTTTCAGGATATGACTTCAAACATCGGTAAATTCACAAATGCCGGAGTCAAGCTGGAAGATGCTGTAATGGCGATTCAGGGTATATCAAATGAAGCCGCCATTTCTGGTGCAAACGCGAATGAAGCTTCCAGAGCTATGTATAACTTCGCGCAGGCTTTATCGGCGGGTTATGTAAAGCTGATTGACTGGAAATCCATTGAAAACGCAAATATGGCGACCGTGGAATTCAAGACACAGCTTTTGGAAGCAGCTGTTGCAGCCGGAACAGTGGAAAAGACCGCGGATGGGATGTACCGTGTTTTAACGGAGAATAATCAGGGTTCCACTATGGACGAGGCAATCAACGCCACGAAGAATTTCAACGATAGTTTGCAGTATCAGTGGATGACGACGGATGTTCTTGTCAATACCTTGCGGGACTATGCTGATGAAACAACGGAAATCGGTAAGAAGGCTTTTGCTGCTGCCCAGGAAGTAAAAACTTTTACTCAGTTGATGGACACGCTGAAAGAAGCGGTTGGTTCCGGCTGGGCTATGACATGGGAGATTCTGTTCGGTGACTTCGAGGAAGCGAAAACGCTGTGGACAAGCTTGAGCAACGCAATCGGCGGGTTCATCGATGCTCAGTCGGATGCCCGCAATTCCATGTTGCAAGGCTGGAAAGATATGGGCGGGCGTACCGCTTTGATTGAGGCAGCTAAAAATGCTTTTGAGGGTCTCGCCAGTGTTGTTAAACCAATATCCGAAGGATTTCGTGAAATATTTCCGCCTATTACTTCTGAGCGGCTTTACAATCTTACGGTTGGATTGAAAGAGTTCACTTCTCATTTGAAGCTTGGCGAATCCGCATCCAAAAATCTGAAAAATACCTTCAAAGGACTGTTTGCGGTTCTGGATATTGTGAAACAGGCTTTTTCGGCGGTATTCAATGCGATTGTTCCCTTATTTGGAGGATTGGATGATCTTGGCGGCGGAATTCTGACCGTGACCGGAGGTATTGGCGAATGGCTTGTGGCTCTTGATGAATTTATCAAGAAAAATGATATTTTTAACAAGGCAATTCAAGGCGTTATTGGATTTGTTGGAAAAGCCGCCGGAGCGTTCAAAGATTTTGCGGCAGAAATAAAAGACAGATTCAACCTTCCGGATTTGGACGAGATAAAAGAATCACTCAAAGATTTCCTGAATCTGGTCAAAGAGAAAATCAAGCTTCCGGGGTTGGAGTTAATTCACGCTACTCTTGAACGGATTCACGAACGGATGTCTCATGTTGGAGAGTCCGCAGGAAACATGAAAAACGGAGTTCTCAATGCTATTGAAGCGATGGGAAATGCGTTGGCAAACTGCAAGTTTTTACAGCTACTTCAGGCTTTATGGAATGGCGTTAAAGCGATTGGCGGAGGGATTGCAAAGGCTCTTAGCGGTTTGGCTGATACATTGATTGAAAAAGTAAGCAACGCCGATTTCAGCGGTGCCATTGACTTACTGAACGGTCTTTCTATTGGCGGAATTGCGCTCGCTGTAACTAAATTCTTGAAAAGCTTTACCGAACCGCTTGAAGGTTTGCAGGGGATTTTGGACGGAGTGACCGGCATTCTTGATGGTGTCAGGGGCTGTTTTGAAGCATATCAAACGCAATTGAAAGCGGGTACCTTGCTTAAAATTGCAACGGCAATAGGAATTTTGGCGGCTTCTATTGTGGTCATTTCTTTGATTGACAGCGAGAAGCTTTCGGCATCGCTTGGTGCGATGACTGTTATGTTCGCCGATTTAATTGGTGCGATGGCGGTATTCAACAAACTTGGCGGATTTACCGGGAAAGGTTCTACAAAGCTGATCGTGTTTGCTGGAGCTGTCCTCATTCTTTCCAGCGCAGTCAAAAAGTTAGCAGATTTAAGTTGGGAGCAGTTGGCAAAAGGTTTGGTTGGTGTCGGAGTATTGCTTGCCGAGCTCGATGCTTTTATGGCTACCGCAAAATTTAGCAAGAAAGCCACTTCTACAGCAACGGGTATGGTGATTCTTGCAGCGGCCGTCAAAATCCTTGCTTCCGTTGTAAAAGATCTTGCAGATTTGGAATGGGAGCAGTTGGGAAAAGGTTTAGTTGGAGTAGGTGTACTGCTTGCCGAAGTAGACATTTTCTTGAACACGGCAAAGTTTGGCGGAAAAGCAATAAGTACAGCAACGGGTATGGTAATTCTTGCAGCGGCGATGAAGATTCTTGCCTCTGTTTGCAAAGACTTTGGCGAGATGAAATGGGAAGAAATCGGGAAAGGTCTTACCAGTGTTGGCATACTGCTTGCCGAAGTCGCAGCATTTACCAATCTTACAGGGAATGCGAAACATGTGATTTCTTCCGGTCTTGCTTTGATAGAGATTGCAGCGGCGATGAAGATATTTGCTTCGGCAATGTCGGATTTCGCTCAGTTTTCATGGGAGCAGATTGGGAAGGGTTTAACGGCCATGGGCGGTGCTTTAGCGGAAGTTGCCATTGCTACAAAACTGATGCCGAAGAATATGGTCGGTATTGGAACTGGGCTGGTTATCGTTGGAGCAGCGCTTGAAATTGTAGCGCATTCTCTTGGTAAGATGGGGAATTTCTCATGGGAGCAGATCGCGAAAGGTCTTGTGACTATGGGCGTTGCTTTAACAGAACTTGCGGTTGGTTTGAACTTTATGAAAGGTACTCTTAGCGGTTCTGCTGCTATGCTTGTAGCTGCGGCTGCTTTGGCAGTATTGACGCCGGTTCTTTCTGTTCTTGGTGCTATGAGTTGGGTATCCATCGCAAAGGGCTTGGTTACCATTGCCGGGGCTTTTACCGTTCTTGGTGTTGCTGGAGCCGTTCTTACTCCACTCGTACCGACAATTTTGGGATTAAGCGGTGCTTTTGCTCTTATCGGCGTTGGGGTCCTTGCCATCGGAGCCGGACTTTTGGCAGCCGGAACGGGGTTATCCGCTTTGGCGGTAGGTTTTACGGCTTTGGCTGCGGCTGGAGCTGCTGGGGCAACTGCTATTGTTGCATCTCTGACGGTTATTATTACAGGAGTAGCAGCGCTGATTCCTGCTGTGCTTGAGAAAATCGGAGAAGGTATTATCGCATTCTGCCGCGTAATTGCGGAGAGCGCGCCTGCCATTGGTGAGGCTATCAAGGCTGTTGTTTTGTCACTGCTTGATGTTCTCTTGGAATGTGTTCCTCAGATTGCGGATGGCGCACTTGCGTTAATCGCCGCAGTGTTAGAAGCACTTGTGAAATATACGCCGTCAATTGTTGATTCTATCTTCCAGTTCCTGATTAAAGTGTTGGAGGGGATCGCAAAAAATCTGCCGGAGCTTATCAAGGTTGCCATAGATGTTCTTATGGCATTCTTCTCTGGCATTGTTGATGCGCTTAGCGGTATCGATGTGGATACACTGGTGAAAGGCATTGCTGGCATCGGTCTGCTTTCAGCAATTATGTTGGCGTTAAGCGCGGTTGCCTCTTTGGTTCCGGGCGCGATGGCTGGTGTGTTGGGAATGGGTGTTGTTATCGCAGAGCTGGCGCTTGTGCTGGCGGCTATTGGTGCATTGGCACAGATTCCTGGACTGTCCTGGCTGATTGGCGAAGGCGGAAAATTGCTGGAAGGCATTGGTACCGCAATCGGTCAATTTATTGGCGGTATTGTCGGTGGATTTATGAGCGGCGTGTCCAGTCAGTTCCCACAAATCGGAGCGGATTTGTCAGCATTTATGACGAATATTCAGCCGTTTATTGAGGGCGCATCTAAAATAGAGCCTTCTATGATGGATGGAGTGAAAGCGCTTGCTGAGACAATTCTCATTCTGACAGCGGCTGATATTTTACAGGGCTTGACATCTTGGTTGACTGGCGGATCATCGTTATCTGGGTTTGCAGAAGAACTTGTTCCGTTCGGAAAGGCGATGAAGGACTTTTCGATAGAAATTGCTGGTATGGATGCCGGTCTCGTGGCAAATGCTGCAACTGCCGGAAAAACACTGGCAGAGATGGCTTCTACGCTGCCAAATTCGGGGGGCGTTATTGGTTTCTTTACTGGCGAAAACGACATGAAGGAATTTGGCGAGCAACTTGTTCCCTTTGGTGAGGCAATGATGGCGTTTGGTGCTTCCATAGCAGGACTTGATGCAAACGCCGTTACGGAAGCGGCTATTGCAGGAAAAGCAATGACCGAAATGGCTTCTACAATTCCGAATACAGGAGGCGTGGTAAGTTTCTTTGCCGGTGACAACGATATGAAGGCGTTCGGCGAGCAATTGATTCCGTTCGGCGAGGCTATGATGGATTTTTCAACGGCTGTAAAGGGATTGGATGCTGACGCTATCGTCAATTCAGCAACGGCTGGTAAAGCCTTAGTAGAGTTGGCAAAGACAGTTCCAAACAGTGGCGGAGTAGTTGGGTTCTTCGCTGGCGAAAATGATATGGATATGTTCGGCGAACAGCTTGTTCCGTTTGGAAAGGCTATGAAATCTTACTCCGATGCAATATCAGGAATAGATGTAGATGCTATAACAAACTCAGCAACAGCCGGAAAGTCTCTGGTCGAGTTAGCAAACACACTTCCAAATACCGGTGGTGTTGTAAGCTGGTTTACGGGAGACAATGATATTGGCGCATTTGGCGAGAGCTTAGTGCTGTTCGGCGAGAACTTTTCGAAATACTCGGACTACATGAAGAACGTTGATGCAGGTATCGTAACATCAACTACAAACGCTGCGACTTCCATTGTTGAGCTTCAAAAGAGTTTGCCGAAAGAAGGTGGCTGGTTCTCCGATGATAAAACGCTTGCCGATTTTGGTAAGGACATGAGTTCTTTTGGCTCATATTTCAGTTCTTACTATGGCTATATCAGCGGTATTGATACTGGTCTGTTATCTAGTGTAATCACACAGACAAATAGACTGGTTGATATGGCAACAGGTATGGCCGGATTGGATACAAGTGGAATGACATCCTTCGGCTCTGCATTGACAAAGCTTGGAGAAGCTGGAATTACTGGTTTTATCAACGCGTTTAATAACGCAAATTCAAAGGTAACGGCAGCGGCTTCTAATATGCTGACAACATTCGTCAATGCTGCAAATGCCAAGAAAACAACGTTGACAACAACATTCACGACACTGGTTCAGGCGGTTCTTACAGCTATCAATGCAAAGCAGCGAGATTTTCAGACTGCCGGCTCTACCCTTATGGTGAAATTTATTGCCGGGGTGAAAACCCAGGATAACAGTGCCCGAAGTACCTTTACGAACATTATCAGCGGTTGCTTGACGGCGATTAAGAACAAATATTCGGAATTTCAGTCAGTTGGAACACAGACAATGGTGAGATTTATCGCAGGTGTTCGAGCAAAGGATACGGATGCCAGAAATACATTCACAAATATTATTAGTGGTTGTTTAACGGCTATCAAGAACAAGTATTCAGAATTCCAAAGCGCTGGAGAACAGTGCATGGTGAAATTTATTGCCGGGGTAAGGAGCAAAGATGCAGATGCAAAGAATGCATTTACTTCCAGTCTCGGCGGCGCCATCTCTGGGGTCAAGGATTACTATGGACAGTTCTATGATGCCGGTTCCTATCTCGTAGATGGGTTTGCTAAAGGTATCAGCGAGAACACATATAAAGCCGAAGCAAAGGCGAGAGCTATGGCGGCCGCGGCTGCTAGGGCGGCGGAGAAAGAACTTGATGAACACTCCCCTTCCAAGGTGGGTTATCGGATTGGCGATTTCTTCGGTGTGGCGTTTGTAAATGCGATTGGCGACTACACAGAGAAAGCGTACAAAGCCGGTTCTGGAATGGCGAAAGCCGCGAGAACGGGACTTAGCAATGCAATCTCCAAGGTCAAGGATTTTATTGACAGCGACATTGATACTCAGCCGACCATTCGTCCAGTTCTTGATTTGTCAAATGTAGAGGCCGGAACAAGCAGGTTGAATGCGATGTTCAGCAGGACACGGGCATTATCCATCAGTACGGGTATGAATCGACAGGAGACCGCGGATGTTCAAAATGGAGAAAATTCTCCAAATGCAGGAAACACATTTACATTTACACAAAATAACTATTCGCCTAAGGCACTGTCGAGAGTTGAGATTTATCGGCAGACAAAGAATCAGTTCTCGGCGATGGAAAGGATGGTGAAAGCGTGATTAAGTCAATCACTGTTACAAACTATCTTGGCGATAGTATTAAGTTGGTACTTGCGAGGCCGGAGGAATCCGGTTTTGTGGTTACCTCTGTAACCGGTCTGGGGTCTGGAAAAGCGAACATCAATACAACCGAAATCGCTACAACTGACGGAGATTTGTTCAACTCTGCCAGACTCCAGAAACGGAACATAGTTATTTCTTTGAAGTATCTTTGGAAAGATTCGATTGAGGATGTACGTCAGTTATCGTACAAGTATTTTCCGATAAAGAAAAAACTTACGCTGCTGATTGAAACAGATAACCGTTCAGCGGAAATTGACGGGTATACCGAATCGAATGAACCGGATATATTCAGTAAAGAAGAGGGTTCGGATGTCTCTATTGTGTGTCCGAATCCTTTCTTTTATTCTGCCGGGGAAGACGGAATTAACACCACGATTTTCTATGGTGTGGAGCCGTTGTTTGAGTTTCCTTTCAGCAACGAATCCTTGTACGAATGTCTGCTGGAAATGGGTGAGATTCAGAACCAGATGGAAAAGACGGTTGTGTATAGCGGAGATGCCGAGATTGGTGTGACGATTACCATTCACGCCATCGGCGAAGCCCGCAACATCACCATATACAATACCGGAACCCGTGAGATCATGCGTATCGATACTGATAAGATGAAGGCTTTTACGGGTTCTGGAATTGTAGCAGGCGATGAAATCACTATCTGTACCGTCAAGGGGAAAAAGTCCATTACTCTTCTGCGGAACGGAAAAACAACCAACATTCTTAACTGTTTGGATAAAGCGGCTGATTGGTTTCAGCTTGCGAAAGGCGACAATGTGTTTGCGTATACCGCGGAAGAAGGAAGCAGTAACTTGCAGTTCAAGATAGAGAATCGGATTATTTACGAGGGGGTATAGCGATGGATTTGATAGTTTTAAACACAAATCTGGATGCGGTCTCCATTGTGGATGTGTACGAGTCCTTTATCTGGACGGACCGATATTATGAGTATGGCGATTTCGAGCTTTTTACATCCATGACGAGTACCATTCTCAGTTACATACGGCAGGATTACTATTTGCAGAATCGGGAATCGGAGCATTGCATGATTATTGAAAAGATAAGAATCACTTCGGATTCCGAGGACGGAAATCATATCACCGTAACCGGTAGGTCGCTGGAATCTATCTTAGACAGGAGAATTGTCTGGGGACAACGGACCATAAGAGGAAATCTTCAAAATGGAATTCAGACACTCCTGAATGAAAACATCATCTCTCCTTCCGACAGCAATCGTCGTATCAGCAATTTCATTTTTGAAGCATCTACGGACCCGGCGATTACAAAGTTGACAATTGATGCTCAGTATACGGGGGACAATCTATACGATGTGATAAACAAGATTTGCAGCGAACGTGATATCGGTTTCAAGATTACACTGAACGATAAAAAGCAATTCGTGTTCAAGCTCTATGCTGGTGTTGACAGGTCTTATGATCAGACTGCAAATCCATATGTGGTCTTTTCCCCCAATTTCGAAAACATCATCAACAGCAATTATGTTGAATCAAAGTCAGCGTTGAAAAATGTTACACTGGTTGGCGGTGAGGGAGAGGGTTCTGCAAGAAGATACACGACAGTTGGCGGCGGAAGTGGCTTGAGTCGCCGGGAGCTTTTTACCGATGCAAGGGATATTTCTTCGGATGTCGGCAACGATGTCACTTTAACCGATGCCGAGTATACGGCATTGCTGCAACAAAGGGGGAGAGAAAAGTTAGCGGAGAATACGGATGTCACATCGTTCGAGGGTCAAGTGGAAACCACCGTCATGTTCAAATATGGTGAAGATTTCTTCAACGGCGATGTTGTTCAGATTGCGAATGAGTATGGGCATGAAACGAAAGCCCGGATTGTGGAAATCGTTATGACCGAAGATTCCGAAGGGGCATCCGTATATCCAACATTTAAAACAACGGAAGGAGGCGATGAATAATGAGTGTTACCTATGGATTTTACAATTCCAAAAACCATGACCGAAGATATGATGCAATTCAGATGTCCCGTATTTTTGATGGGATTATCCGGGACGGTGTATTGCAGCATTACGGTACCGCCATGATGGTTAAGGAATCCGAAGGCATGATGGTGAATGTCGGAATCGGCAGAGCATGGTTTAATCACACATGGACATTGAATGACGCCCTATTGCCTCTGACCCTTCCCTTATCGGAAGTGATTCTGAACCGAATTGACGCGATCGTGCTGGAAGTTGATGCCAGGGAATCGGTGCGCGCGAATTCCATCAAGATTATCAAAGGCACCCCCGCATCCAATCCGAAAAATCCGACACTGATAAAGACGAATGACCGTTGGCAGTACCCGCTTGCCTATATCCGTGTAAATGCCGGTGTGACAGCAATCAGACAGGCAAACATCACAAACTGTGTTGGCACGTCAGCGTGCCCGTTTGTTACGGCTCCGCTTGAAAAGATGTCAATTGATGCTTTGGTAGCGCAGTGGGGAGATCAATGGAAAGCGTTCTATGGTGCTCAGACTGCTGACATGGAGTCTACAAATTCTTTCTGGAAAAATCAGTGGAGGATATGGTTTGAAGCTCAGACAACGGAGATTCAGGAAGCCTATCTGAACTGGGAACATCAGTGGGAGGAGTTTTTCAGCAGTCAAACTACGGAAATGCAGGAGACGAACGCCAACTGGAAAGCTCTTTGGAGTGGCTGGTTCTATGATTATGTGAATGCCAACACCAAAGAGTTTACCGATTGGAAGAACTCTATCGACAAGGATTTTCGAGACTGGTGGGACTCCATTAAGGATCTCATTGATGGCGAGGATGTTTCGGCATTCGCTAATCAGCTTGTCCTTCTCAACGAGCGGATAAATAAGCTTGCAGATTTTCAAAATGAGCTTACAAACACCCACTCGATTTATGATGGCTTGAACGACTCTTCTGACACATCAATTCTGGATGGGGATAGTAAGCCGATTGAGGGAAAACGAGTTACATTTGTTGTTGAAACAGATTCGGACGTTGGCAAGGAACTCGAAGATGTGAAACGACGGTTGGAAGCTATCGAACAGGCATTTGACGGACTCGCTACGGAATTCACAGTTTATCAGATTCTGACCGATGGCGGTACATGGCTGTATGTGAACAACCCGGATGCAGATCAGACAGAGCAGCTCCTTGATGATAAAGGTGATGTTATCAGAGGCAAAACCATATTTGTCACAAAGTAAAGGAGGCGCCTATGTTTGATAATATCTTCGTATTTTTACAGGCGATTACAGATGCAGAGAAGAACCCGGTTATGGATAACAACGAAAATCCGATTGAGAGCCGGACTTACTCTGGTCTGTTAGCTAAATTCATGGAAGGCATACCGAAAGAATTCCAGGTGTCTGGATACCTCAGAGATAATGCAAGAAGAGGTTTATATTCTGTATTAGACTCTACTGAAGATGCTGTTAAAGACAGTAGTTCCAGAGGCTTGAACGGTCGGTCTTATTCAACTGAACAAATTCTTGACAGTGGGAACAACCCGATCTCCAGTCAGGCTATATTTGTTACCGATTAAAAAGAAAGGTGGATTAAGTAATGAAAATTACAGACTACGAAAAAGTGACACAACTTCTCGCCAATAACGTCTTGCTCGTGGACGGTGACGGCGGGACAAAAACGATTCTGGCAAGAGATTTGCTTGCAGCGCTTGTTGCGGTAAGCTCGTCTCAGGACTATCTTGCCGCTATGGATGTTTCCCAGCTCACCCAGGTTTCGTCGGTTTCTGCGACGGACAAGCTGATGGTTTCTGCTGCGGACGGCAATAAGGGCATTACGGTCAACGATGCTTTCTGGGGGATTTTGGATGCTGTTATCTCTGTGGAGCAGCGCCGGAATATTTTCCGTGGAAAGAATCTCGGAACGGCTTTGACAACGGACCAGAAAGCCCAGATCAGGGCTGGCACATTCAAGGGGTTCTTCATCGGTGATTATTGGAGCATCGGAGACAGGATTTGGAGAATCGTCGATATCAACTATTGGCTGAATTCTGGAGACACTTCCTGTACAACTCCTCATCTGGTAATCATGCCGGATGCCGCTTTGTATAACGCAAAGATGAATGAAACCAATATCACCACCGGCGGTTATGTCGGCTCACTGATGTATACGGCTAATCTGGCCAATGCAAAGACTTTGGTGAACTCGGCTTTCGGTTCTACCAATATTCTCACACACAGGGAATATCTGACTAATGCCGTAACCAATGGTTATCCTTCTGCCGGCGCCTGGTACGATTCTACGGTTGAACTTCCGAATGAAATCATGATGTACGGGAGTCTGGTGTTTACCCCGGCCGGAGACGGTTCTTTCGTTCCGAACCGTTACACCATCGACAAGACCCAGTTGGCGTTGATGAAGATGTATCCGAGATTCATCAATCCTGGGAGATATTGGTATTGGCTGAGAGACGTCGTTTCTTCGGCTTTTTTCGCCTTTGTGCACGGCTATGGCAATACGAACTACGACGACGCTTCGTACTCTAGCGGGGTTCGTCCGGTCTTCGGGTTGGTTGGCTAAATCTGGGGGCCTCGTGCCCCCTCGCTCCGAAAGAAAACACCGTACTCAGGTGACAGAATCTTGTGTTATAACAGTAAAAAATTAAGTGAAAGGAAGAATCAAAATGGATGAGAAAACTTATAGAATCACCCTTGCCGATGGAACCATCCTTGACAACCTTACCATGAACGGGAACAATTTCATTTCCGAGGGGGCTATTGACGCTTCCATCTTCGACGGAACGTGTTCCCCGGTCATCATCAACGACGGAACCAATGAAGAAGTTCATGAACACATGGATTTGGTTCAGGTGACGACTGTTGATAAAAAGTCGTGGTTTGTCCTTCGGGATATTCCGCAGAAAGAACTGGAACAGACAAAGCTCAAGTCCGACCTCGAATATCTCGCTATGATGTGCGACGTCGAGCTTTAAGAAAAGAAAGGAGAGCACCATGGAACATAGCAAGAATTACGACAAAGTAAAGGGTTTCTACAACAGAAAACTGTGGGATCTGACCCGCGTTCGTAATGCCGTAGTAAAGGGCTGGATTACCGAGGAAGAGTTTGCTGAGATTACCGGAGCCGCTTATTGATGAGCGTCCTGGCAAGTAAACGTAAGGAATCCAAATTTGAGGCCATTACCTTCTCGATAGATTTACATGACATGCTGCTTGACTTCATGCAGAGAAGTTTTGGGGTAAAAGATTTAGACCATCTGGTACGGGTCCGTTATGCCTATGGAAAGGATGAGACGGAAGACTTTGCGAAGTATCGATATTTGATGACTAATTTTAAAAATCGAATCGACCAGTTGGCATCTCAATTGACGAGCAACGTAAGGGCAGCTAATTCAACGTATCCCACTTCTATGCGCGAGTATGAACAGCGGCGGGACTATCAGAACAATGCGATTATAAATTGCGAGCAGATTCTCAAAGAGCTTCAGCGAATCGTGGAAATCTTCGAGGTGGATGTTAATACCTATGGCAGATATGTTAATGCTATCGACCGAGAAATCGGTTTGATAAAGAAATGGCGTCAGCGTGACAACAAAATCAAAGCATACTTACAGGGCAATGTCTAAATCGCGTCGTTTCTTCGGCTAATTTCGCCAATGTGAACAGCAATGGCAATACGAACTACAACAACGCTTCGAACTCTAACGGGGTTCGTCCGGATTCTCTGTCTAACCAACTGAGAAGGAGACGTTGTCCTTTCCATCAAGGATAAATGACAAAGCTGGACGCAATT
>OFFX01002219.1_pt1 | contig 12437 bp, 13 predicted proteins | sample 1521511 | NCBI WGS metagenome assembly OFFX01 (sample SAMEA3504125, study PRJEB24116) | mouse gut metagenome | biome: mouse gut; feature: mouse-associated habitat; material: faeces | place: Denmark | collected 2011
TTCATGAGCTCCAGGCTGAGTCAGAAGAACAGTGGGATCTTCTGGCTTCTTAGTGGTACAAACTTTCAACTCTCAAGTAAGGGAAATATGCCGCTGAAAATCTTTCTGGCCATTCAGTTTATCGCCTTGCGTGAACTGGTACAGTTTCCTTTATATCGGGAAAAGACTGATAGACATTTTGGTACATGGGGCGGGTAGCAGCATGGAATCGCCGGAATACTTGCCTGTGGCGGCAGATGCGCTGGCCTGCTTTTCCGTTGCGTTTGTGGAAACCATAGAAGGAGTCCTGCTTTTTGTTTCCATAAGGAAGATTGTAAAGAGTTACCGTTGCAGGGAAAAGGGGATGGAAAAGGAAGTGGTTTTCTATCTGCTCCCTGCTGTGGCTGGCGTGTTGGTTTCAGTGCTTGTGAGACTGCTGATGATCACAGTTACGGATGGCGTTCCGGTCCTATCAAGACAGCACCTGCCTGGTGCCCTGAAAAAAAGGCGGCAAAACAAAAACGAAACGGGCAATGCCCGCTTTAGAAACAACCGGGGAGAGGCAGTAAATACTGTGTCTCCCTTTTTTGATTTTATCTATCTTACAAACAAATCACTGGCGGCAAGCGCCCGCATCTGCCCTATTGCTTCATCATAGGGCACGGCATCTGCTGCAAAGTAGCTTGTAATATCCTGATAGTCCTCCCTGTAAAAGGAATTGTCACAAAACTCCATGATAACTGCCGACACATCAACGGCCTCCTTCGCTGACGGACATACCTGCATCCTGGAACGATGCTTCCTCACCTCTCCTATCAATATGGCAAATCCCTCATCAAATTTTATCAGTGGAGTCAGCTTGTAAATATCATACAAATGGCGGGAACAGCGCTTAGACCTTCCCTGAAGATAATAGTCACACAGGGCAAAGACTTTATCTATGTAGGTCCGCTCCAGAGACTGCAGATTCATGGAGAACCTGCCCAGAGAGAACTGTTCCGCCAAATCTGTCCTCCCTCTCCTTTCCAGATAGTCCCCGATATAATTGCGGATCTCAACCACCTGCGTAGGGAAAGAATAAGAACCCAGGGCCGTCTCCAGCTTTACATACTGTGGCAGCCTGTCATCCCAAAGCCCAAACACCGATTCATAGGAAAACAGGTAAGCATTGTAATCCCTGTCGCTCTGGATATCCTCCCAGTTTGCAACTGGCATTCCCAGTTCTTCACTGATCCCTTTCAAAACAACATTTTTTAATTTCTTCCTTCTGCTCTCACCAATATGTTCATTGAACGTAATATCAATATCTTCGGAAAAACGGTCTACCACATGGAATCCTTTCGACAGGGATGTACCCCCTTTGAACACACATTTGTCCAGCTGTTCCGAGAGCAGTTTCAAGATCAGCGTCACATAATAATCCTTTTCCACTATAGCCGGTGTCCTTCCGCTGCTGTCAGCAGCCTGTTCAACTATATCCCTAAATGTCTCCCTATCCCTGTGCAGATACATGTCCATACCCCCTGTCCGTTTCAACGGACACTAATTCAATATCTGGGAGTGCATTTCTTCTGAAATCAACCCCCGTCTCATAAATCGCCTTGTATATCTTCAACGGATAATTGGCAAGGAACCTGTCCACTACTGCTTTTGTAAGGGCATGCTCCCTGGCGTAGCCGGTAAGAATCCGCCCGCAGACCTCTGGCTCCTCCTCCGCGCATTTCTCCAGATCCTTCAGGCAGTCCAGGAACTGCAGGACGGCCACGTTTTCATCCGTGACCTCCACCACAGGACGCCGCAGGATATATTTCCGGCTCTTTATCGTCAGCTCCCGGACCTGCGCCGGTGCATAATTGCTGGTGATCTCCTCCTTGAGCGGCACCTGCGTGGACAGTCCCATACGGTTTGCAAGGGTATATCCTGAATAATACCCTACCCTTTTCCCCCTGCGCCTGACATATTTATGGAGTACAACCGTATCCGCTGTCAAAGCCATCTTTTCTCCGAAAATATCTTTTCTGGGAAAGTAATATATCCCTGCTTCAAACCTGCACAGGATGCCGTCATCGGTAAGCCGCTTCAAGTGATACCGGAGGTTTTCTTCCGACAAACCGGGAATGGAAATATCCCCCGCAAAGATCGGTTCACCCTGTTCATAGTTTTCTGTCAGATATTTATATAGCACGGAACCGCCATCCTTTCGTTTTGTAAATTTATCTCTTACTTATTGTTAGTATATCCAAAAAAAGAATCTCTGTCAATGAAAAGAACTGGCAAATTTTAGCATCCTCAGTAGGTACTCTACACATAATTTTACTATAATATATCCTAAACAGGAAAGATGATTAAAATGCCGCAGAACAAATTATCTGCAGCTTTGCAGAATACCAGTGATTATAAACTGGAAAACGCAATACAGATGCTGCAATCTTAGAAGCATAAACCGAATATGCCATGAACAGAGAACTTCATAATGCCAGAAGCGCATTTGCTTTCCTAAAGAGGAAATATTTCAGCTATATATACAATATATAGTATTTTATAATTCAATTATTCTATATATTGTGCTATCATAAATTTGTTATTGAATTTTGTGCAGTTCCAGAACGAAAAGCACACGCTGTTTATCTGTACGCAGGCAGGAATGACTACGGCAAGAACAGGCCGTTATCATCTCCTGCCTTTTTTCGTTCAAGGAAGGAGGCCGGAAACAGGAATTCACAGGTCCAATGGCAAAAATCTTATATTCCATCTGAAGCTTCCTTGACGTATTTCCCTTGATATACTGCACCAGCTTACTTGCGGATAGATGGGGCGGCACCGATACCAGCAGATGTATATGGTCACTTCCTACATGTCCTGCCAGAATCTCTACTTCATTGCTTTGACAGACGATTCGGATCAGCTCCCTCGTCCTTAGAGCAATCTGTCCTGTTATCACGGGTTTCCTGTACTTTGTTATCCACACCAGATGGTATTTGATATCATATGTGCAATGGGATGATTTCCTGTAGTTTTCCATTTTTATCACCTCAAGTTTGCAACAGTGTACAAAGGGATACATATAAAAAAACAAAATAATGGACTGCCAACCTACTGAAAAACCGCTCTTTCACAACGAAGGGCGGTTTTTTCATGGGCGCAGGGAAAGGAGGCAACCCAACTATCGGGGCTTGACAAGAGAGGTCAAGCCCTTTTTTTCATGCCAGAAAACCAAGAAGGAGGTATTGCGAATGGCCGATGAAAAATCGAAAAACCTGACTGGCGCAGACGGTCCGGACAAAGATCCGGCGCAGCCCGAGGCGGGCGGCTCCCCCGCTCCGGGGAAGGAGCAGAAAGCGCCCGAAGCCGCCGCACCGGAAAAAACGGTAAAGGAGCCGGAAAAGGCCACTCTGGAAAAAGCGGAAAAGGAACCGGAAAAGGTCGCTCCGCAAAAAGCGGCGAAAGAGCCGGAAAAGACCGCTCCGCAAAAGGCAGCAAAGGAACCGGAAAAGCCTGCCCCGGAAAAGAAGGCGAAGGAGTCGGAAAAGGCCGCCCCGGCGAAGGAAGAAAAGAAAAAGGTGGAGGCCCCGGAAGGTAAGGAGGCTCCCAACGTGTCCTTCTACAACTTCTCCGAAATCATGGCGGGGAAGAAGGAGGCACAGAAAGCCCCTCCCGGGCAGGACGGGAAAGCACCCGGCAAAGCGGCTCCCACTTCTCCCGAAAAAGAAGCCGCCAAAGGGGCGAAAGAAACAGCCCCAAAGCAGAAGGAGGAAAAGGGGCCGGAACCGCCGAAGCGGAAGGGCCGCCCTCCCAAAGAGGCAAAGGAGAAGGCGGCGGCTCCCCCGAAGAAGGAATCCACGGCAAAGAAGGAAAAGGCAGGGCAGAAAACGGCCACGGCCACGAAAGTGGAGAAATCCCCACCGGCTGGAAAGGCAGCAGAGGCGGAGAAAGCGCCCCAGCCCCAGAAGCCGGCAAAGGCAGCGCCGGAGGTCAAACCTGCCACACAGCCTGAAAAGGCGTCCCAGGCACCCACGGAGGCGCCCCGCCGGGGGGACGAACAGATCGTCTACTTGAAGCTGTCCGACCTCCACGCCTTCAAGGACCACCCGTTCCAGGTCCGCAACGACGAGGAAATGCGGGCCATGGTCTCCAGCGTGAAGGACAAGGGCGTCACCCAGCCCGCCATTGTAAGGCCCCGTGAGGACGGGGGCTATGAGATCGTGTCCGGCCACCGCCGCCAAAAGGCCAGCGAGCTTGCCGGGTTCACCGACATGCCGTGTATCATCCGCAACCTGACGGACGAGCAGGCCATCACGCAGATGGTGGAGGACAACACGAACCAGAGGGAGAACATCCTCCCCAGCGAGCGGGCCAAGGCCCTGAAAATGCAGCTTGAGGCAATCAAGCACCAGGGGGCGAAGAATTTCACTTCGGGCCAGATTGACCCGAAGGATGCCGGGAAACGCTCCAATGAGATTGTGGCCGAGCGCAACAAGATGACCGTCAAGCAGGTGCAGCGGTACATCAAGCTCAACGACCTTGTGCCCGACCTGCAAAAAATGATGGACGGGGGACAGGTCAAGTTCACCCCGGCGGTGGAGCTCTCGTACATCAAGCCGAAAAACCAGCAGTACATCGCCGTCGCCATTGAGAGCCAGCAGTCCAGCCCTTCGCTCTCCCAGGCCCAGCGCATGAGGGAGCTTGACCAGAAGGGGGTCCTCAACGGGGACGTGATCGACGGGATAATGATGGAGGACAAGAAGGAGGTAGACAAAGTGATTCTGACAGGAGCGGAGCTTGGGAAGTATTTCGGGAAAGAGACCACCCCGAGGGAAATGAAGGACCAGATCATCAAACTTCTGGACGACTGGAAGGGCCAGCAGAAGGAAGTGGCGAAGCCGGAGAAAAAGAAGGCCCAGCCGGAGAAGTAGGGGCCGCTTCGGGTCAACTTGGCCCGAGGCCGTAACAGGGCCGGGCTTCGGATACCGGCCATTTCAGAAACAGAAACGGAGGGAAAAAAGATTGAAACGACCTTTAGCATACATCACCGCCGCATGGTGCGGCGAACCGGACACGGACACAGAGATGGGAACCCGCTACAGCCGCCTGGCATACGAGGCGGGCTTCTCCCCCGTCTGCCCCGTCCTCTACATGCCGCTGTTCCTCAACGACAGCGTACCCGAAGAGCACAAGGCGGGGATTGACATGCGCCGGGACCTGCTCCGGCGCTCCCATGTGCTTTTGGTCTGCGGAGGGGACGTGGACGAGGACGTGAAGAACGACATCGCGGTGGCCGGGCGGCTGGGGATCGCCGCCACCACCCTTGACGGAATCCTGGCCGTGAAAGGGCTGGGGAAGGATGGCGGCGGACATTAGGCTGGGGAGCCTCTTTGACGGGATAGGGGTATTCCCCCTTGCGGCCTCACGCTGCGGCATACGCCCGGTGTGGGCCAGCGAGATTGAGAAGGCCCCGGTCTCCATCACAAAGAGGCACTTCCCGGACATGCTGCACCTGGGGGACATCACGAAGCTGGACGGGGGGAAGGTCCCTCCCGTCCATGTGATAACCTTCGGCTCCCCCTGCCAGAACCTTTCCCTGATCGGGAACCGCAAGGGCCTTGACGGGGAGAAGTCCAGCCTCTTCTACCAGGCCATGCGTATCATACAGGAAATGAGGGATGCGACAAGACATGTATATCCAGTTATCGCTGTTTGGGAAAACGTCATGGGAGCGTTTTCTACAAACGACCGGATGGATTTTAGAGCCGTCCTATCCGCCTTCACGGACACCGAGGTTCCAATGCCTCCTTCTGGAAGATGGGCGGGGGCCGGAATGGTGCGAGGGGGAACGCCTGACCTGTGCTGGCGGCTCATGGACGCCCAGTATTGGGCAGGAGCCAGGCGGCTGGCGAGAAGGCAGCGGATTTTCATCGTGGCGGATTTTGGAGGGAGGCGTGCCGGAGACATACTATTTAAGCCCCGTCCACTGCTCCCGGTTCCTGAACCTTGCGAGCCGGGCGGGCTGCCCTCCCCCGGCGGAGATCGAACGCCTTTTATTGAAGCAGGGGGGCGCGTACCCGTCGTCCGGCCCTTCCAGTGCTTCCGTATGCGGGGAGCGTCCAAAAGGAAGGAGCAGGCGGCCTTCCAAAACAGCTTCGGACTGCCAGCTGACCCTTTTCCCACTCTCTTAGCCAGCGACCTGACGCCCTTCGCCTTCTGGTTCGAGGACGACCCGGAGGGCGGCTGCGTGCGGTTTCTGACGGAACGGGAAAGCGAGCGCCTCATGGGACTCCCGGAGGGCTGGACGGCATACGGGGCGGACGGCACGGAGATACGGCCCCTTGCCCGCTACAAGGCGCTGGGGAACTCTATCGCCCTCCCCTGCGCCGACTACATCATGGCCGGGATCTACGAAGCCCTGGCCGGAAAGGAGGAAACACGCGGAAATGTTTGAAGCCTATGTGACGAACCCCGGCCTTTACCCGGAGCTTGGCGTGGAGGCCGGGGAGACCCTGCGCTTCCCCACGACCACGGAGGAAGTGCGGGCCTTATTCTCCCGGATTGGCATAGACGGGGAACGGTACGGGGAGTATTTCATCACCAGCTATGACAGCGACGTGCTGGGGCTGTATGACTGCCTGGACGAGTACGCCGGGCTGGACGAGCTCAACTATCTGGCGCATGTGCTGGGGGAAGTGCAGGAACGGGGCGAGCTGGAGAAATTCGAGGCCGCAATGGCTTTCGGGGAGCATACGGACGGGGCCGGAAATCTGATTAACCTGGCGCAGAACCTGGACTGCTATGACTTCTATCCGGGGATTGGGGATGACGAAGCCCTCGGGCGCTACTGCGTGGAGGAGATCGGCGCAATCGACATCCCCGAACATATCCGGGACTATTTCGATTACGAGGCCTACGGGCGGGACATTGACTTAAACTCTACCGGGAGCTTCGTCCCCGGCGGCTATGTGCTGCGGAACGGGGAGCCTTTCCGGGAATGCTACGCCGGGCGGGAGGACATACCGGAGGAATACCGGATATGCAGGGCCCCGGCCCGGAACGAGAAGGAGGAAACACGCTCCATACTGGAGACCATCAGACAATTCAGGGAGGCCCCGCCCACTCCCCACAAGGACAGGGAAGGGCCTTCCCATGAGGGGCGGTAGGCTTCGGGCCAAGCTGGCCCGAGGCCCGGACCCCGTGCAGAAAGGAAGGAGGTGCGCCATGCCGGGGTGACAGAGGAACAGATCGCGGAGGCGAAGCGGTGGGACCTGCTTTCCTACCTGCAAGCCTACGAGCCGGGCGAACTGAAAAAGTCCGGCCCCCGGGAATACCGGACCAGGAGCCATGACAGCTTGGTGATCTCCAACGGCAAATGGCACTGGTGCAGCCGGAACATGGGCGGGAAGACCGCCCTGGACTATCTCATAAAGGTGCGGGGGCAGGATTTCGTCTCCGCTGTGGAGACGCTCTGCGACGGGGGCGCCTCCCCTTTTCTTTCCCAGCCGGTAGACCTTCCTCCGCCAAAGCCTTTTGAGCTGCCGGAGCCGGGCCGCTATGCCACAAGGGTCATGGGCTACCTGCAAGGCCGGGGGATTGACGGCGGAATCATCAGCCGCTGCCTGCGGGACGGCTCCCTCTATGAGAGCTTCCGCTACCACAACTGTGTATTTGTAGGCCGGGACATGGAAGGGAAAGCCCGGTCCGCCTGCCTGCGGGGGACCTTCGGGGACTTCAAGATGGACGTGCCGGGCAGCGACAAGCGCTTCAACTTCTGCCTTGCCTCCCCTTTCCCGGACTGCCAGAAGGTGGCCGTCTTTGAGAGCGCCATTGACGCCCTCTCCGGCGCCACGCTGACAAAGCTGGCCGGGAAGGCGTGGGAGGACGCCTGCTACCTCTCCCTTGGGGGCACCTCGCCGCTGGCGCTGGTCCAGTTCCTAAAGGACCGCCCGGGAATCCGGCATGTGGCACTCTGCCTTGACAATGACGGGGCCGGGAAAAGCGGTACGGAAAAGCTCATGGAAACGCTGCGCTCCGACCGGGAGCTGTCCGGGCAGATAGAGACGCTCCGGGAGGCGGCCCCACCGGAACGGTACGGGAAGGACTATAACCAGCACCTTCTGGGGGTGATTGGGGAAATGAAAGCAAGGAGGAAGGAAAAAAGTTTTGAGAGATAATACCATACCCTGCCGCCGCTGGGGGCCGCTTCGGGCCAACTTGGCCCGAGGCCCTCCCCGGCTCCAATGAATCCGGCAGAAAGGAGGAACCATGCAGGAATATGTAGAACAACAGACGGTGGCCGTCTCCGTCAAGGCGGCGAGGCTCACAAGCCGGGTGCTTGCCGCCGCCTTAAAAAAGACGCTGGCGGAAATGGAGGGACAGCGCCGGGCCGCACGGACGCCCCACGGGAAACAGTCCGTCAAAAAGCTGATGAACCACTACGGCACGAAGAACGCCATCAAGCTGGTGGGAGCGCCAAAGGATTTTGACCGTATCGCCAGGGAGTACCATGTGGACTACGCTTTCCACAAGACCGGCCCCGGCCAGTACCTGCTTTTCTTCAAGGCAGACCAGGCGGACGCCATCACGGCGGCCTTCTCCCGGTATACGGAAAAGGCCATGGGGCGCGGGCAGGAGAAGCCGTCCATCCTCGGGCAGCTGCGGCGGCTCGTGAAGGAGCTGGCGGCAAAGCCCCGGCAGAAGGAACGGGCCAGGGAGCCCGGGAAGGAGGAACGTTGAACCGGAAAATCAAAAAATATCTGCTCCCCAACTTCCCCTACCTCATGGCCTTCTGGTTCTTCTCGAAGCTGGGGACCGCCTACCGCATGGCGCGGGGCGGGAATGCCGGGGAAAAGCTGTTCGGCATGATGGAGGCCATAGGGCCGGTATTTCAGAATTACGCTCCCGGCCTGGGGCTGTCTGACCTGGCGGTAGGCGTTGCCGGGGCCGTAGGGCTTTATTTCATGGTGCAGTCCAAAATCAAAAAGGCCCGGAAATTCCGGCGGGACATGGAATACGGCAGCGCGCGTTGGGGCGGGCCTAAAGACATCGCCCCTTTCATCGATTCCAGGTTTGAGAACAACGTGATACTGACCGGGAGCGAGTTCCTGACCATGAACACCCGGCCGAAGGTTCCGGCCAATGCCAGGAACCTGAACGCCTGCGTGATCGGCTCCTCCGGCTCCGGCAAGACAAGGTTCTGGCTCACGCCCCAGCTTTTACAGGCCCATTCCTCGTATGTGGTGGTGGACCCGAAGGGCGGGACCCTCGCCCAGTGCGGCTATTTCCTCCAAAGGAAGAAGGGCTATAAGGTCCGGGTTTTCAACAGCATAGACTTCTCAAAGTCCATGCACTACAACCCCCTTGCCTATATCAAGACGGAGAGCGACGTCTTAAAATTCGTCAACGCCCTGATTGCCAACACCAAAGGGGAGGGCAAGGAGGGGGACCCCTTCTGGACGAAGGCGGAAACCCTCCTTTACTGCGCGCTGGTGGCCTATATCGTATTCGAGGGGCCGGAGGAAGAACGGAACATGAACACGCTGGTGGAGATGATAAACAGCATGGAGGTGCGGGAGGACGACGAATCCTTCAAGAACGCCGTGGATTACATGTTCGACGGCCTCGCCAGGAGGAGCCCCCAGCACTTCGCCGTGCGCCAGTATGCCAAATACAAGCTGGCCAGCGGCAAGACGGCTAAATCCATCCTTATTTCATGCGGCGCAAGACTGGCCCCATTTGACATTGCGGAGCTTCGGGAGATCATGAGCTATGACGAGCTGGGGCTGGACACTCTAGGGGATGAAAGGACGGCCCTTTTCTTCCTTATCAGCGACACCGACACTACCTATAACTTTATCGTGGCCCTCGCCTTCTCGCAGATGTTCAACCTTCTGTGCGAGCGGGCCGACAGCAGATACGGAGGCCGCCTGCCCCACCATGTACGGGTGCTCTGGGACGAGGCGGCCAACACCGGGCAGGTGCCCGGGCTGGAAAAGCTGGTGGCCGTCATCCGGTCAAGGGAAGTGAGCCTGACTTTATTCTACCAGGCCATGAGCCAGTGCAAGGCGCTTTATAAGGACAACGCCGAGACCATCATGGGGAACATGGATTCCATTGTGTTCCTCGGAGGCCGGGAGGCCTCCACACTGAAAGACATTTCCGAGAACTGGCTGGGGAAAGCGACTATCTCCATGCAGACGGACAGCCGCACAAGGGGCCAGTCGGAAAGCTACGGGCTCAACACCCAGAGGCTGGGCCGGGAGCTCCTTACCACGAGCGAGATCACCACCATGCCCGGGGACAGATGCCTGCTACAGCTTAGGGGGCTGCCCCCGTTCTTCTCGCCAAAGTATGACCTGAAGCAGCACCCCAACTACCGCTATACAGCGGAACATGACAGCAAACGGAACGCCTTCCACCTGGAACGCCTTATCTCCCGGCGATTGAGACTGAAGCCGCAGGAGGAATACACGGTGTACGAGGCGGACGCCTCCGACGAGGACGCTGACATCCTCAACTATGAGGACCTGGACAGTGAGGACGGTTCCGTCTGACTGATAGACGGCTTCGGGCCAACTTGGCCCGAGGCCGACGCCGCCTGAAAGGGCGGCTTTTTGTTACCCAAAACCCACAATCATTCATCAAAACGGAGGAAAACCATATGGCATTTTTCGCAAGCGCAATCGACACTTTGAAGGTACTGGTCATGGCTATCGGCTGCGGCCTGGGCGCGTGGGGCATCGTGAACCTGCTGGAAGGCTACGGGGCGGACAACCCGGCCAGCAAAAGCCAGGGCATGAAGCAGCTCATGGCCGGCGGGGGCATCGTCCTCCTTGGCATGAACCTGATCCCGCTGCTGGCTGACCTGTTTTAAGTTTCCCAAAGGAGTGACCTATGCAAAGTATCTTCGACGCCATCACGGAATGGCTCAAAGCCCTTCTGGTCGAGGGTATCATGGAGAACCTCGGCGGGCTCTTCACGGGGGTGAACGAGCAGGTCGGAGAGATCGCGGCACAGGTAGGGATGACCCCGGCGGCATGGAACGCCGGGGTGTTCTCCATGATACGCCAGCTCTCCGAGACCGTCATCCTCCCCATAGCGGGGCTGGTGCTGACCTTCGTGATGACCTATGAGCTCATCCAGATGCTGGTGGACCACAACAACCTCCACAACTTCGACACCTGGATATTCTTCAAATGGATTTTCAAGACCTTCGCCGCCGTGCTGGTGCTCTCCAACACCTTCAACATCGTCATGGCGGTATTTGACGTCTCCCAGCATGTAGTGCAGCAGTCGGCGGGGCTGATACAGGGCTCCACCGCCGTCACGCCGGAGGCGCTGGAGAACATGCAGGCCCAGCTTGAGGCAATGGAGCTTGGCACCCTGTTGGGAATCTTCCTGCAATCCTTCTTCGTGCAGTTCACCATGACGGCCCTGAATATCGTGGTGTTCGTCATTGTCTATGGGCGCATGATAGAAATTTACCTGATGACCAGCCTTGCCCCTATCCCCTTCGCCACTATCGCCAACCGGGAGGCCGGGCACATGGGGCACAACTATTTCAAGTCCCTTTTTGCCGTGGGGTTCCAGGGGATGCTGATTATGGTCTGCATGGCAATCTACGCCGTGCTGGTGCAGGGTATCGCGGCGGGCGGCGACCTGATGGGGGCCATCTGGACCTGCGTGGGGTACACGGTGCTGCTGTGCTTCGTCCTCTTCAAGACCGGGAGCCTCTCGAAGTCCATATGGGGAGCGCACTAAGGGACTCCGGGCCAACCTGGCCCGAAGCCGGAAAGGAGGGATACCATGCCGGGACGGGCTCCACGCCGCTACAAGACAGACGGGAACGGGGACACGCGCCCCGCCTTCCACGGGAAGCTCCCGGAGGAATTTAACGAGCGGGACATGCTGGCCTTCGCGGCCGACACGGACCTTCTTCTTTTCCAGAAGGTATCAGAAGAGACCCTCGCCGCCATCCACGCAGCAGGCTATGACTATCGGGGCGGGGCCGTCATGCCCCGGCCCGGAAAGGAGGAAACAGACATGACGGAACAGGAAACAAAGATTCCGGCGCAGGAGGAAGCAAAAGAAGCGCCGCCTATGAAGCTGGACGTGAGCGTCCGGGCCATCCAGCCTATGGGGAACCTCTTGGGTTTCGCCACCGTGAAGTTCAACGACTGCTTCGTGGTGGAGGACTTCAAGATATTGCAGACGGACAAGGGGCTCTATGTGGGGATGCCCAGCAAACCCGACAAGACCAGCAGAACCGGCTACCGGGACACGGCAAAGCCCATCACCGGGGATTTCCGGAAACAGCTGCAAGGGGCCGTCCTGGAGGCCTACTCGGCGGAGCTGGGACGGCTCCGGGCGGTGGCCGCCGCACAGGAGCAGCCCTCCATCAAGGGCCAGCTGGAGGCCGGGGAGACCAAGCGGGCCCTGGCCTACTTAGAACAGCTCGACCAACAGCTCATGGA
>OFFX01002220.1_pt1 | contig 12436 bp, 9 predicted proteins | sample 1521511 | NCBI WGS metagenome assembly OFFX01 (sample SAMEA3504125, study PRJEB24116) | mouse gut metagenome | biome: mouse gut; feature: mouse-associated habitat; material: faeces | place: Denmark | collected 2011
TTGACGCATCGCCTGCGGATAGCTTCTCCAGCTGCAAGACCCCTGTCGAAACCTTGACTGGCCCTTATAACAATGCTTCTGCAGCACTTCTTTATTCTTCCAGTATATCACAGATCCGGCATATTCTCAACCCAGATTCTTGATTTTAAATTCTCTTTCGTGCTCCCTGCGCAGATCTTTCCTGGCGATGTCCTGACGCTTATCATAAAGTTTCTTACCTTTGGCAAGCCCGATCTCAATCTTGGCCCTTCCATCCTTAAAGTATACCTGCAAAGGAACGATAGTATACCCCTGCTGTGCTGTTTTACCCGCCAGCTTTCTGATCTCGACCTTATGCAAAAGCAGCTTTCGCACACGCAGCGGATCCTTGTTGAAGATATTGCCTTTTTCATAAGGACTGACATTCATACCGCAGACAAAGGCTTCCCCTTTCTCAATCTGAACGTAAGCCTCCTTGATGCTGCATTTCCCCATCCGCAGCGACTTTACTTCCGTACCGTGCAGTTCCAGCCCTGCCTCGTACTTCTCTTCTATAAAATAATCGTGATACGCTTTCTTATTATTCGCCACCAGTTTCATGGCTTCTCTGGCCATAAGACCACCTTCTTTCTTAATTCTTCCTGTTTGACGGCTCAGTCTGCTGCCTCTTCTTCCGGAATGATGAAATCAACCACGCCTGCCAGCCGGTCCGCCCCCTTCACCTGCACGGTAATCCGCTGCCCCAGCTTATAGGTCTTCCCGGTATCCCGGCCCACCATCTCATAGGTCTCTTCGTTGTAATAGAAAAAATCTCCTGCCAGCGCAGACACATGAACCAGGCCTTCCACCGTGTTGGGCAGCTCTACATAAATGCCCCACTGCGTAATACCGGAGATCACGCCCTCATATCTTTCACCGACATGGTCCTCCATATACTCCGCCTTCTTCATTTTATCCGTCTCCCGCTCGGCCTCCTCGGCACGCCGCTCCGCTTTGGACGAATGCTTCGCCACCTCCGGCAGCCGCTCCGCATAGTGCGCCAGCCGTTCCTCACGCAGTCTTCCCCGCAGCTGATCTTTGATGATGCGGTGGATCTGCAGATCCGGATACCGTCTGATCGGCGAGGTAAAGTGACAGTAATACTGACATGCCAGACCGAAATGTCCGGTGCATTCCACCGTATAGCTGGCCCGCTTCATGCTGCGCAGCGTCAGGCGGCTGATCAGTGTCTCCTCCTCCGTATCCGCGATCTTATCCAGAAGCTTCTGCAGTTCCTTGGGATGGATCTCCTCTCCCGTCAACTTCACATGATAGCCGAAATTATGGATAAAAGCCGACAGCTTCATGATCTTCTCCGGATCCGGCCTGTCGTGAGTCCTGTAGACAAAGGGCAGCTCCAGCCAGAAGAAATGCTGCGCCACCGTCTCATTGGCAATCAGCATAAAATCCTCGATGATCTTCGTCGCCACATTGCGCTCATAGGGCTTAATCTCCACCGGATGTCCTTCTTCATCCAGAAGGATCTTACTCTCTGCAAAATCGAAATCAACGGCCCCCCGCTTATGGCGTCTGTTCCTGAGAATCGCCGCCAGCTCCTCCATCAGCTCAAACATCGGCACAAGGGACTCATATCTCCTGCGCTCTTCCTCGTCTCTGTCTTCCAGGATCTTCTTCACCGCAGTATAGGTCATCCTTTTGTCTACGCAGATGACCGTCTCCTCGATCTGGTAGTCGGTCACCTCGCCTTTGCCGTTGATGGTCATCAGACAGCTCAACGCCAGCCGGTCCACTCCCTGGTTCAGGGAACAGATGCCGTTGGACAGCTTATGCGGCAGCATGGGGATGACCCGGTCCACCAGATACACGCTGGTGCCGCGCTTCAGCGCCTCCCAGTCCAGTGCCGAATTCTCCTGCACATAGTTGCTCACATCCGCGATATGCACACCCAGATGATACAGCCCCTTCTCATCCTGATACAGGCTGACCGCATCATCCAGATCTTTGGCGTCCTCACCGTCGATGGTCACCATCTGCAGCGCCGTCAGATCCATGCGCCCTGCCCGGTCCGCCTCCTGTACAATCTCCGGCACCCGGTCCGCCTGATGCATGACCTTCTCCCCGAACGCAGTCGGCAGCTCGAAACGATGCACCACCGACATGATGTCTACGCCGGGATCATTGATATGTCCGAGAATCTCTGCCACTCTGCCTTCCGGCTTATGCTTTTCGTCCCCGTAAGAGACCAGCTCCACCACTACCTTATGCCCGGTCACCGCGCCCCGGGAACGCTCCTGCGGCACGAAGATATCGGTCCCCAACCTGCTGTTGTCCGGTATCACGAAGCCGAAATTCTCACACTGCTCCCAGGTGCCCACCACCTGTTTGAGCCCCCGTTCCAACACCTGAACGACACATGCTTCCTGACGCTTCCCCTGTCTGCCGGGCAGCAGCATGACCTGTACCCTGTCCTGATGAAAAGCGCCGCCCCTTTTGTCCTCCGGAATATAGAGATCGTCTTCCCGGCCTTCCACCTCCACGAAGCCAAACCCTCTGGCAGTGCCGGTATAGATCCCCACCAGCCTGTTATCGTCCGGCTTTCCGTACCTGCCCTGCGTACTTACCTGCAGCCTGCCCTCTGCCACAAGGGCCTGTAAGATCCGGCGGAACTCCTCTTTTTCCTCTCTGGGCACCTGCATGAATGCCGCCAGTTCTTTCTCCTTCATCGGCACATACATGTCCTCGGCCACAAGCTCACAGATCAGCTTCTTCCGCTGCCGCTCCTTTTCATTTTGTTCAAAAATCCGATCAAATTCATTAACCATACGATTCCCCATATACAAAAAAGCACCCCTTATGCAAGAGTGCTTTCGCATTTAAAACAGGTTCAAATTCAAAACAACTGCCAGTACCATAAAAGCAACCGCAAGTCCGGTCGTAATCTTAACCAGCTTGCCTTCCATGGAACGGCCTTTGTTCTTGCCCCAATATGTCTCAGCGACTCCGCTCACTGCGCCCAGTCCTGCCGACTTGCCTTCCTGCATCAATACCAATATAACAAGTGCAATACAAATAACAATAAAAATAACCATCAACGTAATTCTAAGTGCTCCCATTTCCACACCTCCTAATGTCAAGCAGATTTAATCTTACCACATATATCCTTATTATGCAACAAAAAAATGCTTCTGTTTGCACAAGTGCTTCCTCAACTGCTCTCACAGCTCAAAATCTGCAAAGACGTCCTCTTTCGTATGATTCCTGCTGTGGTAATGCATCAGCCATGCTTTCATCTCCGTATGCCGGTCCCCCATATCTTCCATCATGGCCTGAAAATTATCTTCCCGCACACCGCCAAGCTCTGTTAAAAACTGATAATAGCGCAGGTCATCGCCGTGCTCCTCCAATATCACAAGCCAGGTTTCCTCCGTCTCCTGCCCTTTGCAATGGGACAGCAGATACTCCCTCAACATGCTTTTTACGGACTGATTCAGCGCGTAATCGTGCATCAGGCGCAGCATCGCCAGCCTGACTTTCTCCCGTCTGCGCTGCTCTATATAATAGTCCAGGTTGTTCTCAAGGCTGCCGTAGTCCTCTTCCCCGCACAGAAGCATCTTCGAGAATCCTTCCGCGTCCGGCGTCGCCATCAGCTGCCCCATCCTGGCATCCCATCTGGCAAGCCACTCCGCCGTTCCCGCATTCTCGAAGTCAAAAAGATAGAAGGCGTCCAGTCGGCTCATCACCGCCGCCAGCAGATAGGAGATATCCTCCGTCTTCGGGTCCTGTTCGTCCCCGTGCTCGTCGATGATCTGCACCAGCGCCGGACAATCCTTGAAAATGCCCTGTCCGATCTCCATGCCGTGATATGGCAGCACGATCTTCGCCAGTTTGCTGCAGAAGGCAAATGCCCAGTCCTCGATCTGCACCACAGATTCCGGCAGCGAAACCTGCTTCACCATCTTATTGCTCAGAAAAGCCTTCTTGCCGATGCAGGTGACAGGACAGCCCTCGATCGTGCCGGGAACCGCCACCTCCGTGTCTTTTCCCCGATAGCCGGTGATCCTGATCTCATCCTCATTTCGTTCATACGCCAGAGCGCCGTGCTCTGTCGACAGTTCTCCTCTCTTATCCATGCCCTCCACCAGTCAACTCCGTTCCCTGTGATCCAACCGCTTCCACGCCGCCAGCCTTCTTCCATACGGCCGGTCCTTTTGCATTTCGCCACCTGTTTCCGCCTTCTCCGGACCGGTACCCGGTCTAGAGCAGCAGCGCCTCGATCCGCTCCAGAATGCTGTCTCCCCGCTCCGTCAGCATCAACTCCTCATTGTGCCGCTGATAATCTTCGCAGCCGTAGGAAGCGATAAACTTCGCGCAGTCCGGTTGTACCGTACACTCTGTCATCAACAGCAGCATCTCATTCCCGGAGCCGAAAGTATCTTCCACGAAACAAAACAGCTCATGCAGCCGACCGCCGACCCGCGCCGTATCCTGCTTATACGCCGCCACCTGCCCGTCGAAGCCTCCCTTGATCCGCGCAAAAGCATCCTCTGCATTTTCCGTTTCCTCCGTCCGCAGTATCCTCTGTGCCTCTTCCAGAAAACGGATCAGGGCGCGGTTCTTTTTCTTATCCCGTCCGGACAACGCCCCTGCCTTTGCAAGCGATTCCATGCTGGTGATCCGGGCGTTCGTCTGCCTCGTCAGCATATCCTGAAATTCCTCTTTGCTGCAGCCCGCCGCGGCTTTTGCCTTCAGGGCCTTGAGCGGATTCATCAGCTCATGCAGCAGTGCCGACGTCTGCATATTCTCCTTGATATCCTGCTGGATCTTGTCGATCAGCATCCCCATCAGGGACAACCGCTCGTCGAAATCCGCTTTTCTGGCCTTGTCTTTGGCCTGCTCGCTGACACTCCCCGTCAGGATCTCCTCCACCTTATAATCATTTTTGTATTTCTGATACAGGTCATAGTAGGCGCCGAATTCCTTCACCACCCTGTCGTTGCGGATATACTGGCCGATCAGCGTTTCCTCCACCGCGATCCCTTCTTCCTCATAGAGTTCCAGCATCTTCGACAGATCCTCCCAGCCTCTGGCGGTGATATAATTCTTACCCTTGACCGTAGTCTCGATCTCATAGAAATCATCTTTTTTCAGATCCAGGAAATTCACGATCGCCGTGTGCAGTCCCCGCTCTCTCGCATACTCCTTCCAGGTGGCAAAGTCGGCCTCCACCTCCAGAATCTTCAGCCGGTCCAGCGTTACCACATCGAACTCCCGCACCGACTTATTGTACTCCGGCGGGTTGCCGGCCGTCACGATGACCCAGCCTTCGGGCACCTGATGTCTGCCGAACACCTTATACTGCAGAAACTGCAGCATGGACGGCGCCAGCGTCTCCGACACACAGTTGATCTCATCCAGAAAAAGGATCCCCTCCCGGATGCCGCTCTCCTCCATCACCTCATAGACCGAGGCGATGATCTCACTCATGGTGTACTCCGACACGTCATAAGTGCTGCCCGCATACTCTTTATGGGTGATAAAAGGAAGCCCCAGCGCCGACTGTCTCGTGTGATGGGTCATGGAATAGGACACCAGAGCGATCCCAAGCTCCTGGGCGATCTGCTCCATGATCGCCGTCTTCCCGATGCCAGGTGCTCCAAGCAGAAAAATCGGCCGCTGCCTGACCACCGGGATCCGGTACTCCCCTTCTTCGTCTTTTTTCAGATACAGCTTTACGGAATCCTTGATATAATTCTTTGCTTCTTTGATCGTCATCTTACTGTCTATGCCTTTCTGATCGCTTCTAATATCTATTATCTATGCTTTTTCCTCTTCCAGCGCTTCCTCATCCAGAACGATCCTGATCGCCCAGGGCGGCACCTTCGGCGCATTTTCGTCCTCGTGAAGAAACACGAAGGCCACATCGTAATCCGGCATCCGCTCCGGGTAGATACCGTAGCCGTCCGTAAAGTAAAGAAGCCCTTTCAGGTTGTCGAATTCCTGCTTCTCCCGCAGCTTCTCCACATAGTCAAACACCGGCCGGAAATCCGTAGACCCGAATCCCGTCAGTTTCCCATGCGCAAGAAAATCGTCAAAGTCTTCCCGCCCCGTGATCTTCGTATCCTGCCGCACCTCGCTGTCACACTGCAGGATGTGCACATTGATCTTTGTAAAAAAGTTCTCCCCGTTCTGCAGAATATTGTAGGTCTTCTGCAGGAACGCCTGCACGATCTCCCCCCGGCAGGAGGCTGAGGTATCAAGGGCGATCACGAAATCCCTGATCTTACTGCTGTCCTTATACTCCAGCGGCTCCACCAGCGGCAGATTACCATAGGTCTGCAGCCCGTAGGTATAATAGATATAGTCGAATTCATCGTCATTGACCTGCACCGTCTCCCCCATGACCATGAACTTCTTCAGAAAATCCGTATAGTCATAGCGTTCTCTCGTGGCCTCTTTCAGATTCTGCTCGATGCTCTCGGCGTTGTTCCTGTCCCTGCTGAAACTCTTTAGATCCGCCTTAATGCGCTCGCTGATCCTGCGCCACTCCGCCTGGGATAACTCCAGCTCCTCCCGCCTGTCCCAGTAAATATGCTCGTCGTAATGACACAGCCTGTGCCACTCCTGCACCGCCTTTTCCGAAGGCTCCTCGATCCGAAAATGCCGGTACAGTTTCTCGGCCGTCAGTCCCCCGGCCTGCTTTCGCAGAAGCGCCAGCCGGTTCTGCAGAAGATCGTCCGAGGGCAGTTCGGTCAGATGCAGCCCCATATCCACGATCGTATGCTCCACCGCGATATCCGTCGCCAGATCCCAGTAAACCCTGTTCATCTTATCCGTCGTCCTGCCGTGATAAAAGATGCAGTGCAGCAGCGTATGCAGATACAGTCTGGCAGCATAATGGGGTGCCGTCTGATACTGCAAAAGCAAATGTGCCGGGTCATAATAAAGCGTACTCCCGTCAAAAAGATGCGCTCCCGTCTGCTCCCTGCACACCGTCTTTAACTTCGATAAGGCCACATCCAGAAACCGCATATTGATCAGGATACCGTCGTGGGCCAGCCGCATCACCTCACCGGCAAGGCTTCTTATTTGAAATTGTCTGTCTTCCTGTCGATCGTCCGGCATTGTGTCTCTCCATCATTGTTTTCATATTTCCTGTTCCTGCGCATGACAGTGCGGTTTTCGGCTTTTATCCCGCTGTATACATTTTTATAACATAAAGCACCAGCAGATGCCCCGGGTAGAACAGGTAGAAGAACCACTTGGAGAATGTCCTGCCCCGCTTCGCCCTTTTTCCGTTATAAAGAAACAGCACGACGATCGCCGACACCACCACGCCCGCACCGGACAAGAGGCCGCACGCTATTGCCTCCGGCACCGTGAACGTGTAGAATGGCGCAAACAGATACGTCTGTATCATCATGAAGGCAAAGAAAGCATAGCCCACGATATAGCCACGGATTATCCTGCGCCTCTCCCCTCTGCTGTCGTAAAACATTATGGTAAAAACAGGCGCCATCAGCGCCCAGTCTCCCACCACAGTGGCCAGTGTCAGGCAGATGCTCAACGTCGTTGCAAGCCCCCATCCCAGCGCCTTCTCCCTGACCACCAGGATCAGAAAACAGCACAGAAGCGTATAGAGCATATTTAAATTGCCGAACCCAAAAGCAAGCCTGTAGGGAATCTGCGAGAGCAGCGCAAAGGCCAAAAGCCGCAGCCCGTAGCGCTTCTTAGAGCGTGTGTATGCATATCCTTCCACCAGAAAATAACACATGGTCGGCGCCGTAAAATATCCGGCGTACTCAAATACAAATGCCGTCATACTGCCTTCGTCTAAAAACATATGTGATATATGATTGAGCAACATCGTAAACATTGCGATGTACTTGATGACATCCCTGTTGAGGATCCGTATGCCTGTTTCGGAAGATTCCATCCTGCAGCAACCGCCTTTCTGTAACAACACATCTTCTTCTACTGTGACACCGTCCTGACCGCATTTTCTGTAAAAAAAGCGCTACATTGAGACAGGCGATCGAGCCCAGCGGACAATCGCCTGTTTATCACATACCGCATAGCAGTTCAGCCTTCGGCTTCTCTTTTTCATGCCAGGAACGGGTTGTACTTCTTCTCGTGGCCGATGGTCGTCGCTTCTCCATGTCCCGGATATACCTTCGTCTCCTCCGGCAGCACAAACAACTTCTCCTTCACCGAGCGGACAAGGGCGCCCATACTGCCCGTCGCCAGATCCGTCCTGCCCACGGAATCCTGAAACAGTGTATCCCCGGCGATCAGAATCCCTTCTTCCGCAAAATAATAACAGCAGCTTCCCACCGTATGTCCCGGCGTTGCGATCAGCCTGCAGGTCATATCCGCTATGGTGATCTCTTCATTGTCCTGCAGATATCTGTCCGGACTGACCGTATATGGCCGCCCCACCTGATCCGACACGTTCGTGACCGCATCCTCACAGAGCACCTTCTCCGCCTCATAGGCATAGAGCGGCGCTCCCGACAGCTCCTTAAGCCTGTTGACACCCCAGATATGATCAAAGTGCCCGTGGGTGAGCAGGATCCCTTTTACCTGAAATCCCTTCTCTTTCAATGTCTCGTAGATATAATCTCCCTTATCTGCCGGATCGAAGAAAATCACATCCTGCGACCCTTCCCGGTAGATAAAATAGCAGTTCGTCTGGCAGATGCCCAGCATCAGCCGCCCAACCTTCAACTTCCCCATGCCGTTTCTCCTTATATGATCCTTAATGATCCTTACATGCTCTCTGTATGACCCTTAATGCCCTCTGTGCTCCCGGACATGACCTGACCGCTTTCAGTCTGCGCATCCTGCATCCGCGGTGCAGGTTCCTGTCGTTATCCTGTCGTTCTCTCGATATCGATCACACTCTCGATGGTCCTGATCTTATCCGTGATGCGCTGCAGCTCTTCCCTGCTGCCGATCTCGAAGCTGACCAGAATGGTAGCCGTTCCCTGTTTGCTCACCCGGGTATTCAGTGCCAGAATATCAATCTCCTTCTCCGTAAGCGCCCGGGAGATATCCGCCAGCAGGCCGTTCCTGTTGTTGGCATAGATACTGATCTCCGCCAGATACTTGCCGCCTGTAGCCTCCTCCTGCTGCCATTCCGCGTCGATCAGCCGGTTGCGGTCGATCTCCGGAAGATTCAGGATATTGATACAGTCCGTCCTGTGGATGGAGATACCCCTGCCTCTCGTCACAAAGCCGATGATCTCATCCCCCGGCACCGGACTGCAGCACTTGGAAAAGCGCACCGCCACATCATGGATGCCTCTGACCACAATGCCGCTGCAGCTCTTATTGGTCCGCTCCCTGTTGATCTGGGCGTTCTCCTCCACCTCGGCCATGATCTCCGCCTCGGTCATTTCCCGCCGGTGATCCTGGTCGTACAATTCCTGCATACGGTTAAGGATCTGCCCCTCTTTGAGTCCGCCGTGTCCGATCGCCGCCAGCACCGAATCCCAGTCCTGAAAGCCGTACCGCTTCATGATGGCTTCCTGATATTTTGCGATCAGCACTTCCGCAGGATTGATGGCCTTCGCCTTACAGTAACTGGCGATCAGCTCCTTGCCTTTTACAATATTGTCTTCTTTTAACTCGTGTTTAAACCACTGGTTGATCTTATTCTTCGCCTGGGTGCTCTTGACCACATTCAGCCAGTCACGGCTTGGCCCCTTGGAATTCTGGGATGTCATGATCTCCACCCGGTCACCGTTCCTGATCTCGTAATCGATGGTCACCAGCTTGCCGTTGACCCTGGCTCCGATCATCCGGTTACCCACCGCACTGTGAATACTGTAGGCAAAGTCGATGGTCGTAGAGCCGGCCGGCAGATTCTTCACATCCCCCGTGGGCGTAAAACAATATACACTGTCGGAAAAGAGATTTAAGTCGCTTTTCAGCAGATTCAAAAACTCCTTATTGTCCGACATATCCCGCTGCCACTCCAAAATCTGCCGCAGCCACAACAATTTCTCTTCTTCCTGGGCTTCCACCTTCTTACCATCGGAAGCCTCTTTGTATTTCCAGTGGGCGGCGATCCCGTACTCTGCCGCCTTGTGCATCTCATAGGTTCTGATCTGGATTTCGAAAGGCTGCCCCGTGCTGCCGATCAGCGTCGTGTGCAGCGACTGGTACATATTGGCCTTGGGCATGGATATATAATCCTTGAAACGCCCCGGAATCGGCTTATACATCTCATGGATCACACCCAGCGCCGCATAACAGTCCCGCACCGTATCCACGATGATACGCACCGCGAACAGATCATAGATCTGATCTATGGTCTTATTCTGGTTCTTCATTTTCTTGTAAATGCTGAAAAAGTGTTTGATACGCCCGTCGATCTGTGCTTTGATACCCGCATGTTCTATGTGTACTGTCACTTCGTCTACGATCGTCTGGATATACTGCTCACGGTCGCTCTTGCGGATCGCGATCTTGTCCACCAGATCGTAGTAGGCTTCCGGTTCCAGATATTTTAATGCCAGATCATCCAGCTCCACCTTGATCCTCGAAATGCCCAGACGCTGGGCGATGGGGGAATAGATATCCAATGTCTCTCTGGCGATCTCCTGCTGCTTCTGCGGCCGCATGTGCTGCAGGGTACGCATGTTGTGCAGTCTGTCCGCCAGCTTGATCAGGATGACCCGGATATCTCTGGCCATGGCCAGAAACATCTTGCGCAGGTTCTCCGCCTGCCGCTCCAGCTTCTCCGCATCACGATCCCTGTCACCGCTGTTATCTCCATGAAAATTGATCTTCTCCAGTTTCGTGACCCCGTCCACCAGAAGCGCCACATCCGCCCCGAACTGCTCTTTGATCTCTTCGTCCGTCATGATGGTGTCTTCCACCACATCATGCAGAAGCCCCGCTACGATCGTCTCCTTGTCAAGCTCCAGGTCCGCCAGTATGATCGACACATAAAGCGGGTGTATGATATAGGGTTCTCCCGATTTGCGTACCTGCCCCCGGTGCGCGTCGTAAGCCGTCTGATATGCCTTCTCGATCAGCGAGATATCATCGGAAGGGTGATATTTGCGCACACGGTTAATAAGCTCCTCGTACAAAGCCTCGGGAGACTGAAATTCCTCGATCGATTCAATTCTGCCGTCATCAATGATGACTTCTTTCTTTTCTTCTGTCGCCATAGCCTCTCCAGCCATTCTGCCTTATTTATGACCTGACATAACAGTCAGTTCTGATATCATTATTCCCTATTATAATCGCAAATCATAAGCAAGTCAAAATATTCTTTTTGCAGATCACTTCTTTGCGGTATAAACAGCCGAATTTATATCAAAAATCCCCGGATCCGGAAAACTCCGGACCAGGGGATCTTCTTTAGTCGTCAAACGACTCTGTTTATCGTGTCAGGCTTACATCATACCCATTCCGCCGCCACCTGCAGGCATTGCGGGCTCTGCTTCCTTGATATTTGCCACAACAGACTCTGTGGTGAGCAGTGTAGATGCTACGCTGGTAGCGTTCTGCAGTGCGCTTCTTGTCACCTTCGCAGGATCGAGAATACCAGCTTCTACCATATTCACATACTCTTCTTTCAGAGCGTCGAAACCTACGCCAACTTCGGATTCCATTACCTTATTGATGATCACGGAACCTTCCAGTCCGGCGTTAGCTACGATGTGATACAAAGGAGCTTCCAGTGCTTTCAGCACAAGCTGAGCGCCTGTCTTCTCGTCGCCGTCCATCTTCTCTGCCAGCTTGGCAACTTCCTTGGATGCGTGGATATATGCAGAGCCGCCGCCTGCGATAATGCCCTCTTCCACGGCTGCTCTCGTCGCTGCCAGAGCATCCTCCAGACGAAGCTTTGCTTCCTTCATCTCTGTCTCTGTAGCCGCACCGACACGGATCACTGCCACGCCGCCTGCCAGCTTCGCAAGACGCTCCTGCAGTTTCTCTCTGTCGAAATCAGATGTGGTCTCCTCGATCTGCATCTTGATCTGGCTGATTCTTGCCTGGATCGCATCCTTGTCGCCCTCACCGTCAACGATGACTGTATTCTCTTTCTGCACCTTAACAGATTTCGCACGGCCAAGCTGATCCATGGTAGCCTCCTTCAGCTCCAGGCCAAGCTCGGAACTGATCACCTGTCCGCCTGTCAGGATAGCGATATCCTCCAACATTGCTTTTCTTCTGTCGCCGTAGCCGGGTGCCTTTACCGCTACAACATTGAAGGTGCCGCGCAGCTTGTTAACGATCAGTGTGGTGAGCGCCTCACCCTCCACATCCTCAGCGATGATCAGCAGCTTCGCTCCGGACTGTACGATCTGCTCCAGAATCGGCAGAATCTCCTGAATGTTGGAGATCTTCTTGTCTGTGATCAGGATATAGGGATTCTCAAGAACCGCTTCCATCTTATCCATATCCGTAGCCATATATGCGGAGATATACCCTCTGTCGAACT
>OFFX01002231.1_pt1 | contig 12386 bp, 14 predicted proteins | sample 1521511 | NCBI WGS metagenome assembly OFFX01 (sample SAMEA3504125, study PRJEB24116) | mouse gut metagenome | biome: mouse gut; feature: mouse-associated habitat; material: faeces | place: Denmark | collected 2011
TTCTTGGTGCTTTTCATATAAAAGTCCGGCTCATCCCGCCAGCCGCGCGAACAACGGCGCGGCAATGACCGTCAGCAGCCCCGTCACCACGATAGCCAGTGAACTGGCCGCTCCCTGTATCTCGCCCATCTCCACCGCCCGGGAAGTCCCTGCGGCGTGGGAGGAAGTCCCGATCGCCAGCCCCTGGCACAGCGGGTCCTTCACCCGAAAGACCTTCAGCAGGCCCGGCGCCGCCACAGCCCCGAACAACCCGGTGAGCATAATAGATGCCATCGTAATAGCCGGGAACCCGCCCAGCTCCTCGCTGAGCCCCTTCCCGATAGCAGTGGTGATAGATTTCGGCAGCAAGGAGATGTACTCCGCCGCCTCCATCCGGAAGAGGAAGAGCATCAAAACGCACCCGGCCATATGGGCCAGCACCCCCGCCGTACATCCCGCCAGCACCGCCCCCGCGTTTTTCTTCAAAAGCGCGAACTGCTTATACAGCGGGATCGCCAGACAGATGGTAGCGGGCGTCAAAAAGAACTCCAGCACCTTCCCGCCGTTCTCATAGAAGACCTCATACTCCGTCCCCGTCAGCAGCAATACGCCGCAGCAGCACAGCGTAGCGAACAGCAGCGGATTGCAGACTTCCCGTTCCACCCGCCGGTTGATGATCCTCGCCAGCTGATAGCTCCCCGCCGCCAGCAGCAGCCCGAAGAAGGAGCAGGCGGCAAACACGTCTTTCATCACTTGTTATCCTCCCCATTCCGCCGTACCAGCGCCTGTGAGACGGCCCCGGTGACCAGCATCACCAAAACCGTCCCCGCGAATCCCATGATCAGCACCGGCAGCAACATCCCCTGGATGGTGTCCAGCACCGTCAAAAAGCTCACCGAAGCCGGGACCAGCAGCAGCGGCATCAGCTCCAACAGCAGACCGCCCACATGCTCGATCTGCTCCAGCTTCACCGCCCCGCTTTTCAGCAGGACGAACAGCAAAATAAGCCCATAAATACTGGCCGGCACCGGCAGCGGCACAAAGAACTTGATGATCTCCGCCGCGAACGTGACCGCCGCGATAATGACCGCCTCATGTAAATACTTCATAAAGGACCTCAAAACAAATGTTTATTCAAAAAAGAAACAGAGATCAAATTCCCTCAAAGAACCCGCGTATCTCCGCCTCGCCTGCCTGAACGCTGCCCTGCACGAACTCCGGCTTCCCGCCGCCCCGCCCGTTCAGCGCCCCGTTCAGCTCCTTCACGAATCCCCGCAGGTCTCCGCCGTCCAGCGCCACGGCATATTGAAAGCTCCCATCCTCTCCGGCAAACACCGCGCACCGTCCGCCGCACCGTTCCTTCACCAGACCGCACAGCTTCCGCAGCGACTCCCCGGACATAGGCCCTTCCACCAGCAGTACGTCGCCCGTTCCCGCCAGCTCCTCAGCCTTCCGCGCAAAATCCTTCTCCTCCAGCCCGGCCACCCGGCCCTTGAGGAGAAAGACCTCCTTCTGCATCCGCTCCACCGCCGCCGCCGTTTCACCCGGCTTAGCGGACAGCAGCTGAGATATCTTCGTATTCTGCCCCGCCACGGCGTTGACCCACCGCAGCGCCCGTCCACCGGCGGCCATCTCGATCCGAACCCCGTCCCGGAACTTCTGGCAGGAGATAAGCTTTACCATCCCCACTTGTCCGCTGCTCCTCACATGAGTCCCGCAGCAGGCGCAGCAGTCCGCCTCCGGCCAGCTGACGATCCTGACCTGCCCGGTCAGCGCTTTCTTGCTCCGGTACTCCAGCGCCTCCAACGCGGCAGGGGAGGGGAAGCTGATCTGAAGAGAATGATCCTCCCAGATATACCGGTTCGCCAGGTTTTCCACAAAAATCACATCATCTGTGGATAACGCCGCGTTAAAATCAATGGTCACCAGCTCATGCCCGATGTGAAACCCCACATTGTCGCACCCAAACTTACCGCATAAAATACCGCTGACGATGTGTTCTCCGCTGTGCTGCTGCATAAAATCGAATCTTCTCTCCCAATCAATGCAGCCTTCCACAGTTTCCCCCACCGTCAAAGGACCGTCGCAAAAGTGAAAGATATCCCCATCTTTTTCCCGCGTGTCGAAAACTCTGACCTTTCCCAGCGTCCCCTGATCCGCCGGCTGACCGCCCCCCTCGGGATAAAAGGCGGTCCGATCCAAAAGAACAGCCCATTTCCCCTTTTCCTCCCGGCAATCCAGCACGGTACCGGAGAACTCCTTCAAAAACGCATCCTCATAAAACAATTTTTCCGTCATAACGATCCTTTCCCACTACAGCGAGATCAATCCCGACCAAACCAGATTTACCACGACCCAACCCAGAGCGTAGGACGCGCCGTTTGCCGCGATCCCGTACCAGAATGCCCGCCTGGGCGTCCGCCCCCGGAACCAGTGCCGGTAAATCATTGCTTCAACAACCGCGATCACCAGCTCCACCGGTATAAGGAAGAGCAGGAAAAACGGCAGCATCCCAAATCCCCCCTGCGCCAGCGGAAGCGCCAATATAGCCGACAGGATTCCCTGTGTCGCCAGATTCACCACCAGAAACACCAGCCAGTTTCTCTTAGAGGCCAGTCCAAAAGCGATCAGAACCAGCCCTTCGATCACCAGCGTAGGGATCAGCGTAGATAAAAACTGTATCCCCAGAGCGACCCATTTCGGCGTGATCCTGACGGTTTTCCCTTCCCAGTCCACCCGCACGGAAGAATTGAGAATTTCCCGCGCCAACGGTTCCGATACCCAGCTCTCCCCGGAGGCGGTGACGACCAGGACCCGAAATTCACGTGGCATATCCCAGCCGTGAAAAATATGCACGCCGTTTTCCCCCGCTACGTCACCGCTGAAGCTGTGTGAGTTGTCCTCAGAGAGGGTGCAGGCCTGCCAGCCCTCCGGAACGGCCTGCCGCGTCAAGGATTCCAGCGCCGGGTCCAGCCCTCCCGGTCCCTTTCCGTCCCGCACTTTCACGGTCTCACTCAACTCCTCCAGCAGATCCAGATAGTATGCCTCCTCCGGACCATTGACCACCGTTACCGCCACCCGGCAGTCCGGCGGCGCGGAATTAGCCGAAGCGGTCCCCGCTAGCAGCAGCGCCGCGGCGAGGAAAAAAACGATCCTTTTCCCAAAGTCCTTCATCCGTCCGATCCCCCGATACCACACCGCCCCCGCAAGTGATGTGCCTGCGGGGGCGGAGACAATTATTCTTCCTCTTTTTCCGTGATAGCAATATGCAGCTCATCCAGCTGCTTCTGCTCCACGCAGGAGGGCGCGTCCATCATCAGATCCTGCGCCTTCTGGTTCATGGGGAAGGTAATGACCTCCCGGATAGACTCCTCCCCGGTCAGCAGCATGATCATCCGGTCGATCCCCGGCGCGGCCCCCGCATGGGGCGGAGCCCCGTAGCAGAAAGCGTTATACATAGCCGGGAACTTGGACTTCACATCGTCCTCTCCCAGCCGCACCAACCGGAAGGCCTCGATCATGATCTCCGGATCATGGTTCCGCACCGCGCCGGAGGCGGTCTCATACCCGTTGCAGACCAGATCATACTGGAACGCGGTGATACCCAGGGGGTCCACCTCACCGGCGGCCGCCTTTTTCAGGATATCCAGCCCGCCGTTGGGCATGGAGAAGGGATTGTGGCAGAACTCCAGCTCCCCGGACTCCTCCCCGAGCTCATACATGGGGAAGTCCACGATCCAGCAGAACTGATACTGCTCCTTGTCCATATGATTGGGGCAGAGGAGGCCCAGCTTGTTCCGCAGCACGCCTGCGGTCTTCTGCGCGGTCCCTGCCTTGCCGTGGGCGGCCAGACCGACAAAGCACCCCGGCGTCAGCCCCAGCTTCTCCACGACCTGCTCCTTCAGCGGCTGCACGAACTTGGAAATACCGCCCACGATCTCGCCGTTCTCATCATACCGGAACCAGTAGACCTTCTCTCCGGCCTGCACTTCCACGTCGGCGCACAGCTTGTCGATCTGCTTCCGCGTCCCTTCAAACCCGGACACCACCACGGCCTTGACCACGTTCCCCTCAAAGGGCCCGAACCCGCACCCGGCCAGACTCTCCGTCGCGTCCTGGATGGTCAGATCGATCCGCAGATCGGGCTTGTCCGTCCCGTACAGCTCCATAGCGTCATTGAACCGGATACGCTTGAACGGCGCGGGGGTCACCCGGTCATAGATACCGAACTTCCGGAACACGGGCACCAGCACGTCCTCCAGTACCCCCAGCACGTCGTCCTGGCTGGCGAAGCTCATCTCCATGTCCAGCTGATAGAACTCACCCGGCGTCCGATCTCCCCGGGCGTCCTCGTCCCGGAAGCAGGGCGCGATCTGGAAATACCGGTCGAACCCGGAAGTCATGAGCAGCTGCTTGAACTGCTGGGGCGCCTGCGGCAGAGCGTAGAACTTGCCCGGATGCTTCCGCGCGGGCACCAGATAATCCCGCGCCCCCTCCGGCGAAGACGCCGTCAAGATCGGCGTAGTGATCTCCAAGAACCCATGCTCTGTCATCGCGGCCCGCAGAGCAGAGACCACGTTGCACCGCAAAATGATGTTCTTCTTAACGTCCGGATTTCTCAGATCAAGATACCGGTACTTCAGCCGCGTAGCCTCATCCGCCTCCCGGCTCCGGTTGATCTGGAAGGGCAGCTCGTTGTACCGGCACTTACCAAGCACCTCGATCTTCTCCGGCACGACTTCGATTTCTCCGGTAGGCAGATTCTTATTTTTGCTGCTCCGCTCCCGGACAGTGCCCTCAACAGCGATAACGGTCTCCTTGTTCAGCGCGTGAACAACGCCCATCATCTCCTCGGTCTCAATGACCACCTGCGTCGTCCCATAGAAGTCCCGCAGGATAACGAATCCCAGATTCTGTCCCACTTCCCGGAGGTTCTCCATCCACCCGGAGAGTTTAACCTTCTGCCCCACATGCTCCAACCGGAGCTCATTGCAGGTATGCGTCCTGTTTTGTGTCATGATCAAAACACCTTTCCATTTTATAATGTATTATTAGAATAACATATAACTATCTGTTATGTTTCCCATCCAAACTCCTGAGTATAGGCCAACAGTTTGTCTCCGATATCCTTGTCCACAGCTTTCGCAATGATCGTTTTGTCCGTAGAAAGCATAACCGTCTCCCCCCTATAAAAAGCGAAGAAAGAGCTTTCATCCTCCAGTCCAGCAATCAGCTGGATCATAGGCGTACCTATATCCACCGATCCCGAAAAGTTGTCCGAAAAGGGAAGGAGGCTGCGCAGACTGACCCGGTATTGGCAGCTTTGCAGGATATCTTTCAGAACCCTGACAGTATCCTCCCGTCCCTCATAGCTGTCCAACTGCCAGGAATCGCTGACCATTTTACCACCTTTGTTGTCCATAGTTATGGCAACCATACTGAAATTCTGAAACTCCACATCCCCAACCAGCTTCTCAAAGCTCCTTGGCCTGGTATACCAGAGACAGAAAACGACCACAACTGCTAAAACGCCCAGCGTGATCTTCCACTTCCTGCTCATAGCAGCTCCTTTCATCACTCTGATATAAAAATCTAAGGATTGATCAGAGTTTGTCCAATATTCATCACAAAAAGCTGGTCAGTGCCCCCGTAGATCGTCTCATATTCGCCCAGCTTCACCAACCCATATTTTTCATAGAGCCCGATTTCCCCGCTCATAATATAGAGTTTTTGATAACCCAGCGTAGACACATAGGCTGCCGCCTCCCGGATCATCCTTTCCGACAACCTCTTTCCGCGGTATTGTTCCGACACAAAGACAAACCCGATAAACGGCGAAAACGGATATTCCTCCGGCAGCTCATCCTTTTCCGCCACCGTACAGAACCCCGCGACCTTCCCGTCCACACAGGCGGAGCAGACCCGTTCCCACTCCAGAAACGTATTCCCTTTCATTTTCTCCGCCAGGAAAGGCCCCGCCCTCCACGAGCAGTTTGCAGCCACCGCAATGGTCTCCTCCCAGCGCGGATGCCCTTGTGTCATCAAATGAAATTCTACCATCCATCCTAACTTTCTTTCAGCAGGGCAGGGGAGACCCCTACCCCAGGATCACAGCGCCCTCGTCCATCCTCGCCAGTCCGTCCCTGACTCTCGCCAGCGTCTCCTCGAACCCAAGCTTCGTCTGCTCGCCGGACTTCATATCCTTGCAGGCCACCACGCCGTCCCTGATCTCGTCCTCGCCAAGGAACACCACAAAGGGCACCCCGATCTTGTCGGCATAATTCATCTTCGCCTTAAACTTCTTCTGCTCCCCATACAGCTGTACCCTGACGCCCGCGTTTCTCAACCGCGTAGCCAGCTCCACGGCAGGGGAGAGGTCCTCCACCATAGGCAGCAGCAGCACGTCCGCCGGCGCGGTGTTCCGCTCCTGATTGAGCATCCCCTGTTCATTGAGCACAAAGAACAGCCTGGTCAGCCCAATAGAAATCCCAACTCCTGGCAGTACTTTATCCGTATAATATTCCGCTAGGTTATCGTACCGTCCCCCGGAGCAGATGGACCCGATCTCCGGATGATCCAGCATAAACGTCTCATACACGGTCCCGGTGTAGTAATCCAGTCCCCGGGCGATGGTCAGGTCCACCGCGAAATTCTCCTCCGGCACGCCGAATCCGCCCAGATACTTCACCACGGTCTTCAGCTCGTCCAGCCCCAGATCAAAGAGCTCGTTCCGTCCCCTATACGCCTCCAGAGCCTCCAGAACCTGCCCATTGGACCCGCTGATCCCGATAAACCCGAGGATTTCCCCGGCCTTCTCCTCCGGGACCCCCAGCTCCATCAGCAGCCCCTTGACCTTATCCGCCCCGATCTTCTCCAGCTTGTCCACGGTGCGCATCACGTCCCCGGCCTGCTCACTGAGCCCCAGCATCTCATAAAAACCGTTCAATATTTTCCGATTGTTCACCCGGACCTGGAACCTCCTGAGCCCCAGCCGGTTAAACACCTGATAAATGATAGCGGGCATTTCCGCCTCATTGGAGACGTCCAGCTTCCCATCGCCGATCATATCGATGTCCGCCTGATAGAACTCCCGGAACCGCCCTCTCTGGGCCCGTTCTCCCCGGTATACCTTACCGATCTGATACCTCCGGAAGGGGAACGCCAATTCCCCGTAATGCAGCGCCACATACTTTGCCAGGGGCACCGTCAGATCGAACCGCAGGCTCAGATCGCTGTCCCCCTTGGTAAACTGATAGATCTGCTTCTCTGTCTCCCCGCCGCCCTTGGCCAGCAGGACCTCGCTGGCCTCGATAATAGGCGTGTCCAGCGGCGTAAATCCATACAGGGAGTAAGTATCTCTGAGGGTCTGCATGATGCTTTCCATAAGGACCTGCTGTCTGGGCAGAAGCTCCATAAATCCGGAAAGCGTCCTCGGTTGAACTTTCATTTTATATGATCCTTTCTCTCGCCAAAAGGCAGTAATTATGCGCACGCCCCAAAAAAGAGCGATGCTCCCGTCCCCTGTCCAAGCGGGACGAGAGCATGACGAAAGTCATACGATCCCAGGGCCCCGAGGGCCCCTTCCCAACCGGGGGAAGATCAGGGGAAGCATGAAGAATTATACGCATTTTCCCCTGAAAAGTCAACTACGCCCGGTTATATTTTTGCTTAGGATTGACGATATTCCGCCAATCCAGGTCGCCCCGGTCCATCCCCAGCACCAGCATTTCCGCGGTGGCCACGTTGGAAGCAAAGGGGATGTTGTTCTGATCGCACAGCCGAGAAATATACAGCAGCTCCTTCTCCATGGACGAATCGTTGGGGTCCACGAAGAACAGCACCATATCCATCTCGTTGTAGGCGATCCGGGCCCCGATCTGCTGGCTGCCGCCATGCTGGCAGGTCAAAAACCGATGTACATGCAGCCCTGTGGCTTCCATCACCATTTGACCGGTGGTGCTGGTGGCGCAGAGGTTGTGCCGGGACAGGATGCCGGCGTAGGCCGTGCAGAATTGAACCATAAGATCCTTTTTGTTGTCGTGGGACATGAGGGCAATATACATAGGTCTCCCTTCCTTTCTCCGTTTCCTTTATGCCGGTCCACAGCCCTAAAGGAACAGGCGGTATATCCGGGCACAATTGATATGATCGAAATTATCTGATCTGCATCAGGCTCACCCGCTGCCCGTCGATGCGCTTGGCGATGTTGCGGTAAGCCTTTGCGGCATAGTTGTTGCCGCTGCTGAGCAGCGGCACGCCTCTTCCGGCGTATAGCGGCATGGTCTCGTCCTCCGGGATGACCCCCAGCAGGGGCAGTCCCGCGCTGTCGATGGCGTCGTCGATGGTCTGATGGAGGGACTTTAATAACTTCTTTCTGCACCGGTTGACCACCAGATGCACCTGTCCCCGCCCCAGCCCGTTGAGCTCCATCACGGTCCTCTGAGCGTCCCGCAGGCTGCTGGACTCGGTGGTAGTCACCACCACCGCCCGGTCCGCCCCCGCCAGGGCCAGCTGGAATCCCCGCCCCAGCCCCGCCGGCGCGTCCACCAGACAGTAGTGGAACCGCTCCTTGATCTCCGGGAACAGCCCGCGGAATCCCTCAAGGCTGATCTCGTCGGCCCCGCTCCGTGCCGGAGCGGTCAGCAGATAGAGGTTATTCTCCCCCGGATGCCTGACGGCTGCTTCCTCCAGGGAGCACCGCCCATACATCACGTCGGTAAAATCCATCACCGCCCGGTCCGTCATAGCCAGGGCGATGTCCAGATTCCGCAGTCCCACGTCGCAGTCCAGACAGAGGGTAGGGTGCCCCATCTGGGCCAGCGCCATGCCTACGTTGGCGGTAAATGAAGTTTTTCCCGTGCCGCCCTTTCCGGACACCACGGTAATGACCTGCCCCACCGGGGACGCCCCCTTTCTCCGCCGCTACAGCGGCTGCTTTTTAATGAGCGCGAATCTTCTGGGATACTTCCCCGGCGTAGCGGAGACCTTCCGCATGCATACCACCCGGTGGATCACGTCCGTACCAGGGATCGGATAATCCTTCACCCATTCCACCCGGCCTCCCAGAAGCTTCACCGCCCCCTTGGCCCCGTTGATCTCCTCCTCGGAGTTGGCGGACTTCATGGCCAGCATCCGTCCGCCCACCTTTACCAGGGGGAGGCACAGCTCGCACAGTACCGGCAGTGCCGCCACCGCCCGGCTGACGGCGGCATCGAACCGCTCCCTGTGCTCTCCGGCGAACTCCTCCGCCCGTCCGTGTACGCAGACGGCGTTCTCCAGCCCCAGCGCCTCCCGGGCCTCCTCCAGGAAGTCGATCCGCTTTCTCTGACTGTCCAGCAGCGTGACCTCCAGGGACGGCCTGGCGATGGCCAAAGGCATCCCCGGAAACCCGGCGCCGCAGCCCACGTCCACCAGCCTCTCATGTTCCAGACCGGCCAGGGGCAGCAGCGCCAGGCTGTCCAGCAGATGCAGGGCCGCCACGTCCCGGGGCTCCGTGATGGCGGTCAGGTTCATCACCTTGTTCCGCTCCAGCATCATCCCGGCGAACCTTTCCAGCGCCGGGATCACCGCCGGATCAACGCCCAGCTCCGGCAGTCCCCGCTCCAGCGTCTCCCTCATTGCTTCTGCTGTGCTTTCAGCAGGTCCCTGATCTCCGTCAGCAGCTTCTCCTCAGGAGAGGGACCCGGCGGCGGGGGAGGGGCCGCTTCCTTTTTCCGTGCGATACGGTTGACGGCCTTCACCATACAGAAGACCACGAAGGCCATGATCAGGAAGTTGATGACCGCCTGGATGAAGTTGCCATAAGTGATAACGGCCCCGCCGATCTGCAATGACAGGTCCGCGAAGCTGGCCTCACTGACAAAGATGCCAATAAAGGGCATGATGATGTCATTGATCAACGACGTAGTGATGGCGCTGAACGCGCCTCCCACGATAACGCCCACGGCCAGATCCATCACGTTTCCCCGCATGGCGAAGTCTTTAAATTCCTGCAAGAATTTTTTCATCCCGGCAGTCTCCTTTCCCGTCAGGTCCCTTTATTCCTCGATGGCCTCTTCCACCGCCTCAGCGGCCTTCTCCGCAAGCTCCCCGGCCTTCTCAGCGGCATCCTCCAGTCCATCGGCTGCCTTCTCGGCCACGTCTCCGGCGGCGTCTGCCACATCTTCGGCCACGTCGGCCGCCTTCTCCGCCGCGTCCTCCACGGCGTCCAGCAGATCGCCGGAGCTGTACTCCACGCTCAGCTCGTCGCTGAACAGGTGGTGCTCGTCCTTCTTTTCCAGCGCGTCCATCAGCTTGCTGGTCAGCGTGCCCTCGCCCAGGTTGATGCCGATGTCGATCTTCTTGTCCTCGCCGATGGGGGCGCTGGTGATCCGCCACAGGAGGGCCTGATAGCTTTTCTCACCGGTTTCCTCGTCCTTCTCCACCTTGTAAGGGGTCAGACCGGCGACCAGAGCGCCCAGACCGAGTACCTTCCAAAATTTCTTCATATCATGCTCTCCTTTACAAAAATATGTTGTATCCATCCTTTTTCTTGAAAGAAAAAGGATCAAAAAGAACTTTTTATACGGCAACTAAAGTTGCCTTACCTGGAAGCGGCCTTCTGCTCACCGCTTTGGGACCAGTACCTCGACCCCGCCCATATAGGGCCGCAGGGCCGCAGGCACCTTCACGCTGCCGTCCGCCTGGAGATTGTTCTCCAAGAAGGCGATCAGCATCCGAGGAGGCGCTACCACGGTGTTGTTCAGGGTGTGGGGCAGATAATTTCTTCCATCCCCGCCCTTGACCCGGATCTTGAGCCGCCGCGCCTGGGCATCGCCCATATTGGTGCAGGAGCAGACCTCGAAGTACTTCTTCTGCCTGGGGCTCCAGGCCTCGATGTCGCAGCTCTTGACCTTCAGATCGGCCAGATCGCCGGAGCAGCACTCCAGCTGCCGCACCGGAATGTCCAGCGACCGGAACAGCTCCACGCTGAACCGCCATAGCTTCTCATACCACTCCATGGATTCCTCGGGCTTGCAGACGACGATCATTTCCTGCTTCTCGAACTGGTGGATTCGATACACGCCCCGCTCCTCGATCCCGTGAGCGCCCTTTTCCTTCCGGAAGCAGGGGGAGTAGGAGGTCAGCGTCTGGGGCAGCTGGTCCTCCCGCAGGATCTGATCGATGTACTTACCGATCATGGAGTGCTCGCTGGTGCCGATGAGATAGAGGTCTTCGCCCTCGATCTTATACATCATAGCGTCCATGTCCGTCTGGCTCATGACGCCCTCCACCACGTTTCCGTGGATCATAAACGGCGGGATGCAGTAGGTAAATCCCTTTCCGATCATGAAATCCCGTGCATAGGCCAGCACGCCCTCATGGAGCCTGGCAATATCCCCCATCAGATAGTAGAACCCGTTTCCGGCCACCCGTCCTGCGGCGTCCATGTCGATCCCGTCGAACCGCTCCATGATCTCCGTGTGGTAGGGGATATCGAACTCCGGAATCACCGGCTCTCCGAACCGCTCCAGCTCCACGTTGGCGGAGTCGTCCGGCCCGATAGGCACAGAGGGATCGATGATGTTGGGGATCACCATCATGAGCTTGTGGATCTCCTCCTCCAGCTCGCTCTCCCGCTTCTCCAGTTCCGCCAGCCGGTCGGCGTTGGCCTTTACCTTGGCCTTCACGGCCTCGGCCTCCTCCAGCTTAGAGGGGTCCTTTTTCGCCTGACCCATGAGCATTCCCACCTGCTTGCTCAGCGTGTTCCGCTGGGCCCGCAGCTCGCTGGCCTCCGTAATGGACCTTCTGTTTTCCTCGTCCAGCTCCAGCACCTTGTCCACCAGGGGGAGCTTTTCGTCCTGGAATTTCTTCTTAATATTTTCCTTTACCGCGTCCGGGTTTTCCCGGATAAACCTGATATCGAGCAAGCTTCAATTCCTCCTTCGATCCCGCCGCTGGGCGGCGGCGAACAAAATATGATTGATTTAACGATATATTCTGAAAATAAGATGGGGCCGCCGGAAGGCAGCCCCAATAGATGGTCACTTGGCAGGCGTAGCGTCCTCCTGCGTCCCTTTTGGCCCATAAGGCGTGTGGTTGCTACGAAATCCACCACCTCAAGTAACCATATCTATTCTACCTTCATTATATACCAATTATTCTCTTTTGTAAAGCGGGAGATCCATTTTGCTTCCGTAGGGCGCGACGACCCCGGCGCGCCGTTGGAAAATCTGCCTGGCAGCGGCGCGCCGGGTCGTCGCGCCCTACAAATGCGGCATTATTTTCTCAAAATGTTTCACGTGAAACACTCCGCCCTATTTCCCCAGCTTTTCCAGCGCCTCCAGCAGATCGTTGAGATCGTCCACCCCGTAGTATTCGATCTCGACTTTTCCTTTCTTCTTCCCCTGGGAAATATGGCAGGGTCG
>OFFX01002232.1_pt1 | contig 12386 bp, 10 predicted proteins | sample 1521511 | NCBI WGS metagenome assembly OFFX01 (sample SAMEA3504125, study PRJEB24116) | mouse gut metagenome | biome: mouse gut; feature: mouse-associated habitat; material: faeces | place: Denmark | collected 2011
GCTCTTGTCGTAGAGGCCCTCCACGAAGGCGCAGTCGATCTCGCCGCCGCGCAGCAGTTCCAGCAGGCGCTTGGTGCCGCCGGAGCGCACGGTGGCTTGGATTTCGGGATGATCGGCCAGGTAGCGCACGAGGGGGGCGGCCACCACGTACTCGCCCGCCGTCAGGGTCATGCCGATGCGCAGGGGGATGGCGGCGCCGTGGGCCACCTCCGCGATGCGCTCGTGGAGCAGGTTGTCGTCGTGGGCCATGGTGGCCAGGGCGTCCCGCAGGTCCACGCCCAGCCGTTCCGCCTCCGCCAGCAGGCGGCGGACATACCCCTCGCCGTAGAGCTCCCGCCCCGTGGTCTTGGGAGGAGCCTTCTCCAGATAGGGGTCCGCCAGCATCCAGGCCAGCAGGGGCCGGGACACCCGCCCCGCCGCCGCCAGCCGTCCGCCCTCGTCATAGGTCCGTTCTCCGCCGGTCAGGCGGCGGACCAGGGCGTCCATCACCATGTTGCCCGGCCCGGTGTCGAAGGCCGTGACCTCCTCCAGGGCGCACCCGGCGGGCAGGATGGTCACGTTGCCGATGCCGCCGATGTTCTGCAGGGCCACCGCGCGCCCCTCCTCCCGGTACAGCAGCCACTCCGTGTAGGGCACCAGGGGCGCGCCCTGGCCTCCGGCGGCCATGTCTCGGACCCGGAAGTCCCCCACCACCGGACACCCCACGGCCTGGGCGATCAGCGCGTCCTCGCCGATCTGAAGGGTGCCCGTGAGGGTCCGGCCCAGGTAGTCCGACCGCTGGGGGATGTGCCACACGGTCTGCCCGTGGCTGCCCACCAGGTCCACCTGCTCCGGGGCGATACCCTCCTGGCGGCACAGGGCCAGGCAGGCCTCGCCGTAGAGCCGTCCCAGCAGGGTCTTCAGGCGGCAGAACTCCGCCGCGTTCGCCTCGCCGCCCCCGGCCACATGGAGGACCTTCTCCCGGACCTCCGGCGGGAAGGGGGTGAACAGGAAGCCCAGCAGCTCCGCCCTCGTCTCCGTGCCGCAGCCGGAGATCCTGGTCAGGGCGGCGTCGATCCCGTCGGCGGAGGTCCCGGACATCAGCCCGATGACCAGCCGCGAGGGCTTGTTCCATAACTGCGTTATTCTATGCATGATCTCCTTTTACTTTTCCAAGAAGGCCCTCAGGGCCAGCTCTACCGACCGGTCCCACAGGTCCCAGGTGTGATCCCCGGGCCAGTGGCTGAAGCTGACGGCGGCCCCCTTCTTCTCCAGGGCCTCCGCAAAGCGGCAGTTCTCCGGGTACAGGGCGTCCTGCTCCCCGCAGGTCATGAAAAACGGGGGCAGCCGGGAGGCCTTCCCCTTCTCCAGCAGGGCGTGGAGGGACGCCTCCGGCGGCACCCTCCGCTCCGGGCCGAAGATGGCCTGGAACTCCCCGGCGCCGAAGGGTCCGTCGTCCCGGGCCGCCCGGCCCTCCATCTCCGTGACGGCGGAGAAGCTGGCGCAGCCCGCGTACTGCCCGGGGACGGTCAGGGCGCACTTCAGCGCGCCGTATCCCCCCATGGACAGGCCCATGACGTAGTTTTTCTCCCGATGGGTGCTCAGGCCGAAAAACCGGGCGCAGAGCCGGGGCAGCTCCTGGCTCACGTAGGTAAAGTAGCGCGGCCCCAGGGCCATGTCGGTGTAAAAGCTCCGCTGGACCTCCGGCATGACGACCGCCGCGCCGTGATCGCGGGCGTAGCGCTCCACGGCGGTATAGCGGCTCCAGCCGGAGCAGTTGTCGCTGAGCCCGTGGAGCAGATACACCACCGGCGCGTCCTTCAGCTTCCCCTTGTCGGGCAGGATCACCTCCAGGGAGGTGTTCATCCCCAGGGACTCGCTGGTCATATCGCAGCGCAGATGGGCCATGTCACTCCCCCCTCTCCAGCGCGGCGGCCACGCGGCCCCCGCCGTCCTCCAGCAGCTTCCGGGCGGCCTCCGCGTCCACCCCCAGCCGCAGCATGACGATGGCGGTCTTGGGCCGCCAGCCGCACCGCTCCAGGGCCTCCCCGGCGGTCTCCCCGTCCACCTCCGCCGCCGTGCACACGATCCGGCGGCAGCGGTCGATCAGCTTCTCGTTGGAGGGCTTCACGTCCACCATCAGGTTGCCGTACACCTTGCCCAGCTTGATCATGGCCCCCGTGGACAGCATGTTCAGCACCATCTTCTGGGCGGTGCCGCTCTTCATGCGGGTGGAGCCGGTGACCACCTCCGGGCCCGGGGCGGGGGCGATGGCGATGTCCGCCGCCTCCGTCACCGGCGAGCCGGGACAGCAGGTCACGCTGACGACGGGCGCGCCCAGGCTCCGGGCGTAGGCCATGGCCCCCAGCACATAGGGGGTCCGGCCGGAGGCGGCGATGCCCACCAGCACGTCCTCCCTGCCGAAGCGGATGTCCCGCAGGTCCTTCTCCCCCAGGGCGCGGTCGTCCTCCGCGCCCTCCACCGCCCGGAACATGGCGTCATATCCCCCGGCGATGAGACCCACGACCATGTCCGGGTCCGTGGAATAGGTGGGCGGACACTCCACCGCGTCCAGCACCCCCAGCCGCCCGGAGGTCCCGCAGCCGCAGTAGATCAGACGCCCCCCGGCCTTCAGCTGTCCGGCGATGACGTCCACGGCGGCGGCAATATGCTCCGCCTCCCGCTCCACGGCCAGGGCCACCTTCTTGTCCTCATCGTTGATGAGGCGGATCATATCGATGGTGGAGAGCTCGTCAATGTTCCCGGTGCGCTCGTTCCGCTCCTCGGTCTTGCATAATTTACGATCCATGACAGGTTCCTCTCTTCCTAGCGCTCTCTTTCTGCCGCGCCCGCTTACAGCCCGCCAATCAGCCGGACCTCCTCCGGCAGGCGCATATAGGTCTCCGCGTAGGGCCGCCGGGCCTCGATGCCCCGCAGCCGCTTCAAGTGGGAATAATACTCAAAATAGGGGAAGCTGGCGGAGCCGGTCACGAACCAGTGGGTCTGGACCGCCTTCTGCCAGAGAGCGAACCCCTCCTCCGACACCTCCAGGTATTCGAAGGGCTTGTAGTCCACCGCGTCCTCCCAGTTCTCCGCGAAGCGCAGGGGCGCGAAGTGGTGGGGCAGCTCCCGCCGGACGGCGGGCAGGGCGGCGTAGAACCATGCGTCCTTCACGATCCGGTGGCAGGCGGCGTGGTCCTTGTGCATGCTCTTCTCGTGGTGCGTGACGATGAGGTCCGGCTTCTCCTGCCGGATCAGGTCGCACACGGCGAGGCGGACCTCCTCGTTATCCGGCAGGAAGCCGTCCGGATAGTCCAGCACATAGCTGGTCCCTCCCAGCATTCCGGCAAAGGCTTCGGCCTCCCGGAGCTTCTGCTCCCGGTACTGCTCCACGGTCTGTCCGGCGGGAACGCCCTTCTCCCCGGCGGTGAGGGCCAGGGTGGCGATGTGGCCGCCGCCGGCAGCGCAGGTGGCCAGAATGCCGCCTGCGGTGAGCTCCATATCGCCCACGTGGCCCCCGACGGCCAGGATACGGTCATATTTCATGGCGGATCACAGCTCCTTTGTCATAACAGAGAATCTCCGGCGGACCTGGAAGCCCGCCTGCAGATAGATCTTCTGGGCGTGGTTGCCGCTGCCGGTGAAGAGGGACATATACCGGCTGCCCGCCTCCTTCTCCGCCTGACACAGGCGGCTGAAGAGCAGGGACCCCAGGCCGTGTCCCCCGTGGTCCGCCGACACGGCGATCCCGGCGAAATAGCCCCGGCCGGTCTCCTCGGGATACACCGGCCCGGTGAAGCCCACCACTTCGCCGTCCCGGAGGGCCACCAGCATGTTGATCTTCTCCGCGGCCTCCGGGATCTCCGCGTCCCACATGGGGTTGCCCATGGAATGGACCATCCCGGCCAGGCCACGGTGTACTCCGGAGCGGTACCAGTCCACGGTGTAGCCCTCCGCGGACAGGGCCTCCGCCCGTTCCCCGGCCCAGTCCGGCATCTCGAACCGGTCCAGGTCCAGGTACATGGCGCACTCCACCGCCCGCACGGCGTACCCCGCCGCCAGCATCCAGCCGTGGAGGGGGACGTCCTCCGCCACGCCGGGACAGTTGTTGTGCTGGTGTCCCGGCGTGCCGGGGACGATCCAGGGCAGGCGCATGGGGTTGAAGAAGCTGACCGCCATCTGGGTCTTCCCCGCCCGGCGGAAGGCGTCCTCCAGGGCGGAGAGCAGGGCGGCGGCGTTCTCCGCCGTCTCATGGGCGCCGTCCAGCAGCAGGCAGGTGAAATAGCCCCGCGCCTGCCCCTGGGGCAGATCGTCCCCCGCGCAGCCGCAGGCGAAGCCCGCCATCGCCCCCTCCTCCTCCAGCACGAGGGCGAAGGACGGGGAAAAATAAGGGTTCTCCGTCAGCAGCCCGGCCAGGGCCTCGGGGGTCTGGGGGGCGTAGCCCTGGGCGGTCCCCGCCGTGCTCCAGAGCTCCGCCAGGGCGGGAAAGTCGGTCTCTCGATAGTTGCGTATCATAGTCTCCATTTACCTCGTTATCGTGGTCCTTGAGCAGTGATTGCTGGGTGTTCGATCAGGAAGTCTATCCCTTCACCGCGCCGATGGTGACGCCCTCCAGGAAGTACTTTTGCAGGGAGAAGAACAGCACGAACATGGGCAGCGCGGATATGGCGGCCCCCGCCATCATGGGGGAGAGCAGGGTGCCGTTGGCGAACTTGAAGGTCTTCAGACCCACCTGGATGGTATACATGGAATCCAGAGAGGTGACCAGGAAGGGCCAGAAGAAGGTGTTCCAGCTGCCCATGAAGGTGTTGATGGCCATGACGGCCAGCACCGTCTTGGACAGGGGCAGGATGATGGACCGGAAGATCCGGAACTGGGTGGCGCCCTCCACCTTGGCGTTCTCGATGAGGGAGGTGGGGATGCCGGAGAAGAACTGCTTGGACAGGAAGATATTATAGCTGGTGACGCATCCCGGCAGGATCAGGGCGGCAAAGGTGTTGGTCATCTTGAACTTGTTGACGAACAGGATATACAGGGGGACCTGGGTGACCTGATAGGGGATCATCATCGCCATCAGGATCAGGAAGAACAGGAACGTGCCGCCCTTGAAGCGGATCTTGGCGAAGGCGTAGCCCGCCATACTGGCGAAGATCACGTTGCTGACCACGGTGGCCGCCGCCACCACAAAGCTGTTCCACAGCCACTTCACCGAGTACTGGTTGGATTTGAAGAAGTATCGATAGGAGTCCAGGCTCCAGGTCTTGGGGAAGATGGCGTAAGACCCCGAGGACATCTCCTGGGCCGGTCCGAAGGACCAGGCCAGCATGTATACCAGCGGGAACAGGACCACCGCCGCGAAGAAGAACAAAAAGATCCCCATGACCAGATTCCGCGCCACGCGGACCTTGGGATCGCGAAGATGCTGGGAATACAGACCGCTTGCCACAGCTCTCTCCCCCTTTCTCAGTATTCCACGTCGTCCCCGGCCACCTTGAATTGGACGGCGGTCAGAGCGGCGATGACGATGGCCAGCATGATGGCCTGGGCGCAGGCAAGCCCGTACTTGCCGTAGACGAAGGCGTTGTTGAAGATCAGAAGCCCGATCATGGTGGTGTTATTGTCCGGCCCGCCGCCGGTCATCATGTAGGCGTTCATGAACACCTGGAAGGAGTTGATGATGCCCGTGACCAGCAGGAACAGGGTGGTGGGCTTGCACAGGGGGACCACGATGTAGCGCAGCTTCTGGAAGAAGGTGGCCCCGTCCAGCTCCGCCGCCTCGAAGTAGGTGTTGTCGATGCCCATGAGGGCGGCGATGTAGATGATGATGCTGCTGCCCTGGCCGGAGAGCAGGCTCATGAGGATCAGGGACAGCATGGCCGTCTTGCTGGAGCTGAGCCAGTTCTGGGTGGGCAGGTGGAGGAAGGCCAGCAGCTGGTTGAACAGGCCCGAGGGGGACGAGTCGTACAGCCACAGCCACACCACGCTCATGGCCACGCCGGAGGCCACGGCGGGGATATAGTACAGGGACTTGAACACGGACTGGGTCTTCTTCTTGAAGGGCAGGATCATCACCGCCACTCCGAAGGCGATCACCAGGGACAGGGGCACGGTGATCAGGGTGTAGACGGCGGTGTTGCGGATGGCCTTGTAGAACAGGTCGTTGGTCAGAGCGGTCTTGTAGTTATCGAGCTGGACCCACTCCGCGCCGAAGGGCTTGTAATTCTGAAAGCTGGTGATAACGGCGGAGGCCACCGGGTAGACGGTCATGACGATAAAGACCGCCATGGCCACGGCGATGAACGCCCAGCCGTTGAGGTCCTCCAGCGTGATGCGGAACCGGCGGTCCCGCAGGGTGGTTGCTTTGGGTTTCATCTCACGTCTCTCCTCATCTTCTCTTGATCTGGATAAAACACGGCATGGGTCTGCCCGCCACGGGCAGGCCCATGCCGTTAACAGACAATGCCGGGGATGTGTGATACAGCGCTTCCCTCAGCCGGGCGGTTTATTTGATGACGCCAGTCTCGCAGCCGTCCGCGCCGAACAGGGCGACGGCCTTGGAGCACACCTCGTCGTACATGGCCTCAGCGGTGGTCTCACCGGCCAGCAGAGCCTGGAACTTGGGAATGATGGTCTCATCCATCAAGGTCTTGGCGTTGGCGGCCTGCTCGCTGGTGATGCCGGTGGGAGGCGCCTGCACGATGCCGATGCAGCGGGTGGACGCTTCCGCGTTCCGGGGGTCTTGATCCAGGTCTGCGCCCACCTGAGCGTCGCGGCCGGACTGGCACACGCAGGCGAGGAGGAGCTGGTTGACAGTGTCGGCAGCCCGTTGGCCGGAGCAGACATAGTTGAGGAACAGGCCCACGTTCTTCAGGTGCTCCTCGGTGCTGTTGTTGTTGCGCAGCATGATCATGCCGTCCACCGTGCCGAAGCAGGACTCGGTCACGCCCTCCATAGTGGGCACGGGCAGGAAGGCGTATTCCACTTCCACGGAGCCCTCTACCGCCTCGCCGGTGGCAATACCGGCGTTGTTCTTGTTGATGTTGTTCTCGAACAGAGGCATGGCCTTACCGGTAATCATGGCGTTGCCGGTCTCCAGCATCACCAGGCGCTGTCCGGCCTCCACGGCGTAGTTGGGCATCCAGCCAGAGGACACCATGGTCTCCACGGAGGAGAGCAGGGTCTTCATGTTCTCAGAGGTGTAGGCGTACTTCAGATCCTTGGTGAAGTTGGCGGTAATGCCCGCGCCCACGCCGAAGATGCTGACGAAGTCACCGGTGGCCACGGCGGCGTTGGCGAACACGAAGCCGTAGGTATCGTCCTTGGTGCCGGTCTCGATGGCCTTGAGGAACTCCTCATAGGTCCAGCCCTCGGCCTGCACCTTATCCACGTCCACGCCGGCCTCGGTCATCATCTGCCGGTTTCCGCCCAGAGCCTGAATAGTCAGGTACAGGGGCAGGCCGTACAGGGTATTGTCCAGGGTCATGTAGTCCAGCGCGTTCTGGTCATAGTCCTCCAGGGCGCCCTCGGGCAGGTAGGGCTTCACGTCCACGGCCACGCCCATTTCCACATATGTACCGATGGCGCCGTAGCTGACCTCGGCAATGTCGGGAGCCTCGCCGGAGAGGGCCATGGTGGAGAGCTTGCTGCTATGGTCATCCCAGGCGGTGGAGATGACCTCTACCTTCAAATGGGGATACTCCTTCTGGAAACCATCAATCCAGCCGGCCAGCAGTTCGGCGTAATCACTGGTGACAGGGGGCGCCATGATGACGATGGTGTCCTCCTGGGCGGCAGGTTCCGGATCGGGGGTCTTATCGCCCTCAGCGGGCGCAGGGGCGTCCTGCTTGGGGGTATCGGGGGTGCTGTTGGGCTGATCGTTGTTCCCGCCGCAGGCGGCCAGGCCCAGGATCATACAAAGGCTGAGAAGCAGTGCAAAAAACTTTTTCATATTGACCTCCTTGATGCATCCTATAAATCTGTCTCGTTCTCCGGAGAAGGGGCAAACCTCTCCTCCGGGAACGGGATCATTTTACAAGGACAAAACAATTTTGTCAAGGATTCCCTTGTTGGATGAAACTTTATTTCGCTTGTTGACTGCTTTTTGCTGGTTTTGCGCAAATAGGATGATACATCCATGTGGTTTTTCGTCGTTATCGCCAAATAGCGCAAAAAATTTTTGTTACTCCCGCCCTCCTTTCTGATACTTGCACCAGAGAAAAATCTCCTCTATACTAAGAGAAAACCAGAAGACGGGAGGGGAAATATTCTATGAAAAGTGTGCTCATCCGCATGAATCAATACCGTGACCAGGCCAGCGGCGCGGAAAAGGGCGTACTGGACTGGGTTCTGGAAAATCCTGAAGCGGCGGCCCAGTGCAGCATCCACCGTCTGGCGGAGCAGAGCTACACCTCGCCTTCCACAGTGGTCCGCATCTGCCGGAAGCTGGGCTTTGAGGGATATCGGGATCTGCAAAAGTCTTTGCTCTGCGAGCTTGCCATCCGGCAGGAAAACAAGGCGGAGAAGGGCGGGGAACTGGCGCACACCGACCAGCTGACGGATATTATTGACAAAGTGACCTACCGCAACATCGCCTCGCTTGAAAACTCCCGGATGCTGGTGGAGCCGGAAGCGGTGCGCAGGAGCGTAGACCTCATCTGCGCCAGCAATACGGTGCTGCTGTTCGGCATGGGAGCCTCCTTTCTGGTGGCTCAGGATGCTTATCAGAAGTTTTTCCGGGTGGGCAAGCGCTGCGCCCTGTCTGAGGACATCCACTGCCAGTACGTCCATGCCCGCAACGCCGGGCCGGATGACGTGGCCATCATTATCAGCTACACCGGCTATACGGAGGAGATTCTCCGCTGTGCCAGGGATCTGCGCCGGCAGGGCACTTCCATTATTGCCATCACCCGGTTTGAGCCGTCGCCGCTGTCTCAGATGGCGGACTGCAACCTGTATGTGGTGGCGATGGAGGAACCCTTCCGCAGTGGAGCCATGTCCTCCCGTATTGCCCAGCTGAACATGATCGACATCCTTTACACCGCCTATTTCAACCGTAATTATGACAAGAGCATCCGTCACTTTGAGAAAACACAGATCAGCAAGCAAAATTTGTAAGGAGGGCGGCTGGAATTTCCAGCCGCCCTTTATCTTTGTCATAAGATATTCATGCAGAACCGCATCAAGATAGCGGCGGCCTCCGCCCGCGTCGCTCCGTTCCGAGGCGCCAGCAGTCCCTTGTCTGTGCCGCCAATGATACCGGCGCCCACCGCCCAGGCCATGGCCTCGCCGGCATAGCCGCTGACGCTATCTCCATCAGCAAAACCCGTCAGATCGCCGCGCATGCCGGAGTCCTTCCCGATGAAGGCGGCGTACCGGTAGAGCATGGCTGCCATCTGCTCCCGGCTCACCGGCGTGTCCGGGTTTTCGCCGCTGGAGATGCCGCGGGCTCTGGCCCAGGCGAGGGCCTTCTCATACCAGCTTTCACCTTCGGTATCCGCACCGTCATACCGGGCCAGTACTGTGATCAGCATGGCTCGGGTCATACCGCCGTCAGGGGTGAAATTTCCCCCGCCGGTGCCGGAGAACAGTTCCCGGGCGGCAGCGAAGGTGATGGCGTCCCGCGCCCAATGGCTGCTGGTATCAGAAAAAGCTTCGCTGTTGTCTGCAATCCGGATCATATCGCCGTCGGTGACAGCCACCGTCACAACGCCGTCGGCGGCCAGGGACGTCCGGATGATCTGCTCCGTACCGTCTGGCCTGACCAGAATTGCCACCGTACCGGGACCGGCTCCCTCCACAGGAATCTCCACCTTCACCGGCCCCGCGCTGCCCGTGGCAATGGTGATCACAGATCCGGCTGCCGGGGATACCGGCGGTATGGGCAGAGCGACGCTCCCTCCGCTGGCCTGGGCTGTCTGGACGGAGGAGGAGGAAAGTGTAACTGCGGCCGCCTGCCCTCCGGGACCGGAGATGAACCCGGCCGCGCTGCCGTCAGGTGTATTTTCTACAACAGGATTTTTCGGGACGTCTGAAGACGTCCCGCCGGCAGGGTCCCTGCCGGCGTTATCAGGACTGAATACCGGCTGATCGAAAATGACAGGGGGATCCTCCCGCTTTTTGCTCCAGGATTCCCCGTAGGACTCCGCGCCGCCGGAAAGTATGACGGCGGAATAGGTGTCCTCCGGCAGAGCTTCGGGATTCCAGTCCGGTAAAAGGCATGTATATGTGTAAACGCCGGAAGCAGCCTCGGAAACGGACAGCGCCAGATCACCGTCCCGCACTGTCGCATCGCATACAGGATCGCCTGCTGACCCGGCAATCAAAATTCGGAATTCTTCCGGAGCCGTCCGGTTCTCTTCCTGCCGCAGCTTCCAAGTCAGACCGGCAGGCAAACTGCCATTCATCAAAAATTTTACCGAAACCGGTACGGCGTTTCCCACGGGAATCTCTACCTGCGCGACGAGGCTTGCCGCTTCCCCTGACAAAAACGCGCCGGGGAGCGCCTGAATCTCTAAAATACCGCCTGCCGCTGCCGCACCGAGGCAGAGTACGACGGTATCCTCTCCGGAGTACTCCACGCTGTCTAAAGACAGTTCCTGCTCTTCGAGACGGCCCGTCCAATGTTCGGCATCCTCTGCTCCAGCGCCGAAAAGATCTCCGTCCGCACACCGGACGGCCGCCATCAGAAATTCCTTTTCACCGGATGCGCCGAAACGGATCACTTCGGCGGTAATCTGCGGCGCGGCGGCAGAGACCGTCATTTCAGTCTCCTTGCTGCGGATCAGATAAATGTGAGCTTCCCCCTCCTCATCCATAATTTCCGCATTTATGGACACATGGATGGTCCATACTCCTGCGGAGGGGAACAATGCGCGACAGGAATCCGCTATTACATGAATTCTCGCCGAATCTTCGCCCGTAATCAGATTTACTTCAGCGGAAATTTCCATCTCATCGCCCAGTCGAGCGGTAATTTTGGCTTCCACAGACTCAAGATTTTGGAAGGGTGCCGTCTCGCCATTCCCCAAATAGATCGTATCGCCCAACGTCAAGTCAAACGCTTCGCCAATCTGAATGGGCTCTTCCGGGACCGTGATATGGATGGTGCCCTCTGCATCTGCCGCTGCTGCGCCTGTCAGCAGAAGCAGCGCCGCAAACAGTGCTGTAGCAGCGGACAGGATCTTTTTCTTCATTTTCATGTTTTCCTCTCTTTCTTTTCGACGAAACAGCCAACTTGTTTTTTGCGAAGTTAATATCTATTGTACGCTTTATACAATGCGTTGTCAATTCCTGACAGATTGTTTTTGCCGTTTTTTGTCGAAAGAGTTCAAAGGCCGTTGCCTGGCTATGCCTGCTGCCTGGGGTTCTTTTCTTTGCGGCATGCCGGGCATCCGCTTCCCTGCACGCGGTAGGCGATCCGGGCAATTCAGCGATGTCCGCAGATACTGCAAATCCAGCCTGCTTTGTGATTGGAGCCAGGCAAGACGTTCTCCGGCGTCCGCGCTTCGTTGGCGGTGTAATCCCATTCGGCGGCCAGTTGGGGAAGCGCGGCAAGACAATCCGGATATTCACAGACGCAATCCGGAAATACCCACCGGAGATAATAAAACAGAACCTTGGTGGTATAGGTTGTCTTAAACATTTTGCTGCAGCAGGGACATCCTCTGTGCAGCAGCGTGCGGTTCAAGATTCTGTCCTTTTTAGACATGGCTGCCGTCAAATCTGCATTTCCAGTAAACCGTCTGGCTTCCCACCGGGAAGCAGCCGCTGGGCCGCAGCCCGCCTCCGGTTTCTCTGGCCCGGCGCGGATCGAATTCAGTCACACAGAAACGCTATCCATTGGTTCCTGCACCGCCAGGCGGCCCGATCTTTGCCGCGGTAAGATTCCGGCGGCAGCTCATTTTTTGAAGCGTCAAATTGATGGAGAAGCTCCAGGTGCTTTTTCGTCCAGATGTTGTCCCCCCAGGACACTCTGCCCTGGCAGGCGGCACAGTTCAGCTGCGCGCCCTCCCGAGCTGCATTGTTCAGGGAGCGCTCCCAGTTGTAGCCGCACTCCGGGCAGCGGAATTTGACCTTGGAGGAGGAAGAGAATCCAATCCGATCCGCCGGAACCGGATTCTCTCTGGCCTGATAGCAGCGCAGCCGCCCGGCAGCGCTGTGCTCATCGCACCAGATGTGAAAGGTATCCGTCAGCCCAGAAGCTCTGGCTCTATGTTCCAGCTCCGGGTAGCGCTGAGACAGCTCCCAACTGCTGCTGCTCTTCAGGCGTCTGATGAAATCCCGGGCACAGTACCAGGGCGGAATGTCGAGCTGTATGTACATGTGGTCCGGACAGATATCCATGACTGCCGCCGCCACCTCGCTTTGGCAGCAGATTTTTTGCAGAATCGTACTACATAAAGAGGAAG
>OFFX01002235.1_pt1 | contig 12373 bp, 10 predicted proteins | sample 1521511 | NCBI WGS metagenome assembly OFFX01 (sample SAMEA3504125, study PRJEB24116) | mouse gut metagenome | biome: mouse gut; feature: mouse-associated habitat; material: faeces | place: Denmark | collected 2011
AAACACGGCACACTGTCTGGCTTACCTCGGGCGCATGGAGCCAGGTGGAAGATAGCTATACAAAGGACAACTGCACCACGAAAAATGAGTATATCGAAAAGGCGATCCGGTTCTATACCGGCTACCTGAATACACAAAATGCCGCCAGCTATCTCCCGCGTGTCCTTGCGGATGTGCTGGACGGCAAGCTGGGGGCGCTGGGTACTCGGATTGGCAAACTGCTGTTCAAGCTGGTTGTGGAGCAGGACATGATCGCAAACATCACGGCGGCGGTGAATGAGGTCCACCTGGATGACGTGGAACGTCTGCGGGCGCGGTGCATCAGGGAAATTCGACAGACCAATGGGGTGATCAATCTTGAGGACGCCGTCAGGTATCAGAATGGATGGGATGATCAATGGTCAGGCTGATTCAAAAGAGCGGTTACATCAAGACCGGCAGCGCCTCCGGGTATATGAAGTATATCGCCACACGTGAACGGGTAGAGAAGCTGGAGGGGAGCGGCCCAGTGACGACGGGCCAGCGGCAGCTCATCGAAAATCTGCTTCGGGATTTTCCTGATGCCGCTGAGCTGGAAGAGTACAGCGACTATTGTTCAGCGACAACCACTGGCAGCGCCTCCTCGTTAATCTCTGCGGTATTGGATACCAACGCCCACAGACTTACCGATAGAGACGGCTACATGAAGTACATCGCCACCCGGCCTCGAGTGGAGCGTCATGGTGAGCACGGCCTGTTCAGCAGCCGACCGGTGTCACTGGACGCCGCACTCAGGGAAGTCGAACAGTACACCGGAAACGTGTGGACGTTTATCTGGTCCCTGCGGCGGGAGGACGCGGCCCGGCTTGGCTACGACCACGCAGAGAGCTGGCGAAAACTGATCAAGGCCCATCAGGTGGAGATAGCGGAGGCCATGAAGATTCCGTCGGATCGGCTCCGCTGGTATGCCGCCTTCCACGATGAAGGTCATCACCCCCATGTCCATGCCATGGTCTGGTCTGCCGATCCAAGTCAGGGCCGATTGACCAAAGAGGGCGTCAAGATGATTCGCTCCAAACTCACGAACGATATTTTCCGGGATGAGATGTACACGCTCTATCAGGAGAAGGACGTCTCCTACAAGGACTTGGTCAGCGCAGCTCGTCGGTCTATGAGAGAGCTGATAGAGAAGATACGGACAGGCTTCTGCGACAGCCCTGTGATCGAAATGAAGATGCTGGAGCTGGCACAGTCTCTGGAAACTGTCAAGGGCAAAAAGGTCTACGGCTATTTGAAAAAGTCCGTCAAGGCTCAGGTGGATGCTGTCGTGGATGAGTTGGCAAAGCTGCCGGAAGTGGCGGAGTGCTATGAAGTCTGGAACGGTCTGCGTTATGAGCTGGAGAACTACTACAAGGATGCGTCTCGCCAGCGGCTGCCGCTCTCACAGCAAAAAGAGTTTCGCGCAATCAAGAATCTGGTAATCCAGGAGGCGGAGAGTCTGCGATTAGGTGTGTTCACCTTTGAGGATGCGGAGATGAACGATGAGCCGGAAGTGGTCTCTGAAGTTTTGCCGCAAGGCGTTGAATACAACGAAGTGCTGGAGTACCGTCAAGCAGCAACACTGCTCTGCGATGACGATGTCACGTGGGCAGAAAAACGAGAAGCGGTAAAAACGTTGGAACTATTGTGGAACAAGGGATTTATCGCGGCGGCGTATCACTTAGGCAAGGCGTACCGGGATGGTCTTGGCGTGCTGCCGGATGATGAAAAGGCGGAAAAATGGTTCCGACGCTCTGCCGCGATAGGGGGCGCACAGTCGCAGTACGCTCTGGGAAGGTTTCTCCAGAGACAAGGACGAATGAGCGAAGCAGCCTCGTGGTATGAGCGTGCCTGTGAATCGGGAAATCAGTATGCTCAGTACCGCCTGGGGAAGATGTGCCTTCTGGGTGATGGTGTTCCGAAAGATATCGAAAGGGCGGTTCGACTGCTAAGCAACTCCGCCAATCAAGGAAATCAATACGCACAGTACGTCCTCGGCAAGCTGTACCTCCAAGGGAAAGAAGTAGGACAAGATCAAGATGCGGCGCAATACTGGCTGATGCAATCCGCAAATCAAGGCAACAGCTATGCGCAGTTCCTCCTGGACCATCGGCAGCGCGACCCTTCTGTTCTCCTCTGTACTATGAGACTACTCCATCACATGAGCAACATTTTTTGGGAGACGCTTGCGCCACCCAATCCTGCGGGCGGTCACGTGGAGAGCAAGCTCATGCGGCGAATCCGTGAGAAGAAGATCGCCATGGGTCACACGGCGGATGATCATGAGGACTACCAGGGTCCCTCGATGTCCATGTAACACAGTGCAATATCTGAGCGGCAGTAAACAAAGAATAGGGCGGGCCAATCCACGTAAAAAATCAGTAGCTTTTCAAGGCAAGGTGTGGTATGTTGTGTAGCTACAAGGAGGTGCAAATCCATGGCAAAGAAACGCGCAAACGGCGAAGGAAATATTCGCAAACGTAAGGACGGCCGCTGGGAAGGCCGCTACACCGCTGGCTACGATCCAGATACCGGAAAGCGGATCATCAAAAACGTCCTAGGTAAAACTCAGGCGGAGGTCAAAGAGAAGCTGTCTCAGGCACAGCAAGAGTCCGCTGGTCTGGATGTAGGCCACAGCGAAGACTACACAGTTGCCACCTGGCTCCGCAGCTGGTACGAACTCTACGCCAAGCCTAATGTCCGACCAGCTACTGCCGACCGCTACCTTCTGATTATTGAGACCTACACCGTCCCACGCATCGGCAAGATCAAGCTTCGAAAGCTGACCTCCCGTGACCTCCAGAAGCTTTACAAGGATTTGATGGAACACGGCAGAGTCCAGAAGAGAAGCGGCAAGGGCAACCCCGGACTGAGCAGTACTACAGTCAGAAGTGTCCACCTCACCCTGCACTGTGCTTTCGAGAGAGCAGTAAAAGAGAGGTTAATCCCTCGCAACCCAACCGACGACTGTATCGCGCCCAAGGTACAGAAGGTGGAGATGAAGACGCTGCTCCCCGAACACCTCAAGTCTTATCTGGACGCAGCCGACGCCAGAGATGTCCTGCCCATGTTTTATCTGGAGCTGATCAGCGGTCTGCGGAAAGGTGAACTGGTAGCGCTCCTCTGGTCTGACCTTGATGCGGAACACAAGACCATCTCCGTCAGCAAGCAGTACGTCCGAAACCCAAGCGGAGAGGTAATGCTCTCCAGGCCAAAGACAGAAACCTCGGTGCGGCAAGTATCCATCCCGCAAGATGCGGTCGATCTGCTGATTCAGGAGCACGGCAAGCACCCGGACAACCAGTACATGTTCCCCTCGCCGGTAACCGGAGAGATGTACCACCCGGACTCAATCGTAAAACTCCACGAGAAGATTCTGAAAGACGCAGGGCTAGAGCATATTCGCTTCCACGACCTCAGACACACTTTCGCCACCCTGGCCCTCCAAAACGGTGTGGATGTGAAAACCGTCAGCAGCATGCTGGGGCACTATGACGCCGGATTCACCCTCCGCACCTATACCCATGCTACCCGGCAAATGCAGAATCAGGCTGCGGAAACCATGGGGAATTTTATGGCGAAGGTCATGTAAAACCACCGCAGAGAATAAAAGCACCAGGCAGGAGGGCAAAACTTCCTGTCTGGTGCTTTCCGTCCCTCTCCGGACATTTCCGCATGTGGGTCACGGTGTGGGTCAGGCCGGTTGACCCAGGTTCTGACCCACACAAAATCTCACAAAACTGCAACAAAAACTCCCAAAATCGAAAGATTTCGGGAGTTTTCTGGAGCTGCTGGGCGGATTCGAACCGCCGACCTCATCCTTACCAAGGATGCGCTCTACCGACTGAGCTACAGCAGCAAATATGGCGACCCGGAACGGGCTCGAACCGTCGACCTCTAGCGTGACAGGCTAGCGTTCTAACCAACTGAACTACCGGGCCATCGAATCATGGTGGGAACAACTGGACTCGAACCAGTGACCCCCTGCTTGTAAGGCAGGTGCTCTAACCAGCTGAGCTATGCTCCCAAGGGTCCGCCTTTCCGAACGGCAAGGGTTATTATACTAAAACTCCCTCATTCTGTCAATATGTAATTTCAAATTTTTTGAAAAAATTTTTATCCGCTCGTTCCATGCCCGTTTTCCGCCGGAAACGCCGAAAACCGGGTCCCTCAGGCCGGAAAAGTACCCCTGTGGAAGCCGGGTCCTTCCCGGTCCTCCACAGGGGGGCGCTCACTGCAGCATTTGTACCAGCATCAGGATCACGCCGTAGGCCGCGCTGGCGGCTACGCCGAAGACGATCACCGGGCCGGCGACGGTGAACATCTTGGCCGCCATGCCGGTGATCAGGCCCTCGCTCTTGAAGTCGATGGCCGGGGAGGCCACCGCGTTGGCGAAGCCTGTAATGGGGACAAGGGTGCCCGCGCCGCCGTAGCGGCCCAGCTTATTATACAGGTTCAGGCCCGTCAGCAGCACCGACAGGAACACCAGGGTAATAGAAGTAGCGGTCCCGGCGTCGGTCTTGCCCAGGCCGAAGGCGGTCCAAGCATCCATGACGGCCTGGCCCAGCACGCAGATGCCGCCGCCGATGGCGAAGGCCAGGGCGCAGTTTTTGACGATGGGGGAGCTCTTCGCCCGGTCTTGTACGAATTTTTGGTACTCCTGCTTCGAAATTTCCATAGTGCATCTCCTTCCAGGTGTCTTGGAGATAGTATCTGCCGGATCTGGCGGGATATACTGCTTCACTGCTCCTTTTTCCGCAGCTCCTCCAGAAACTTCTCTGACGCCTTGGAAAAAACCTGGAATTTTTTCCAGGCGACGCTCATATGGGCGTGGACGGCGGGGGACAGCGGGCGGAAGCACAGGACGGCATCCCCCTCGGTGTTGACGATGCCGTCCAGGCATATGGCATATCCCATGCCGTCCCGGACCATCAGGGAGGCGTTAAAGAGCAGGCTGTAGGTGGCGGAGATCCGGAGCCCGTCCATCCCCTTGCCCATCCAGGCGTCCATGAACCAGCCGTTCCGGAAGCGCCGGGGGACGATCAAAGGGAGGTCCGGCAGGTCGCCGGGGGTAACCGCTTCTTTTTGGGCCAGGGGGCTGTCCCGGCGCATGAGGACGCCCCAGGTGTTGCAGACGGGAAGCTGGAGGGAGCTGTACTTGGTCTGATCCACGGGGTCGAACAGCAGGCCGAAGTCGATCAGCCCCTTGTCCAGCTGCTCCGTGACGTCGGCGGTATCGCCGCTGGAGATATGGAAGCAGATATGGGGGTGCCGCTCCTGGAGACGCTTGGCCCGCTGGGTGAGGAAGCGGACGCCTTCGGTCTCGCCCGCGCCGATGTAGACGTCTCCGGTGACGGCGGCGTCCGAGGCTGTCAGCTCTCCGGTGGCCTTTTCTACCAGGTCCATGATCTCTCCGGCGCGCTTGCGGAGGAGGACGCCCTCCTCGGTCAGAGTAATGCGGCGGTTCCCTCGGATGAACAGGGTCTTTCCCAGCTCCTGCTCCAGATCCATCAGCTGGCGGGACAGGGTGGGCTGGGATAGGTGCAGGCATTCCGCCGCACGGCAGATGCTCTCCTCACGGGCTACCGCGAGGAAGTAACGCAGGACGCGCAATTCCATAGGGACGACCTCCTTTTTGCCGGTAGGTCCAGTGTACTATAGAACCGCCATAGCCGTCAAGTATGACAAGTTATTCAACATAGGTATTTGATATTTTAAGGGTGCTGTTTTATAATGGATGCCGAGGCTCTGTAGAAGCGGCGGCTGTGAAGGAAAACAGTCCGGACATAAATTAAAAAGGAGATATGATCGATGCGAATGACAGGAAAACGGTTTGCGGTGCTGATGCTCGCCCTTGCGGCAGCGCTGGTCTTTGCGCTGGCTCTCCCGGCGGCGGCGGAGACGGGCGGGTTTTCGGATGTGGAGAAGGACGCCTGGTACGCGGAAGCGGTCCGGTTCTGCCGGGAGAAGGGGCTGATGAGCGGCGTTTCCGATACGCAGTTTGAGCCGGAAGGGACGCTCACGCGGGCCCAGCTGGCGGCTATCCTCTGGCGGCAGGAGGGAAGTCCGGTGGTCAATTATTTGATGCGGTTCTCTGACGTGCCGGACGGGGAATGGTACACCGAGGCCGTCCGGTGGGCGGCCAGCGAGAGACTGGTGAACGGATACGGCAGCGGGCTGTTCGGCGGCGGCGACGCGGTCACCCAGGAGCAGCTGGCTCTGATCTTCCGGCGCTTTGCGGAGGCGGATGTGACCGGGGAAATACCGGGATTTACCGGGGATGCCGTTCCCGCGACCCGCGCCCAGGCCGCGGCGGCGCTGATGGCCTGCGCCCGGAGGAAAGAGACCGCGCCTGCGCCGGAGGAAGGACGCATTTTGATAGCTTATTTCTCGAACACCGGCAATACGGAAAATATCGCGGGACATTTAGCGGATATTTTGGGGGCTGACACCTGGGAGATCACGGCGGAGACGGCATACAGCGCCGCCGATCTAAATTACAACGACAGCAGCAGCCGCGCAAACAGGGAGCAGAACGATTCGGACGCGCGGCCCGCCATTTCCGGGAGCGTTGCGGATATGGAGCGGTATGACGTGGTGTTCCTGGGGTACCCCATTTGGTGGGGACAGGCGCCCAGAATCATCAGTACGTTTTTGGAGGGGTATGACCTCGCCGGGAAGACCATCGTGCCGTTTTGCACCTCCGGCAGCAGCGGGATCGGGACCAGCGCGGAGGTGCTTCACGCTCTGGCGGCTTCGGCGGAGTGGCTGGATGGCCGTCGGTTCTCCGGCGGGGCTTCCCGCGGCGAGGTGGAGGAATGGGTAAACGGGCTGGGGCTGACGGGCCGGAAGGAATCCGCAGCAATGGAAGGAGATTCCGCCGCGCTGCTGGGCGGCGGGGACATGCGCGCCACCTTGTCCCTGGGACAATAAAAAAGCCTTGACTTGGAGTTTGGTCCATGGGTTAGGATGGAGCTATCAAAACAGGCGGACAGCCTGTTGGAATGGAGGAATACGACATGGTAAAGCAGACGGCGGGCCGGGATCAGCTGGGGTCGTTCGCGCCTCAGTTCGCGGCGCTGAACGATGACGTCCTTTTCGGGGAGGTCTGGTCCCGGGAGGGACAGCTCTCCTTGAAAACGCGCTCGATCCTTACCATTTCCGCGCTGGTGAGCAAGGGGATGGTGGACAGCTCTTTTCAGTTCCACGTGGTCAACGCCAGGAAGAACGGCGTTACCAAGGGGGAAATGGCTGAAATACTGACCCATCTTGCCTTTTATGCCGGGTGGCCCAACGCCTGGGCGGCCTTCCGGGCGGCGGTGGAGGTGTATAAGGACGACGCCGGGGCCGACGGCGGACTGTTCGGGCTGGGCGCGCCGAACGAGGCGTATGCGCGGTACTTTGCGGGCAGGAGCTATCTCAAACCGCTGACCGACCCTAAGGAGACCATCTACATGGCCAACGTGACCTTTGAGCCGGGGTGCCGGAACAACTGGCATATCCATCAGGCGGCAACGGGCGGCGGGCAGATCCTGCTCTGCACCGGCGGAAGGGGCTGGTATCAGGCTTGGGGGCAGGAGGCCCGGGAGCTGTTGCCCGGGGATGTGGTGACGATCCCCGCCGGGGTAAAGCATTGGCACGGCGCGGCGGAGGACAGCTGGTTCTCCCATGTAGCGGTAGAGTGTCCCGGCGAGGGGACGTCTACCGAGTGGTGCGAGGCGGTGGATGGGACGCAGTATGATGGTCTGGACGCCGGGAAGCGGAGTGCTGACCGGGCTGACAGTGAAGACAATGGTAAATCAACGGAAAACAACGGAAAACAACAATAAATTTTCTTGACACAGCTCCTGGACCGTGCTAAAATATCATTCAAGCAATTTTGCGAAATGCGTAGAAGGCGTTTAGTCGATGCGGGACCCTCTCAGAGAACCGGCGGGTGGTGCGAGCCGGGGTGGGCTGGATCGACGGCTGGCGCCGGAGCGGGGTTCCCCAAAGAGAAGGATGTTTCTCCGGTAGGGCGCCACGGGTTTGCCTCCGTTATCCGGGCAGGAGCTTGTTGGAGCTCTTTGAGCGCGCGCCCTCCGGGGCGCGAAGCCGGGTGGTACCGCGGTTAGAAATGATCGTCCCGGGAGCAGGATACTCTGCTCCCGGGGCGTTTTGTTATGTTCCGATGGGGCAAAAAGAAGACGAGCAAAAGGAGACCAAGCTTATGAAGACCATCCAAATTTCTGACGTTACCCTGCGCATGGCGGAGGCTTCCGCTTTGAGCTTCAAGGAGCGGGTGGAGATCGCCCGCACGCTGGACCGGCTGGGGGTGGACGCCATCGAGCTGCCCGTCCTCCGGGACGGGAAGGCCGGGACGCTCAGCAATAAGACCATCGCCTCCGTGGTCTCCTCCGCGCGGCTGTCCGCCGCCGTGGGGATGACGGAGGAGAGCGTGGAGGAGACCTGGGAGAGCGTGAAGGGCGCGCGGCAGGCGGCGCTCCATGTGATGCTGCCCGCCTCCTCTGTGCAGATGGAGTATCTGTGCCACAAGAAGGCGCCCGCCATTTTGGAGCTGGCGCGGGAGCTGACCGCCAAGGCGCGGTATTATACGGAGCGGGTGTCGTTCTCCGTGCTGGACGCTACCCGGGCGGACCCGGCGTTTCTCCGCCAGCTCGCGGCGGCGGTGGTGGAGGCCGGGGCGGAAGAGGTGACGCTGTGCGATTCGGCGGGAATCATGACGCCCGGCGAGTGCGCGCGGTTCGTTGGGGAGCTCCTGGAACAGGTGCCCGCGCTGGGGAAGGTCCGGCTGGGCGTGGAGCTGAGCGACGGGATGAAGATGGCCGCCGCCTGCGCCGCCGCCGCGGTGGACGCGGGGGCGGAGACGGTCAAGGCTTCGCTGACGCCCATGGGGGTCCCCGTTGTGCCGGACCTGGCGGGGTATCTGTCCGCCCGGGGCGAGGAGAAGGGTTTAAGGTGGAACCTGCGGACCACAGAGCTGAATCGCGCGGCGGGACAGCTCCAGTGGCTGATGCAGACCCAGCGCAGCGGGGGGTCTCCTTTCGACAGCGGCGTGGACGATGGCGCGCCCACGGTGTGCCTCACCGCCGGAGACGGCGTGGAAGAGGTGGTCAAGGTGGTGCGGCATCTGGGGTATGACCTCACGGAGGAGGACAACGCGAGGGTGTATGAATCCTTCCAGAGGATCGCAGCCAAGAAACACTTTGTGAATACCAGAGAGCTGGACGCCATCGTGGCCAGCGCGGCGATGCAGGTGCCGTCTACGTATCGGATCATCAATTATGTAATCACCTGCGGGAATATGACCTCCGCCATGGCCAGCCTGATGCTGGAGAAGGACGGGGAGCGGCAGCAGGGGGTCTGCGCGGGGGATGGTCCCATCGATGCGGCGTTTTTGGCTATTGAGCAGATCATCGGGCACCACTATGAGCTGGCGGATTATCAGATCCAGACGGTTACCGAGGGGCGGGAGGCCATGGGGTCCGCCCTGGTGAAGCTTCGGTCCAATGGGAAGCTGTATTCTGGAAATGGGATATCGACCGATGTGATCGGGGCGAGTATTCGGGCATATATCAGTGCATTGAATAAAATTGTTTACGAGGGGAACTGATCAGGCGGTTTCTTTACGCACCCCGGGGGCTTCTCGCCCCCGGACCCCGCGGGTACTTTTTGTGTGAACAAAAAGTACCCAAAAAGTCACTTAGGAAACTACGTTTCCTAAGGACCTTCCTGCATTACGGGGGTGATTAGTTTGCGCCCGAGGCACAGTTTGGTTTGGTCTGCCGATAGTGCCTCCCGCTTCGTGCAGCTTCAGTTTCTGTTTTAGCGTGGTAACTGTTAGCCCCTACCGTCTCGACTTAGCAGACTCCCCGGGGTGCGGGTTTGTAAGATATTCCATCTTTCGTTCCGCGCGGGGCGCGGCAGAGAAATTCCAGGAGAACATATCGCTATGAAAAAAGGTATTTTATATGGGGTCGGCGTGGGGCCCGGGGACCCGGAGCTCCTGACGCTGAAAGCCCAGAGAATTTTAAAGGAGGCGGACGTCATCGCCGTCCCCGACAAGGGGACGGGGGAGAAAACCGCGCTGTCTATCATCGGCCCTCTGGCGGAGGGCACGCCCCTGCTCTACTGCGCCGCCCCCATGACCCGGGACCCGGATTGCCTGGAGGCTGCCTACGAGCAGAACGCCAGGCAGATCGCCGCTCTGCTGGATGAGGGGAAAACGGTGGCCTTCATCACACTGGGGGACCCCTCCATCTATTCCACCTATCTGTATACCCATCGGAAGGTCCTGGCCATGGGGTATGAGGGGAAGCTGATCCCCGGCGTGCCGTCCTTCTGCGCGGTGGCGGCGGCGCTGGGCGAGGGCCTCTGCGAGGGCAGCGAGCGGCTGATGATCGTCCCCGCCTCCCACAAGGACGTGTCCGACTGCCTGGCGGCGGACGCCAACTACATATTCATGAAAGCGGGACGGGAGATCGGGCGCCTGCGGGACACTCTGGCGGAACAGGGCCTGCTGGACCATGCCGCCATGGTGGAAAACTGCGGCATGGAGACTGAGCGGGTCTTCCCCCAGTTCGCAGAGGCCCCGGCGGACAGCGGATACTTCTCCGTGGTGGTGGTCAAGCGGGATGGGAACTAAGCGGTTCCCCCTGTTCGTAGACCTTACCGGAAAAAAAGCCCTGGTCATCGGCGGGGGGACGGTGGGCCTGCGCCGGGCGGAGGTCCTGGCCAGATTCGGCGCGGAGGTGACGGTGGTCTCCCCCGCGCTGTCCCGTGAAGTGGAGCACATCCGCCATATCCCGAGGAAATACGCACCGGGCGATCTGGAGGGCGCTTTTCTGGCCGTGGCCGCTGCGGACGATCCGCAGGTCAACGAGGCGGCGGGGCGGGAGGCCCGGCGGCTGGGAGTGCTCTTCAACCGCTCGGATGCCCCGGCGGACTGCGACTTCTTCTTTCCCGCCGTCTGCGAAGGGGGCGGGATGGTGGCCGGTCTGGCGGGAGACGGCACGGACCACGGAAAGACCGCCCGGACGGCAAAAGAGATCCGAAATATCCTGGAGAATATCAACGATGAAACATGATCGAATCCTGCGCGTGGGGAGCAGAGACAGCGCGCTGGCGGTGATCCAGTCCCGGCTGGTCATGGACGCCCTCCAGGCGGCCCACCCGGGCATAGAGCTGGAGCTGGTGACCATGAAAACCACCGGGGACAAGATTCTGGACCGCACCCTGGACCAGGTGGGCGGTAAGGGGCTGTTCGTCAAGGAGCTGGACGCCGCCCTCCAGGCGGGCCGGGTGGATCTGACGGTCCACAGCTGCAAGGACCTGCCCATGGACCTGCCGGAGGACCTGCCCGTCGCCGCCTTTCTCCGGCGGGAGGACCCCCGCGACGTCCTGGTCCTCCCCGAGGGAGCCGCCGGGTGGGACGTCCGCCTGCCCGCCGGCAGCGCCAGCCCCCGGCGGCGGGTCCAGCTGCGGGAACTGTTCCCGGCGGCGGAGGTCCGGCCCGTCCGGGGCAACGTACAGACCCGGCTGCGAAAGCTGGACGAGGGCGGGTACGGCGCGCTGGTACTGGCGGCGGCGGGACTGAAGCGGTTGGGGCTGGAGCGGCGGATCAGCCGGTATTTTGAACCGGAGGAGCTGCTGCCCGCCGCAGGGCAGGGCATCCTGGCCGTCCAGTGCCGGGCGGATATGGACCGGACGGTTTTCGACTGCCTCCGGGACCGGGAGGCGGAGATCTGCGCCCTGGCGGAGCGGGCTTTCGTGCGGGCCCTGGACGGGGGATGCTCCTCCCCCATCGCGGCCTACGCCCGGATGGTGGGAGACAATATCACCGTGACCGGCATGTATGTGGACGGGGCGGAGCGCGTCCGGAAGGGCACAGCTTCCGGTCCCGCCGGCGAGGGAGAGGCGCTAGCCCGGGCCCTGGCAAAGAAACTGAAGGAGGACGCGTCATGTCCGGAAAAGTAACGCTGGTAGGGGCGGGCCCCGGGGACCCGGGCCTGCTGACCGTCAAGGGCCTGCGGGCCCTGGAACAGGCGGACGTTGTGGTCTACGACCGGCTGGTGAGCCCGGCGGTACTGGAGCGGATTCCCGCCGCCGCCCGGCGGATCGACGTGGGCAAAGAGGCCAGCCGCCACCCGGTGCCCCAGCATCAGATCAACCGGATTCTGCTGGAGGAGGCCCAGGCGGGCCATAACGTGGTGCGTCTCAAGGGCGGCGATCCCTTCGTCTTCGGGCGGGGCGGTGAGGAGCTGCAGGCCCTCGCCCGGGAGGGCGTGGAATTTGCCGAGATTCCCGGCATCACCTCCGCCATCGCGGCGGCGGCCTATGGCGGCATCCCGGCAAC
>OFFX01002237.1_pt1 | contig 12370 bp, 9 predicted proteins | sample 1521511 | NCBI WGS metagenome assembly OFFX01 (sample SAMEA3504125, study PRJEB24116) | mouse gut metagenome | biome: mouse gut; feature: mouse-associated habitat; material: faeces | place: Denmark | collected 2011
CGGGCAGGCTAATCTTCGGAATGGATATCGGATGTTCCTTCGTTGCAAGTGTATCCTGCGTAGAAGTATTGGAAAGTTTTGCCAATGCGCCAATATCGCCGGTGTGCAGCTCGTCAACCTCAATCTGGTCTTTCCCGCGCATAACATAAAGCCGCCCAATTTTTTCCGTTGTGTCCTTTTCCACATTATAGATGCTCATACTGTTGTCCAGTTTGCCCGTCATAACCCTGAACAGGTTCAAACGCCCAATATAAGGGTCGGAAATCGTTTTGAACACATAAGCAGAGAATGTTTCATCATCACTGCTGCAAAGCACAGCTTCGCTGCCGTCAACAAGCGCGTGGAAGTTCTTTTTTACTTCCAGCCCGGGAGGGGTGAAACGTACAATCGTATTCAGCAGCAGTTTTACGCCGTAGCCCAGTGTAGCGGAGCCGCACATAACAGGCGCGATGCTGTGGCTGGAAATACCTGCCAGAAGGCCGTCATAAATTTCTTCCTCTGTCAGTTCGATATCGTTGAAGAATTTTTCCATCAGTTCATCGCTGCTTTCTGCCGCAACTTCAATCAGCATGGAACGGAGCACCTCAACTTCATCTTTCTTTTCTTCCGGCATTTCGCATCTCTGCAGCTTACCGTCTACTTTCTTTCTTGCGTCCCGTTTAATCAGGTTGATAAAGCCAACGAAATTACCGTTTTCATCGTTAAACGGAATCTGCAAAGGAGCAACAGCCTTGCCAAATTTCGTTCTCATATCTGCAAGCGTTTTTTCAAAGTCAGCATTTTCATCATCCATCTGGTTGACAAAAATCATTCTGGGCATATGCATTTCTTCTGTATATTCCCATGCCTTTTCCGTACCTACTTCCACGCCGGATTTTGCAGAAACCATAATCAGCGCGGTATCCGCGACATTCATTGCCAGCTTTGCTTCTGACACGAAGTCGAAATAGCCTGGCGTATCCAGGAAATTGATTTTTGTATCCTGCCATTCTACGGGAATAACAGATGTATTCACAGACACCTTACGGCGAATTTCTTCTGCTTCATAGTCGCTCACAGTGTTTCCATCCTCAACCTTGCCGAAACGCTTTGTTGCGCCGGAGTAATAAAGCGCGGCTTCTGTATAAGTTGTTTTTCCGGAACCGCTGTGGCCCAAAAGAACTACGTTTCTTACCCTGTTTGCTGCATAATTTTTCATATGTTTCCCTCCCTGAGTATTTTTTATCGGGCAGACCGCCCGTGAGGTTCAATTATGTATACAGTATGTGATTGATTGACAATATACATATTGTATCATATTCTCCCCTTGTATGGAATTTCCTCTATTTTTTCTACAAAAAAATATTTTTAGGCGTTTTGAACAATCTTTTATCTCCGGTAAATCTTCTGGCCTGAAAACTTTATGTTGCATAAATCTGTCATCTTTCTTGTAGGTATCAATAAAGCCAATTATTTCACAATTACAAAAGTAATTTTTTAAAAGATAATTTTCTGCTCTTTTCCCAGTCCCCCAGATTAAAATTCTATACATTATATTAAGCTTCCTTTCTCTATCTTTTTACTTGCTTAAAGTAATTTTTTTGTTATAATACTCAACATAGTTCTTTGCCATACGTTCCATCGAAAAACCTTTAGAAAAATTAATAATATAATCTCTATCCCACTTTCTTAAAAACCATTCATTTACAGCATCAGCAAGGCTATAGTCTGAGCGTCCCTTTGCCAAACATACTACCTTACTATCATTTAAATCTTCCACACATTCAGAGTCCTCAAACATAATAACCGGCAATCCATATGCTATTGCTTCTAATGCCGCTATGCTTAACCCTTCTGCATAACTTGGCATAATCAGCCCGTCTGCAATCGTATAATATTTTTTCATCTCAGCACTACTTACAGCTCCTGCATATATCAGTTTATCTTCTAAACCATTCTTTAAAATACTATCCTGCAGCATTCCACTCATCCTATCTTTGCCACAAAATATAATTTTAATATTTTCCTGACATAATTTTGTTAACAGTTTAAACGACCTTACTACCTGACATTGATTCTTTCTATCCAAAATTGTCCCTACACATAACAATACTTTTTTATTTTCTAACCCATATTCCAGCCGTAAATTTCCTTCATTCTGTACCGGCACAAAATCTGTGCCATTCTTTATTACCCAAAGATTCTCCTCTGGTATATGAGGAAAATCTTGCATAATTTTTCTTTTCATTCCTGTACTTACTGCAATAATATTTATATCGGGTATATTATAAACCTGTTTTTCCCAACTAACAGCCCTATCATACCCTTCAAACCTTTTATGTAACCCTATATATAAATGTTCTGTAAAGGCATAAGGTATATTACTGCTAACACATATTTTGATACATCGCTGCATTAGCTCTCCGATTCCATGAAAATTTACAAAATCAGGCTTAATATTTCGTAAGGATTCTTCAAAAGCATAAGACATTTCTATTAAATGTTTTTCCTTCCAATCATAACATTTATCTCCCAAACCTGAAGTAGACTCTGTTCCAATAATATGTATATTACCCAATTCCATTTCTGGCATTTTACATTGGCCTATAAATAGATAAGATTCGCAAATCCTGCCAATATACTCACAAACATTTTTAATTACCAATCCGCCTCCCGTGCAATCTTGGCAAAATTCATGAAGCCTATCATCATAAATATTCCATGCAACAGATATAATCCTCATAACTCCCCCTGCCTATTTTAACATCACTATTCAAACATGCTATATTGCAAAACCATATCCTTTTCTATATCACACATTGCAGTTCTTCCTATTATGTCCGCTATTTCCGAAACACTTATCCCTGTTCCTGGCCGTTTGTAAGTTAACATTTCACTGGTTACTTTTTCGCCTTTTATAATATCCATGTTTGCTACCAAAGACCTTCTGGCATTTAAACGTGCAATTTTCTCACTCTCTAGGCATCTTATATCGCCACTCCCTAAAATTTTTTCTAAATTATTAATTGAGCCTATTATATTAATTGCATCATGTACATCCATTGCATGATAATGATCATTTCCCTTTAAGCATTTATCCAACGTAAAATGTTTCTCAATTACGTTTGCCCCTAACAAATAAGCAGTTTTTATAACATCATAGTATGTATCCGGTTTAGAATGATCCGAATACCCTATATATAAATCAGGATATCTATTTTTAAGTGTCGTTATTTTTCTTAAATTTGTATGTTCATATGGTGTAGGATACTCCAAAACACAATGCATCAATACTATAGGTTGATCATTATAATTCCGTATTAATCCTACCGCCTGCTGAATTTCATCCATATTTGACGCTCCTGCAGAGATAATCATCGGTTTTTTCTTTCTTGCCTGATACTCAACAAAGGGAAAATTGTTCAAATCAGAAGACGAAATCTTATATATATTTACAATATTTTCAAGATAGTCTACAGCATCAATGTCAAATGCAGTTGAAAGGAATTCAATTCCCACTGTATGGCAATACTCAGCCAGTTCATGATATTCCTTCCCCCCAAAAGAATCATATTTTTTAAATAACAAGTACTGGGAAGTCTCTGATTCCTCAGATATGTCCCAATATGACGGTGAATTTTTAGAAGCCAAAGACTCCGCTTTATACGATTGGAATTTAACTGCATGGACACCTGCATTTTTTGCTTCCAAAATCATAAGCTTCGCCGCCTGCATTGGGGAAATATTTAATTTCTTTGCAAAGTCATAATAATTCACACCAATTTCTGCAATTAAAGTAAATTTTTTTTCTATAATTCTATTTAAAAAATCATTCAACATTCTGCTCCTGCCCTTCAATTAAATATGTACTTGACAATACTAGGATTAAGTTTCTTTCTATAAATTATCGATTAAAGACATTACTCTTTTTCTTCCATTTCTTAAATCATTTTCTAATAATTTTTTTTGCATTTCCTCTCTATCCTTTTGATTCATATTGATATACAAATCCAAATTAGACTCAATTAGTGTATCACTTGGATTTAATCCTAAATAACAAAACCCATGTTCTATACTAACAAATCCATGCTTTTCTTCCCTTTTGTTTTGCGCCATTGATATAGTTGGGATTCCCATTAGAGCTAACTCATATCCTGTTCTCCCTCTGGATGTAACTGCAATATCACATTGAGACATTAACTCTGGCATATTAGTGACGTCAAAGTAAACATCAATATTGTCATATATATTAAAACTCATAGCGTAATTTACGTCAGCATAGGCCTTTCCCACTGCAATAATAAATTTTTTTGATATATATTTCTTCTTAGTAATTATTGTAAGTAACCGAAATGTATAATTTTGAGGGTCTGCATCCCCAAAAGATATAAACACCTTTTCAACCTCATCCTTTATACTTATTGGCTTATATAACATAAATAGCCTCGGTGCTATGTAGTATCTTTCACCAACCAACATCTTTGCATATTCAGACTTTTGGTACAATGCATTGATTACTAAATCCGCTTTATATACTCCATCGCCATCATCTTCAAAATTTACAATTTTCATACTAGGTGATGCCTTTTTCAAGCCATCCATATACTCAGTAGATGTTTTAAGTACATCATTTATAAATAAAGTATACTTCCTATTCCTTACATACTCTATTATTTCCGTACTATCATTAACTGCAATCAAATTATGCGTTGTAGCACCAAAAAATTTTCTTTCTGTCTGATTTTTGTCATAAAATATATCGGGTTTACTATAAAATTCATCCGCTATCTCTAAACAACGGTAAATATGCCCCATTCCTGTATAATTGTTTCCATTGACATAAATAGCAATTTTATTATTTTTTAAAATATGCTCTGCATATAATAATTCCGAAAAATCATCAATATCTATTGCTTCTTCTTTAGATATTTCATATACATCAAAAATCTTTCCAATTCTTGTTTTTTCATTTATAACATTGTACTTAGAAATCACAAATGCTCCTGTTTCAGCATATTCCTTAGGAAGGTATTGCCTATTTAATCTTTCAATAAAATTAGGAACTATTTGCCCACTAACACACTTCCATGACAGCCTTGGATTATTTACTACTGAGATCAAAGTATCTATGTTTTTATCTATAAAATATTTAATTGCATTATCTAAAGTTTTTACATGCAGCGTTGGAGATGTTGGTTGCAGCGTAATAACAATATCATACTTATTTTCTTTAATTGTATCGTAAACTACTTGATCCAATGTCACTTCATCATTACATAATTGTAAACTTCTGTTTTTAAAAGAAACACCCATCTGTTTTGCAATAAGCTGAATTTCCTTCGAATCAGAAGTTACTATAACATCTGAAATATACTTTGATTTCAATGCATTATCAATTGCATAATAAATCATAGGTTTTCCATTCAACAACCGAATATTTTTATTTGGAATACCCTTAGATCCCCCTCTTGCAGGTATAACCGCCACAATTTTCATCCTATATCTCCATTATTATATTTTATTTTAGGTAAACAAATCATCAAAATTGACTCTTTGAAAAACTTCCAACTTGCCTCCACGTGTTGCATTGTATATTAAAATATTATTTTCATCTGCATATTTTTTTGCTGCTTTATATGCTAAAAGTACATGCTTATCTGCTCCTACAGATATTAATTTTTCTTCTTTATAAAAATGCGCATAGGTCTTCTGTGAACTCCCACAATAAGTAAAATCTACACCTAATAAATATATTTCCGCAAATCCCATATAAGCTGCCAATTGGATAGCAGCATATGTCACTGTATGACCCGCATAACTTTTTCTGGCAAAATTATTTGAAAACTTAGGACACCTTTTCTTTGTAGTTTCAAACACCAAATGGTATTTCAAACAATTGTCCATGTGATTCCTTCTCCAAAATTCATCGCTCGTGTCTCCAAAAAATAAGTAAGGGATATTCTGCCCCTCCATTAAATCTCCCCATTCACATACCCCCCTATATTCCTCAGCTACATAATAATCCGGCCTCCATTCTGTATTTGTGAACGCCTTTCCTATGCTATTCATACTAATACAAATTTCATGGTTCCTAGCCAAACAATCCAAATCTTCCATTCTCAAACTTGGGCCTGTAGCCACGATAAAGCATCTTTTTCCTGTATGCAAATTTTTAAAAAATTCAATTTTAGGATTATAATATTCCTCAATTTTATCAGAACAGTCGTAAATATTTGTTAAAGACATCCTACTTCCCTTGTATTCTTGCAGAGTATCCCAGTCTTCTTCAACTGTGACTAATATTTCTTTTTCATCTTCGCCCTGCAATAGATTAAGGGAACAGAATTTATATTCTGGCAATTGCTCTGATAACTTTGTTATAAAAGATTTTTTCATATTCTTTTGGGGAATTATATTAACTTTCAATACCCCTTTCTGTTTCATCCATTCACACACCATCATTGAATATGGCGTACATCCATAAACAACATATTGTTTATCTTTATCTATATACCTTAGTACATAATTTTTTAGTAAATCGCGGCAATATGGCTCCTGAAACTCTCCCGGGCAATCCGTCATTAAAAAATATTGATCAATGTGATGCGCCTTAAGCAGATCAATAACCTCTTCTTCATTAATGCAAGAAATAATGATATAACAACTATTAAATTTTTCTTTATATTCTTTTAAACTTATTATTCCTTTACCACAATATCTCTTGCCGATTTTACTCTCATCAGCATCAATGAAAGCTTCAATCCTCTCTTCTCCAATATGCCAAAATATTCTTTTTCCTCTTGTCCCCGCTCCCCATATGACATATCTTAACATCTTTTATATTCCCCCTGACGTTTATTCCATACTGCTTAATAAATTGTCCATATCAGATCATTTATAGAATAACTATTCTTTAACTCGAAGCGCGCATCTTACAATTTTTATAAAGGTCTTCTAATACTTTAATTTGTGTCTGAATATTATATCCCGCCATATCCAATTCCAACCTATTATCTATTCTTTCCAGTTTACTAACCTCACATATTTTATGAATCCATTTTTTCTTTTCTAAAGGTAATAAACTAACATTTTTCCCAATTTTTACCTCAGGAGAAATAGAATTACTACATATACATGGCAAACCAGATGCTTGTGCTTCAATTACTGAAATAGGTAAACCCTCAAATCTTGATGGGAGGCAAAAAACATCCATTGCCTGATACCAATTATTAATATCATCCCTTTTTCCCAAAAACAAAACCTTCTCTTCTATTTTCAATTTTTGCGTTTGCAATTTTACTTCATTGTATAGCTTCCCATCCCCTAAAAGAATCAATTTGGCATTATCTATCTCATTTAATATTTCATAAAATAAATTGATTAAAAAATGATGATTCTTTTGATACTCAAATCTTCCTACATGCCCTATAACATAATAATTATCTAATCCATATTTCCTTCTATAGACATCTCTAATTTGAGGATTGAAAGCAAACTTTTCAATTTCTATCGCATTTGGCATTATCTTAATTCTATTTTCAGATATTTGCTTCCCAAACAGAAAGTTTGCTGCCGTCTTCGAACAAGCCCAAAAATCTGTTGCCAAACTTTCTCTGAAAGATTGCTTCACATTTTCATGCAATTGTTCTTCTTTCTTCCTATTAATAGGGTTTCCATTATCAAAGCCTGTACTATGTGCATGTACAATTACTTTTGGTATTTGATGATTCTTACACATTTTTTCCACCAAACAACTCTTCCACTGTTTCGTATGGATGTGTACCACGTCATACCCTTTTGTCAGTATTTCATCAAATTCGCGTACAAACTTTTCTTGATTTTCCTCCGCATAACAAGAAATATAATAAATTTTACTTCCTGTTGAAAGTATCTCATCTTCAAAATCTAACTTGCTACTCATTGTAGCAAAATCACATATAAATTGATTTCTATCCATCCATTTCCAATTCCCCAATGCATAATGTGTAATGCCACCATTTGAATTAGCAATTGGAAATTGCAAAATTCTAATTTTTTTTATTTTATTTTCCTCCAAATTTACTTTTCAACTAATGTTATACAATCTAAATCTTTACTTTTACCCCAATTAATAATTTTCTGTTCAACTACCTTTAATCCTGCCCTATTTGATAAATATGCAAACAGCTGAGCCGACATATAATTTCTCCCACTTGTACCTGTAGAAAAAGTTATTTTGTAATCTTCTGCATTGTTAGAATGATGAAACAAAGCCTTACCACCTATTTTTAAAATCCTATAAGTTTCCTTCAAATACTCAAAAATATCTAACATCTCAAAATGAACCATTGCATCATATGTAAACAATGCTGAAAACGAACTTGAAGTTAACCGTTTTAAATCATGCCCGCTATTTACATAGTAGTCAATTTTAGTATTATCTCCAAATCTTTTTTGGCAATATAATATGTTTTCTTCCAAAATATCTACCAGTGTAATTTTGTCTGCCATATTAATATATTGTGTAACATGCCTCCCATGGCCGCATGTCAATTCAATTACATTACTTAAATCCAACAAAGAAAATCTTTTTCTAAACTCACTATTCGCTCCCCAAAACACTTGTAAGCAATCAGATGATTCTGCTATTGAATAGTAATCTTCCATTTCATCCAAATGATACACGGCAATAAACTCTCTATTATTTGCCACCATATCTAACTCATGATTTTTTAATAATTCTTCTACAGTTATAACTTCAATCCCCGACATTCTAAGCTGGTTATCAATTTTTTTACCTCACTACTATTTGCTATTGTAATTGTAACTAAATACTCTTCTTTATTCTTAAGGCTGTAAACATAACTCGGGGAGTATATAGAGATTTTACCCCCCCCCACCTCTATTTCCTCTCCAGCTTTATTAGAATCACAAAAAAAGCAGATATCCAGAGATTTTTTCTTCAATAAATTAGCAACCTTTTTTCCTCTTACTCCAGCTCCATATAATATAATTTTCTTCATTCTATTTATATCCCCTCTCCTCAACCACACTTTTAATTATCCGTTGATGAATATTAGCCCCAGATAAACCATCCATATAAGACATATTTTTTTCATAACTTATTATTTCTTTTTTAAAATAGCTGTCACTATTTATTGCATAATCAATATATTCCGAAATGCCTATACTTCCCTCATTTATATAATACGGAAGTGCCTCCCTAACATAGCACGCTTCAATTGTCCTTCTTTCAAGATCAAACAAACCTTCTTTATTCATTTTACAAGGATATATATTTTTTTCATTTCCCTGGATGTCAAAAATACGTAAACTATAATCATAAGGACTAAAAGCCATAATTTCCTTATTAAAAAGCCGTGCATACCAGTACCCAGTTTGTTTTACCTCTGATAATTTATTTGTACTAATATTTCTATATAAGCTCACCGGTAATTTATTGATTATGCCTGAAGATTTATCTAATGTATAAATATCTTGAAAATTTCTTTGGAAAATGAATATCTTTTCTCCCGTATCCACTAAATCAGCACCAATTAAAGCTTGTATATCACTAGAAGCGTTAGGATAATATTCAAATTCCCAACACTGTCCGGTTTGTTCCTCCCATTTAATTATAAATCCCTTCTTCCATGCTGACAGCCAAAAAAACTCACCGTCAAAACACATGGAAAAGAATCCAAAATTATACTCTCCAATACTTTTAACTTCAAACTCATAACTATCCATATCAAAAATTAGCATTCTTGAATCATTAAGAGAAGCCATGTATAAAAAATTATCTCTAGTAGCTGTTGCCCAGACAAATTTTGCATTCTGGGGTTTATCATTCTCAAATTCCTTTATACACGTATGGAATTCTGTTATTTCATAACTATCTAAATTGATTCTAACTATAGCAGGGTAACACTTTGGCTTCAAAAACAGACTATTTTTATAACGAATTGTTTGGTCAAATTTAGCAAACGGACATTCCTGTTTTAAAACATATTTGACCGCCCTATTTTTCTTCACATTAAACACATAAATATCTTCAGCATAATGAGGGGTTAAAATAATATTTTCATTATATTTATTAATACATAAATAATCCTTTATCTCATAAGATGCTGTACCTGGAAACTTTGTATCAACACATAAATCTCCTGTTTTTAAGTCTAACTTATACAAGTAATGCTCCATCCCAACTTTACCTGGTACAAAGAAAACACTCTCATTCTCTATATAGAAATCATATACAGGCAAAGCCCTTCTCTCTTCCTCTGTCTCCTCCTTCACCACCTTCCAGTCGATAAACATTACTGGCTTCCCCAGCACCCCAAAATAATGAATTAATGAGGAACTATTCTCCCCAAGATAAGCATCTGACACAATTACCGTAACGCCCACATCACCTGTTTCGTCTAAAATCCCCTTACCTGAGCGTACAAATTTTTTCTTTATTTTTATATACTTTGCATACATTTCCGTCCTCATAGATTTTAATGTAGCCTCTACAAGTGGATGAGGCCTCCAAATCAGCACTACATCATCCCTGTTCTCAAACCGTGATATAACATACTGTATTTTATCTAAAGTGTACTTGCTGTTTTTCAATATTCCTGATACACTAACATTAAATAAGATAACCTTCTTGCCTTTAATCTTCCTACGCCATTCCTCTGGAATTTCATTTTCTATGATTTCCCGCTTTTTTCTATTTAGCTTTAGTAATCTGTCAACCTTGGGCGAACCCATGACAATAATTTTTTCTTCTGGTACATAGTCCTTTAAAGACTCTGCTTTTTCATCATCCTGAACAATAATTTTATCCGCATACTGATATGCCGGAAGATTCATATGTGTCTGTGGTAGCAATCCCTTTCCAAGTATATAATAAGGTATATATACCAAATAATCTGTAAAATGTTTTAAATTCGAAGAATAATATTCTGGGTGTACACTTGTTACATAATTAGCCCCATCAAAAGGATTATGAATATAAATAACATCCGGCTGTTCTTCTTCCAATGAAAACGCCCTATAATCCGTTATCGGCACATATGCCGGAAAACTATTTCCTTCATAGCAGTCATTTATAGTATTCCCCTGCTGGTTTTTCTCATAAAAAGGAATAGGGACCACATAAGCATCACATCTCTCATCTACATCCGCTGCTTCCCATACACTCTCCATGCAGTCCCACATGGAAGCTTTGTAAGGCATGAATACCACCTTCAGTGGATCTGCTGGCAAATTCTCCTGCACTTCACATTTCACCTGATGTAACGCATTATCCATCTGCTCTTTCAACGCCAATAAACTTTTTCTGTCTGTATTTTCACTCATCAAATACAAATATTCACAATATGCCTCCAAAACGGAAACTGCCTTTGTCCCTACACCCTCACTCTTTTCTATGGATTCTCCTACCTGAATGGCACACCTTTGGCACTCCACCAAAACTTTATTTGCTTCCCCAATATAGCTGCCTTTTCGTAGAAGCTTTACCACCTTGTCCTGCGCCTTCTGTAGTGTGTCAAGAATGCATATAATCTCTTTTTTGGTTTTGTGCCTCATCTTTGTAAGTACTCCTTTAATGCAACATTAACATTTTCCCTTTATAAAACCTTTAATTTGCTTACTGAATGAACTTTCCTCTGTTCCTTCGGTGGCAATTGCATGTATTGCCCAAATTTAAAAGTTAAATAACTATCATAATCCTTAATCCCTTGAAATATCTTTCCCTCAAATAATGTATCTACACTACTTTCATACCAGTTTCTATAATATCCATATTCATTGTTCGGTGTAGGAAACATCAAAATTCTCACCATCCTTGAAGGTTTTTGATTCGCCTTTCTAATCATTTTCTGGTAGTAAGCAAAAACCTTTTTATCCGGTATTGTATACAATAATTTATAAATCTGCCTTTTCCAAAATTTTTTATCTTCTATCATTCCTACAGGCGCCCATAAAATCTTCCTAACGCAAAAACACTGAATATTTTTTAGAGTACGAAGTAGGTAATTATCTGGTACTCCATCCAATGGAAAAATATCTATAAAAATTCCCTGTTCATATGGCATATATTCCTGATGCTCACGTAAAAATAATGTATGTTTCCGGCGAATCTTTCCATATCCCCAACGGTATCCCCTGGTATTTCGATGATCCTGGAAATAAAAACGCTCTATGTCTAAATCAATTCTGCATGCTTTCCGAAATCGCTCATATTCAGGCCGTAACATTGCAACATCTGCATCATCATCCCATGGGATATAGCCTCCATGCCTAACTGCTCCCAAAAGAGTACCTGCTATGATATTATAACGGATACTATACTTTTTACATATTCTATCTACTTCCAAGAGCATTTCCAGCTGTATTAATTGTATCTGTCTTAAGGTTT
>OFFX01002243.1_pt1 | contig 12342 bp, 10 predicted proteins | sample 1521511 | NCBI WGS metagenome assembly OFFX01 (sample SAMEA3504125, study PRJEB24116) | mouse gut metagenome | biome: mouse gut; feature: mouse-associated habitat; material: faeces | place: Denmark | collected 2011
CGTCTCTTATCGTTCAAGTACAACTGTTCCAGGCATTCCTTATACACACCCTCCAGCGTCTTCCCGCTAAGCTGTGCATATCTCCTGGCATAATACGTATCCTCCATGCGCTTCTCGAGCTCATCTAACGTCGGAGTCTCTACCAGGCTCTTGAATGTCTCCACATTTAACCTGTAGTGGATCGGAATCGTCAGGGAATAGATGTCCGGCGGAAGCATATTATAGTATTTCTTCGCACGATAGATCCACTGAATATTCAGAAGATCAATTTTCGTTCCAAAGTCCCGGATATACATCTTGCGTTCATTCCCTTTAAGAATACGCCGGCTCTTTCTCCACATCGTAGTAAAATAATACATATCCAACGCCAGGTCATAGTCGAACAGCGTCACATTCTCCGCATCCCGAAGCTCCATAAGCGGCTCGTAATATTCCGTACCTTTAAGGTTATCAATGAGCTCTTCCACACTGCGGGACGTAGCAAGTCTGTCAATCGATATCTGGGAATATTTATCAAAAAATTCCTTCTTATAAGCAATATCAAACGGCATATCATAGTGGTTAAATACAATACGGAGACAATAATTAATCAGGTCAATCTCATACCTCTTCCAGTATACTTTCAGGAACTTCTTCTGCTCCATCCCTGCAAACCGGAAAATCCTCGTATAGTCGTCAAACAAAGACTGATACAGAATCTTCTCCATGTTCCCCCTATGATACAGCGAAATGTCCATCTGTTCCACATATCTTGTATAGGCAGGTTTCCCTTTCAGATACTCAATGGCTTCCGGCACGCTTTTCAGATTCGCAATATTCTCATAATCCCGGCTGGTAAGAAGCTTCGCCTGCATCGCCCGTATCTTCGTGGTAAGCCCGCTGTATGACATCACATTTCCCATGCCCTACACCTCTACAATATGCGCCAGGATCTCTCTGGCATAGGCAGTATGGTTTTCCTCAAATTCCTTCTTTAAATTATCGATCGTCGAAGAATTCTTCTCCCTCTGCTCCTTGAGGATTCGCTCCATCTTCTCCTCCGCCTTCTGCCTGATCTGCGCTAACTGCTTCTGAGTCTTGTCCTCAAGTTCCCTGTCGAACTGATCTCTCTGAGCCTGAATCTTCTTCTCAATCTCACTCTTCTGAGCCTGCGCATGCTCCACAATCGCTTCCGCCGTTGCCTCGATATCCGCCAGTTTCTTAACAACCGTGTTCATTGAGCCGCCTCCATTCCTCTAAGATTCTTATCTGTGCAACATATCATATCTCTTACAGCCGCCCGCCGATACAGACAGACAAAAATAACATGGTTTTTGCCAGTATATCCCGCTGATTTGCACACAATTATAATATACTCCATTTTTTTCAAAATTCTATAGTAAAAATCAACAAAAAAACCTTTAATTGTTACGTTTTTCACACACTTATATTTATTTGACATTTTCCATCCCCCATTATAAACTAAGAAACATACAGAAACGCTTGAAAACAGGGGGAATCGCATATGCGTCTTAGAAATATACCACGCGCTGAAAGCGTGCTGAAGGAATGTAAAGAAGTTGTTAAAAATGAAGCGGACTGCCAGGGGAAATGGTGTGAAGTTTTCGGGAATACCAATCCAGTCCATATGGAAATCGGCATGGGGAAAGGGCAGTTTCTTCTGGCTCTTGCCGCACAGAATCCAAAGATTAATTATATCGGCATCGAACGGTACTCAAGCGTCCTTTTGCGGGCAGTGGAGAAACTTCATGAAATCCAGCCGCCGCTTTTAAATATCCGCTTCATCTGCATGGATGCCCGCAGCGTCACAGAAGCCTTTGCTCCCGGGGAAATCGACCGCATCTACCTGAACTTTTCCGACCCATGGCCCAAGGCAAGGCATGCCGCAAGACGGCTTACGTCCAAAGAGTTTCTCGCCCGTTACCATAATGTCCTGACAGATGGGGGTACGATAGAATTTAAGACAGACAACCGCCTGCTCTTTGATTTCTCCGTCGCAGAAGTAAACGCTTCGACGGATTTTCGCCTGGATGGGTGTACCTACGATTTGCATCATGATACGGAAATGAACCAGGGGAATATTATGACGGAGTATGAAGAAAAATTTTCCTCACTTGGGAATCCGATTCATAAACTAATTGCCATACGGGAACACTAATTGTTTATAATTTTATTCACACTCCACCCTCCCCCCGCATATATAATATAGAAGAACTTATGTCTGGAAGCATGCACATGGGACACAAAAAAAGGAAGAAAAACCTCCGGCAGAAAATATGCGAATTCACCTACCACAGAAAAGGGCTCCACAATAAACTCCTCTGCCTGAAAAAATCCATGGATGAAGTATACCGCACCCTGAATCCCGGCTGCTGACTGGCAAAGAACATTCTGACAACAAGGAAGGTGTAATCAATGCAGCATTTAACATCCCAAAATTTCTCCACAGAGACAACACGGGGACCGCTTCCGGTCATCGTCATGTTCTACGCCGTCTGGTGTGGAAAATGCGCCATGATGAAACCCATCGTAGAAGAAATAGAGAGAAAATACCGGGGGCGGATTCGGTTCTGTGAGGTAGAAATCGACGAATCCCCTCTGCTCGCCGCCGATTACGATGCGGACACCGTTCCCACATACGTCTTTTTCCGGAACGGGAAATTCCTTGGCAGCATGCAGGGGATCATAGATGAAGACGTGTTTGAACGCCGCCTACAAAAAATCTTTAGAAATAGTTAAGTCTTATTTCATTTGCAAATACAGAAGAATGTGTTATATTAGGGGAGATTCAAAGCAGAATACTCAGACAAAAAGGGGGTATCGGTGGTCAAACACCAGACAATATGAAAAATATAAAAAAAATAATACCAATTATCACAGCAGCCGCACTCACCTGCGCCAGCCTTCCCATGGCGGCACAGGCAGACGGAGCTAAGGTTGTCACAATCGGGGCAAACCTGACAGACGAACAGAAAAAATCAATGTACGACTACTTCGGAACCACACCCGAGGCTGTGAATACCATCGAAGTAACAAACACCGACGAACGGAAATACATGGAGGGCATCGCCTCCGAAGCCCAAATCGGGACGCAGACCTATAGCTGTTCCTACGTAGAGCCCACCACCAGCGGCGGTATCCAGGTCAAAGTAGGGAACCTGACCTTTGTGACAAGCTCCATGATTGCATCCACCCTGCTGACCTCAGGTGTAGAGAACTGCAACGTCGTAGCAGCCGCCCCATTTGAGGTATCCGGCACAGGCGCACTGACCGGAATCATGATGGCATACGAGAAAGCCAGCGGAGAGACTTTAAACGAAGAACAGAAGTCCGCCGCCACGGAAGAGCTGGTAACTACCGGCGCACTTGCCGACGCAATCGGCAAAGAAGACGCCGAGAAACTGATGAACGAAGTGAAAAAAGAAGTCATCGAGAATGACCTGACCGATGCCGACAAAATAAAGGATGCCGTTACAGACGCAGCAAAAGACAAGGGCATAACACTGACCGAAGAGCAGATGGCACAAATCAGCGCACTGATGAAGAACATTTCCCAGTATGACTACGATGTGAACTCTCTGAAACAGACCCTTGATAATCTGGAAGGCAAAGTCAATGACAGCGGATTCTTCCAAAACCTGTGGACTTCCGTAAAGAACTTCTTCACAGGCGGTTCCGATAATGGCGACGGCGGCATCATCAACGATACCAAAGACGAAGTACTTGGAGAAAACGCAGTAATCGACAGCACATTGGAAGCCTCCGGCAAAGACAATGAAGCCGACAAAGACGAGGACGAAGGCGGATTCTGGGATAAAGTGACAGGGTTCTTCAAGAATCTCTTCGGCGGCAGCGACAAAGACGAGGACGAATCCAAAGAAGACACCGAGAGCATGGAGGACGGCGAAGACAATACAGAAAATGCATCCGGCAATTCTGACAATACAGACCAATCCGGCGATTCTGACAATACAGACCTATCCGGCGATATGGCCGACAACCAAGCTCCTGATAACAGCAGCAACGGAATCACACCGACAGATGAAGAAACCGGAAATGATTCCGACGATTCGGCAAATGCCGCAGAAACAAGCAACAATACAGCCGATACCGAAAATGGTACAAATGCCGACGGAACCGGAACAGATACAGAAAACGCACAATAATGTATACCCAGGCATACCCTAATTTATGCCCCTGCCGGGGCAGGAGGCCTTCGTACACAAATTTAACAACAACCGACGCTATCCCGCTGTAGAACTGCCGTGAAACACCTACTTTCCGCCAGTTCCACAGCGGGATGTTATCTTGTGAAAATCTCTCTACCGAAATAAATACCCATACTTCCGCCTCTGCTGCAAAAGAACCGTAAACACCCGCTGCTTCACCTGCTCCGGATACACATCCTCCTTCTCCAGCAATTCCCGTACCTCCTTCTCCCCAAAAGAAAAGTGCATCCCATCTCCATACAACGTCTCAGCAATATCTAGCTGTTCTTCAAAAGAACGGCAGAAACTCTTTGCTTCCACCCTATGCATAAGTTCAATCACGTCCTGCCCCATCGGATAATCCATGGCCGTATCCGCAAGAAGCGCCGCTCCTTGATCAAAAATTGGACAGTAGCCATACCCCACGTCCCCATCCCACAGTACGGCAATGTTATGCGTATGCCGATCCTCATTCAAGAATAACGCATCGACGGTCAATAGCTTACACATATATCTGCCAAAACCCGAAAGCCCGGTAATCCGTTCCACCTGCTCCACCACAAACTTCAATCGCTCTTCATGCTCCCTGATTCTGAAAATACTCCTGTACAGACTTTCTCCATAGTAACTGTAGAACAATCTTTCCAGCGTAATCATCTGCCAGTTCCCAGACTTCTTTGTTGAGGGCGCCTTCAAAAAATCCCGGCTTCTACATCCGGTATAACATTGATTCCTGTACCGGATTTTCTCCGTATCATACCTGACAAACTCTTCCCGTCCCAGAGACGAATATCCCAGTAAATGCGATACCATGTACTCCGCAAGCCCCTCATACCCCGTATAATCCGCTTTATACCAGTACTCCCCCTGATTCCACTTCAACTGATTCCCCTTAGAGGAATGCCTCGTTTCTTCCTTCCTGTCCTGCTCAAATAACTCTATCATCCATTACCTCTCAACCCGTATCCAGAAATCGTCCTCTGCCATCCTGCCTTCCGTCCTCTCGATAATCATCATAGGATCATAGAACGGAATATCATACTCACGGAGCACGAGCTTCATCTTATCCCGCGTAGGCGGAAAACATCTGGATTCCAGAAACTCTTCATACTGCTGATAAGATGGCTTCTCAATCTTCCCGAATGCACGCTTCAGCAGATGCCTCGTATAATTAACCACCTCCACATCCCGATTTCTCTCATCCACATCAATCACGGTACATAACTCATCCCGGAACATATAAGACAGCCTAAGCCTTGTCTTTCTCTCAGGTATCTTTCTCTCTTCCTCAATCTGAGGGTGTTCTCTCAAAATATTCACGAGTGTCACAATCGGTCCGCTAATCGGAGTCTTGCTGTACTCCCATCGCTCCACTGTCTTCTTTGAAACATTTGCAAACCTTGCAAAATCTTCCTGAGACAGTCCAAGTCTTTTTCGGCACTGCCTGATCTCTTCACCCGTCACCTGATGTTCCAATGCATACTTCTCCATTTTGCACCCTCCTTTCCTTACTTTGTCTATTTTTATTTATATTATACCCTCATTTTTAGGTTAATTCAATTATTTTGCTTATTTTTTATATTTACATCTCATAATCCCCTGTCGGCAGTCTCCTTCCAATAAGGAAACAATAAGAATAATAAAGCCTGAGACAGCAAGCTCTCACGCCAGCTATCTCAGGCATTTTTTCACTTAGGAGTCAATATCCTCTAAAATTCAAAAATCGCAACCCCATACGGCGGCAGCTTATAAGCAAATGAAAACGGCCTTCCGTCACATTCTTTCTTCACGGCCTTATAAATTACAGGTCTTTCCTCGCCTTTCCCGCCATACTGCACATCATCACTGTTCATAATCAGTTTATACTGCTTCTTACGCGGCACACCCACTCGGTAATCATCCCGCGGCATCGGTGTAAAATTACATACAAACAGCAGATTCTTCTTCTTTCCTCTCGAATGTCTCACAAAACTAAAGATACTCCTGCTGGCATCATCCGCATTAATCCACTCAAAGCCTTCCCAACTGTCGTCCAGCTCATACATCGCCTTATTGCGCCTGTAAAGATGAAGAAGATCTCTCACCCAGTTCTGCATCTGCTTGTGTTCATCCTCCCCAAGCAAGAACCAGTCAAGTTCTCTCTCCTCGCTCCACTCCCGCAGCTGTGCGAACTCCTGTCCCATAAACAGAAGCTTCTTCCCGGCATGTCCCATCATAAACGCATAACCGACCTTCAGGTTCGCATATTTATCAAACCCAAGCCCAGGCATTTTATTCAACATAGAACACTTCAGATGCACTACCTCATCATGGGACAGCACCAGAATATAATGCTCACTATGGGCATAACTCATAGCAAACGTCATCTGGTTGTGATGATCCTTTCGGAAATAAGGATCTAGCTTCATATACTCCGTAAAATCATGCATCCAGCCCATGTTCCACTTGAGGCTGAACCCAAGGCCGTCATCCTCCACACTGCCCGTAACCATCGGCCAAGCCGTAGATTCCTCGGCAATCATAACCACCCCCGGATTCCGTCCAAGCATCACCGAGTTCAGATGCTTAAAGAAATCAATCGCCTCTAGGTTCTTATTGCCGCCATATTTATTCGCAATCCACTGCCCGTCCTGTTTCCCATAATCCAGATAAAGCATAGACGCCACAGCATCTACCCTCAGCCCATCCACATGGAACTGCTCTACCCAGTACAAGGCATTGGAAATCAGGAAATTACGCACTTCATTCTTCCCATAATCAAAAATCTTCGTCCCCCAGTCAGGATGCTCTCCTTTCTTAGGATCTGCATATTCATAAGTAGGCGTACCATCAAAATCAGCCAGTCCATGGATGTCCCTGGGGAAATGCGCCGGAACCCAGTCAAGGATTACCCCAATCTTATTCCGATGGAAATAATTCACCATCCATGCAAAATCTTCCGGCGTTCCATAACGGGAAGTCGGTGCAAAATACCCAATAACCTGATATCCCCAGGAACCGTCGAACGGGTGCTCCGCAATCCCAATTAGCTCCACATGCGTATACCCCATATCCTTCAGATACTTGACACATTCCTTCGCAAACTCCCGGTAATTATAGAACCCTTCATCTTCCCTTCCCGGATGGCGCTTCCATGACCCGATATGCGCCTCATAAATCGACATCGGCTGCTCCGTATGTTTCCATGTCTTACGGTTCTCCAACCATACATTGTCCGTCCATGCAATCTTCGTAAGGTCGGCAACCCTGGATGCCGTTCCCGGTCTTAACTCCGCATAATTACCAAACGGATCTGCTTTAAAAACAAACTCTCCCTGGAACGTCTCCACACAGAACTTGTACAGAGCATACTCCTGCACATCTGGAATAAAACAAGTGTATATGCCAAGAGGCTCTTCCCTCACCATCGGATTCGCTTCCATATTCCATTCATTGAAATCACCCACCACAGACACGGAACGCGCATGAGGCGCCCACACTGCAAAATACACGCCTTCCTTCTTGCCCTTCTTCACCTTATGGGCGCCGAGCTTCTTATAAATCTCATAATGATTGCCTTGCCCAAAAAGATACTGATCAAGTTCACCGATTTCATATGGTTTTGGTTTTTTTACTGCCATATAGTCATCCCTCACATTCTGTTGCGATATTACTCTTATTATACTTTAGACTGGAGCAAAAATAAAGGGTTTTGGCTAATCTTACCAGCCAAAACCCCTTTTTTCTTTCCGCGGACGCAAAATCAGATTTTAAAGTCTTCCTCTTTCAAGATAATCCTGTCAGATTCATCCGTACTCTTACCAAACACCCTTCTCGCCAGATGCTTGACATTCGCCTTCTGGGAATGCTCGATTGCTTCATCCATGATATCCTTGACCTCTGCAACCGAAACCGCATGATCCTCCCGCTGCATCACATCGATCCTGCTGTACAGTGCAAGGATTCCCATCTCATCCAGCTTATAGCCATTCTCCTTCGCATAAGTCTGCCCGAACGTAACCAGCTCGTCATTAATGAATACGGGAAGTTCCAGCCTGGAAGTAAACTTCTTCTTAAATTCCGGATTTGCCGTCAGAATACGCTCCAGCGGTTTCCTCTGGTCTTCCAGTACAAACAATAGCTCACCCGTCTTCTTCTCCATTAAGTGATTCAGTTCCTTAATCGTCCTGGAATTCAATTTACCAGCCTTCTCGATGATAATCGCACCGCCCCGAAGTTTCTGTATGATATTCGTCAACTCCTTCTTATTCAGCGACTCGCCGGTCACAATTGCCACCTTGCCCTGTTTCAGATTCCTCTGTTTCTGGATAGCCTTCACAATATCAACCGCAAGCACAGTCTTCCCGGAACCTTTTCGTCCAACTACCAACAGGTTGCCCGTCTTGGAAGTTCCCTCTTTCCTTGCTCTCCGGTCATTATCCAGTACCTCAACAAGCTGCTCGCTCATACCTCTGACCGGGACAAAATAGGAGAACAATTTCTTTTGTTCCTCCGTAAGACCCGCTTTCAGACCAATCTCACTGGTTGCGCTCAAATCATACCGGCCCGTAACAACGAATCCCGTATCAAACGGAACGCCTTTTCCTTTGGACTTCTTGATTCTAGCCTGAATCTCCGCCTCTGACGGTTCCTCGATTTCAAGCTCACCATCATCGTCGAATTCTTCCTCCTCGAAGTCCTCTTCCTCCTCAAGTTCTTCTTCAAACTCTTCTTCTTCAAATTCTTCCTCCGAATCCTCCTCGAACTCATCTTCGTCGAATTCTTCCTCGTCAAATTCATCCTCGCCATAATCCGCATCAGAATCTTCGATGTAATCTCCTACATCATCAAACTCATCTTCGTAATCCTCTTCCTCGAAGTCCTCTTCCTCAAACTCTTCCGACTCTTCCTCGAAGTCTTCTTCCTCAAACTCCTCAGACTCTTCCTCGAAGTCCTCTTCCTCAAACTCCTCAGACTCTTCCCCGAAGCCCTCTTCTTCCTCAAACTCCTCCGTTTCGTCCTCTCCGAAATCTTCTTCCTCGAAGTCCTCCGACTCTTCCTCTCCGAAATCTTCTTCCTCAAACTCCTCAGACTCTTCTTCTCCGAAATCTTCTTCCTCAAACTCCTCTGTTTCGTCCTCTCCGAAATCCTCTTCCTCGAAGTCCTCTGATTCTTCCTCTCCGAAATCCTCTTCCTCAAACTCTTCCGACTCTTCCCCAAAGCCGTCTTCTATATCGTCCTCTGCAAAATCAGCCTCATCAAAATCTTCTTCTATATCTTTCAGCGCTTCCGCCTCAATCTCTCCTTTTCCACCGCTGGTTTCTTCCGCAAATTCTTCCTCGAAATCGTCCTCCATCTCATATTCGCCGTAATCATCTACGCCAAGGTCATCCTCGTCAAAATCACCATCGTCAAAATCCTCTTCCCCCTCCTGTCCTTGATATCTATTCTCAACGATTTCACTAATCAACTCTTCATCTGCTGCCGGTTCTCCGAAAATATCCATATCTCCGAATTCAGCTGAATTTCCTCCAAGTTCTTCCATCAACCTGACAATATCATCCGGAATCCTCTGCGTCTTACCGCCTACCTCAATCACAGGCTTATCCTCCGGCAACTCCGCCGCAATGTTTTCCTTCGTCGTCTGCTTAACTTTTTTCTTTTTTGCCGCCTGACGCTTCGGCTCTGTCGTTTTTCTTGCAGCTTCTTCTACTGCCTTCTTCGCTGCCTCTTCTTCCTCTGCTATCCGGGCGGCTTCTTCCTGTATCGCCTTTCTTAAAGCCTCTTCCTCTGCCGCCTTCCGAGTTGCCTCTTCCTCCGCTGCCTTTCTTGCCGTCTCTTCCTCTGCCGCCTTCCGAGTTGCCTCTTCCTCCGCTGCCTTCCTGACTGCCTCTTCTTCCGCTGTTTTCTTTGCCGCTTCCGCCTCAGCCGCTTTCCTGACCACTTCTTCCGCAGCCCTCACTTCCGCAGCCCTTCGTGCAAATTCCCTTGCCGCCCTTTCTTCTGCCGCCTTTTTTGCCGCCTCTTCCTCTGCCGCCTTCCGAGCCGCCTCTTCTTCTGCACTCTTCTCTACAACTTCCTTTTCTTCTTTCTCTGTCTCGGCTTTTTCCGCTACTTCTTCCTGTATCGCTTTTCTTAAAGCCTCTTCCTCTGCCGTCTTCTTTGCCGCTTCTTCCTCCGCTGCCTTTCTTACTGCCTCTTCTTCTGCCGCCTTTCTTGCTGCCTCTTCTTCCGCCGCCTTCCGAACAGCCTCTTCCTCCGCTGCCTTTCTTGCCGCCTCTTTCGCTGCCTTTCTCGCGGCTTTCCGGGCTGCCTCTTTCCGGATCTCCTCTTCCTCTGCCGCCTTTCTTGCCGCCTCTTCTTCCGCCGCCTTCCTCGCGGCTTCTTCTTCCTCTGCCTTCCGGGCCTCAGCCTCTTCCGCCGCCTTCCTCTCAGCAGCTCTTCTCAAAGCTTCCTTCTCCGCAAGCTTCTGCAGGCCTTCCGGCGTAATCCTCTGAGTCGCGCCTGTCTCCAGCGCCTTTCTCTCCTCCTCCGCCTTCCTCTCAGCCTCACGGCGTTCCAATTCCTTACGCAGACCGATCTCATCCCGCTCCCTGCGAAGCCTCTCATCGTCTTCCTCTCTCTGACGCTCAATCGCCTCCGCATTGGCCTTCTGCTTCGTCTCCCACTCCTGCAATATTTCCTCAATCCGCAGCTGGCCGGTCGCACGAAGCGCATCTGTCTTCTTATCTAATGGTCTTGGCGAAGGTCTTCTTGAAGCCCTGACAGCTCCCGGAGCCTGGGCTGCAGGGGCAGCCGGTTCCTTCCTCTCTTCCCTTACTTCCGCCTGAACCGGTTCCTTCTCTGGCTCCGGTTCAGCCTTTCTGGCATCTGCCCCACGCTTCTCTACAAGCGCGTCCATATGTATCTGGCCGGTCACTTGACGGATTCCCTCTTTCACCTTTGCAACCGTCTTCTCCACACTACGGATTCCATTGGCAAGCGCCATCCCATTGGCAAGCGCCTCCTGCAGCGTCGCTCCCTTCACGACCTTAGAAATGGACTTCGTCTTACCAAGTTCAGACGTATTCTGCCTTACGCTTGCTTCCCCTTCCGTAAGCTCATCCTTTTCTTCCTGCGCTTCTTCCGCCTCTAACGCCTCCTGATCTGCCCGAAGAGCCGTCTCCGTCACCCTCCTAAGCACCTCTTTTCTGACCGGAGCCTCCCCGCGGATCACTTCCTCCAACGGAACCGGCGTCTTCGCCGTAGTATTCCGTTTTGCAGCGCGGGACTTCTTAGAGGCTCCCGGACGTGAGTCATACTTCTCCTGCTGCAGCGGAGTCAGCGGCTTATACTGCATTTTCAGTTCCATCGCCTGATACACATACCGCCCCTCACTGAACCACAGAATCAGGTCGTCGCACTCCTCCAGACACTCCGCCGTCATCCCCGCCTCATGGTACAGCCTCGCCAGCTCATACGCCCACTTTTCGATATATTCCGCCTTCTTAAAATCCTCCAAAGCGGCAATCTGGTCGCTCAAAGGCGCACCCTGAGCCCTCAAAATCTTATATTTCAAAATATACTGATTCGGATCTTTCGGAGCCAGCTTCACAAACTCCTCATAACAATCCGCAGCCTCTTCAATATCACCAATCCGCAAAGCCAGAAGCCCAAGGCGATACGCGATCTTCCTGCTCCCCGGAGACCGATCGAACGCAACAAATAAAATATCCCGGCTCTTCTGGTATTCGCCGTTATACTCATAAATCTCACTTACCGTATTCAGAGTAGAAACATTCTTGACCCTCCGCCAGTCAATCGTGTCGGCAATCTCCATCGCCTTCTTGTACTGCTTCTTCTCCATATGCTCCTGCATCTGCTCTGTTTTCACCCTATATTCATATTTATCCAAACTTCTCACCTCAAAAAATTTGTTAAAACTGCAATATTCTACACTTTTACGTTTATCATTCTATCATACGCCATGTACAATGTCAAAATTATACGTTCAAAATTGTCAAAAAACCTCCTATTTACAAGGTCATCCGCCCATCTGATCCTATATGGTTAAGATATGCGTCCTCTTTATACTGGTGCGTATCATCCTGCGAGTTTTCAGGTCCTCTCCATGATACGATCTCTGCCGGAAATCCGCAAAGAAAAATACATACAA
>OFFX01002245.1_pt1 | contig 12332 bp, 13 predicted proteins | sample 1521511 | NCBI WGS metagenome assembly OFFX01 (sample SAMEA3504125, study PRJEB24116) | mouse gut metagenome | biome: mouse gut; feature: mouse-associated habitat; material: faeces | place: Denmark | collected 2011
CCCTGACGGGGGTGGAAGCCGATTTCAAAGATACTCGGGTTACATATGTCCGGAAACCTTGCGGAAAGCACAACCCAGCCCCCAGGGGAAGCGGACGTGCAGCCACCAGTGCATCATGTTCAGATAGGAGAAGTAGGCCGCCAGAACAGTGCGCAGGTCGTCCTTGTCCTCCACCTCATCCAAATGCTCCACAATCTCGTCGCCGAAGACCTCGATATTGGGGTCCAGAACATAGCCCAGGAACTTGCTGGCCTTAAAGCCGTGGCTCAGGAATGCGCGGACCACATCCTTGAAATCCTTCAGGGAAATCTCTGTGTTGTCCAAAATGTCCAGCAGGTGGTAGAGCACATGCTCGCCCAGCACCAAAGTGTAAATCAACGCAAAGACCAGCGTGGAGAAGAACTGGCTGCCGATGCCCGCACAGGAGGGGATATCCCCGTGGACAAGCTTTTTCACGCAGTCCGGTTCGTTTTCCGGCCCCTGGATCGCACAAAATGTAACCTTATTCATCTTTTCAATCAGTTCTTTGTAAACCATGTAATAACCTCCTAAATTTTAAACAGGTGGTGAATATGTACCTGGGTTATCCGGCCTTTACCAACTCGAAGAAATAGGGTTCCTCACCCATGAAGATGCCGTTGCGGACCGCAATGCCCAGCCGTTTCATATCTGCGAGAGAGTCGGGATGAACCTCGGCGAATTTATTGACTTTGCCCGGCTCGCTGTTTTTGTCGTAATCAATCACCACAAGCTGCCCATTAGCGTAGATGAAGCAGTCGCCAGTGTTGCGTTCCTGGGGATTGTCGAAGCCGCTCCACACCAACGGCAGGAAGAAGCCGGCGTTGTCGCCGGAAATGACGGCGTGCCAGGACAAGGTCTTCAGGGGCAGCAGATCGATGATGGCCTGGCACAACGCAGGCGCCTGCTCCTCCTGCATGACAAGACGGACACTGATATCCAGTTTCTCACAGTTTAGTAAAATTTCAGACATTTGTTTTGCACCTCTCAATGATATTTTTTAAAATTTCTCCCGGTCACTTCCAGCTGTAATAGAATAGATTGTCATACTCAGCCATCCCACGCTGGACCGTCAGTTGACTGCTGTGGGCGCGGTTGGCATATTCATAAAACAGGGCGAGCATGGGGATGTCTTGATCAAAAATCTCCACACCGTCTGCATAGAGGGCCTTTCTGGCCTCCACATCCGTCTCACTCCGGGCACTTTCGATAATCCGGTCCATATTCTTATTGCTGTAGCGGGTACTGTTCCCCTGGCCGATATTTTCGGTATGGAACAGATTGGTCCAGACGGTATCCATATCCTTTGTCTTTGCCGTTGTGAAGCTGATGAACATGTCGTAGTTGCCTTCTGAGTAGACATCCTTCAGGTAGGCGTTTACCTCCAGGATATCCACCGACGCATTCAGACCAATTTCGCGGAACTGGCTTTGCAAGGAGGTGGCCAGCTCCGACAGACACCCAGAATTTTCCAGGCTAATGGTAAAACTCAATCCCTCAGCACCGGCCTGTTTGACCAGCTCCTTCGCCCTCTCGGGATTATAATGGTAGCCGCTGTCCTTCATACCTGGCTGGCCGGAATAGTCCGGACCTCCGGGGTAATATACAATTTCTCCCATTCCCTCGTTGGCAATGGAGTTTAACGCATCGCGGTTTACACCGCAGGCCACCGCTTCACGCAGCAGTGGGTTATTGGCGAAAGGCCCTCGTTCATTATTCATACCCAGGTAGTAAAGGCGTTTAGAGGTAATATCCTCAACGGTCAGTTTGCTGTCCTGCTTTAAGCTGCCCACCGAAATGGCAGGTAGCGTCTGGAGGTAGGCATCAATACTGCCGGTTTGCAGTGAAATGGTCGCCGAGTTGGCGTCTGCGATGGTGCTGACTCGAATCTCCTTCACCTCGGGAGCACCTTTGAAATAAGCTTCATTCGCCTGATAAACCGCATACTCCCCGGGACTCCACTCCTTCAGCTTGTAGGGCCCGGTGCCAACAACAGACTCCAGCGTTGTACCAACCTGTTCCCCGGCTGCAGTGTAGACCTTTTCGTTTACAATCTGCCCAAAGGTCATAAGGACTTCCAGGAGGGCCACGTTAGGCGAATTCAGATATACGGTTACCGTGTAGTCATCCTCCACCTCTATCCGGTCCACATTGGCAAAATAGGTGCTGTAAGAATTGGATGTCCTGACCGTATCCAAGGAAAACTTCACATCAGTTGCCTTCAGTTCATCTCCGTTATGAAACAGAACGCCCTTTCTCAGGGTAAAGGCAACGTTGAGCGCATCATCAGACCAGGTCCAGCTTTCAGCCAGCGAGGGGGATAAATTCCCATCCCCATCTTTAAACGCCAAAGTATCGTAAATCTGCATGCGTCCAATGTCATCATAGGCGTTGGGCGCAGCCCAGGGGTCGTAGGTATTATTCACCACTGTAACTGCCGCCTCCAGCACCTTATGGGTATCCCCCGGATTTTCTGTTTTGGAAGTCGAACCGCTGGCGCTGCCGGGCTTTCCGCACCCCGCAAGTGAAATTGCAAGGAGTACGCACATCAAACTGGAAATGACTTTTTTAGTTTTCATATTCACCTCTCAAATTCACGTTGATTCAAACATCTTGGTCTGCCGCATAAACACAGTTGCCTGGACCTGTTCCCCCTTTCTCTCCGGATTTTCCCATATAACCGTTCTCTGCCTCCTTTTCAACAATTTTCAATCAATAAGGCCAGTTGTATTTGGTCGATACCTTTTGATGCAGTTTAGGCTTTTTGACTACGATTCCTGCCTGGCTTCTGGGTTCATTTCTCCAATACAACTAATTTGGTTCAACCATTTCGCCCTATTTTTTAATAATTATATAATTTGGTCGCTTCAATGTCAATATGGTCGGAGCATTTTCAAACGAGAAGATGATATTTTCTATAAAAATAACAAATTTAAACAAAGATTATCATACATATTTACAAAAAAATGGGGCCGTGTTATAATAGAGAAAATCATTTAGTCAAATTGGTTTGCGACCATTTCGGTTGAGCTCGCTACCGATTCTATTTTTTACTTGGGGCGTGATATAAAATGGAAAATCTGATACTGGAACTGGACCAAACAAGCGATATCCCTTTGTACCGGCAAATTCATGAACAAATCGTAGATATGATAAACAGCGGAACCCTCCTTCCCGGCGATAAGCTGCCAACAGAGCGCAGTTTATGCCAGACCTATTCTCTGACCCGTGCCACCGTAAAGGCTGCTTATAGTCTTTTGAAGAATGAAGGGAAAATAAACGCACTTCAAGGGAGCGGTTCTTACATTGCCAAAAAAGATTCTCAAAATGTAGTAAAAGCTGCCCAGCAAGGCATCGCTTCCCTTTTACAGCGTTTTCCGGAATCTGCAATCAGCTCCAATGAACTGCTGGCCTTGTTTCAGGATGAATTAAAAAAGCGGAGCATCGCTCCGCGTCCAGTTGAAGTCTCCCTTATCGACTGTTGTGTTGAATGTATTGACATGGCCAAAGCCCAGCTTGACAGCATTCAAAATGTACACTGCTCCGGTATAGTGCTACACGATTTTATATCACAGCCCAAGCAGATGATCCAGGACGCCGAACTGATTTTCACAACACCGAAGCATTATCAGGAAATCCTCCGGTTGATCCCTCAGAAAGCAGAGCTTATAAAGACTGTGGACCTGGCTTTTACTACATCTTCCACCATTGAAATTGCCCGCATCGGAAGCGATGCCAGTGTTATGGTACTGTGTAATGATGAATATTATAAAACTGTTATGGCTGATGAACTTACTGTTTTTAATAATCTGAACAACATTGTCTATATGACCAATGATGACAGTGACGATGCCATTAAGCGGCAGCTGAAAAAAGTAGATGTGCTGATTTTGTGTAAGGTATACGCCAATTTTGCCAAAAAGAATATTACCCAGGCCATTGAGCGCTTTAAAAAACGAGGCGGAAAAGTTGTTTACTGTGAGTATGTGCTGGATAAGGGCTCATTTCAGTATTCGAAGCGGCAGGTTGAACAGCTGCTTGCCACCCATCAGGACCATACCGGGTACAGGCAGGGGAAAGTTTAATTTCTATCAAATATTAACCTAACCGTCCGAGAGGCGTTGAGCCTGTTAATCGTCATTCTGCTTACGCTGTCTGTCGGATGTATTGGCCTGGGGCTAAACAGCCAGATTGTTTTGCTCCTCTGCATGATGTTATTACTTCCGTAATTAAAGATAAGAAGGGATCGGATGACCTGAATGGACAGAAATAGAGCTCTTGCGAAAATAAGGTGCTATGCTAAAATAGGGGTATGAAATACGAAAAGATAAGGGATCAAATGGGTGGAAGATACGCTGATCCGGGACGGAACCTTTTCACTGCCAGGCCGGAAAGCGCCGCTGAAAAGTGACATGGAATATGAGGTGGTTCTGATAGATGCAACAGAATCGCCGATTGAGCGTCCTAAAAAAAGCAAAAGCGGTACTATTCCGGGAAGAAAAAGCGACATACGCTATTACTTCTGAAAAATAATATAGGAAAATAAAAAGTGGTATAATAGATAGCATGGAATGCATCGATTTACGAAAATTGAATAGTGGAGAACTCAAGCAGATACGCCGGCAGGTCGTACGTCTCAAAAAGATGGGAAAAACCGGGAAAGAAATAGAGGAATTAACCGGAGTGCGGCAGAATCGCGCCAGCGAAATATGGACAGCGTATCAGCGAGAGGGGGACAGTTCCTTGGAACCGAAGAAACGCGGGTTCCAGAAAGGGACACATCTGCTGCTGACGGCGGAGGAACAGACGGAAATACGAGAAACAATCATAACACGCCGTCCAGAGGAATTCGATATTCCCGGCAAATTGTGGACACTGAAGAAAGTGTGTGTATATGTCTGGAAAAGGTATCGGAAAAAGATATCAGACGGCAGTGTGTCGGATTATATGCGGCGCTGGGGATTGACGAGCCAGCGTCCGGTAAAGCGCGCCCGGAAGCAGGATCCTTCTCGTATCTAAAGGTGGCAGGAGGAAGAATATCCAGCCATCGCCCAGCGAGCCAGGGCAGAAAATGCCGTGATTTACTGGGGAGATGAGACTGGGATTGACAACTGCTCAAACTGCGAGCGCAGGTTTGCACCCAAGGGTCAGCCTCCGGTTCTGCCAGTGGAGACAAAAAGAGAACGGCTGAACATGCTTTCCGCTTTGAGCGGGCAGAGGGACCTTCGCTTTATGCTGTACGAGGACTTCATGAATCAGCAGCGCCTGATCCAATTCATGACCCGGCTGCTCCGGACTTCCAAGCAAAAGGTTTTCCTGATTTTGGACAATTCAAAGGTGCACCATGGGAAGAAAGTTGCAGCCTGGCTGGACAGGCATCGGGACAAAATTGAACTGTTTTTTCTGCCGCCTTATGCCCCTGAGAGCAATCCGGACGAATATCTCAATCACGCCTTGAAACTCTCAATCCACTCCGGTGACTTACCTCGAACTATATGTGATATCCGACATAAAACTACTTCCTTCATGCGTACCTTACAACATTCTCCGGGTAAGGTCTCCGCTTTCTTTCAGCATAAACGGATTTCCTATATTCTTATTCGGGGATAATATTATCACCGGGGCCAGCTATGGCATGGGCCAGACTATGGCGGAGCTGTTTGCCGGCGAAGGTGCGGCGGTTGTACTCACCGCCAGAGGGCAGGAAAAGCTGGATACTGTGGTGGAGGGCATCCCGGCCAAGGGTGGCCGTGCTATTGGCGTTGTGGCTGATGTCTGCTCCACGGAGGACACGGAGCGGGTCTTTGCCACGGCTCTGAAGGAGTTTGGCGATGTGGACATTCTCATCAACAATGCCGGGATTGGAGAGCAGAAAATTATCGACGAAACAGACGATGACTGGATGCTCATGGTGATGAACACCAACCTGGGCGGCCCTATGCGCTACATCCGGGAGGCGCTGAAAATTTTCCTTCCCAAGGATGAGGGAGTTATCATCAACGTGTCCTCTGTTAACGGGACCCGGCCCTTCTGCGGGGCGACCTATACCTCCACCAAGGGCGCGCTGAACACGCTGACGAAGAACGTAGCCATGCGGCTGGTCGACACCAACATCCGCTGCAACGCGGTTGCTCCCGGCGCAACCATCACTCCGGCCCATCTGGCAAACAAGGCAGGCGAACAGCCCGGTGGGGCAAAGATGCTGGAATACAGCGGTCACTTTGTCTACTTCCCCGGCCCGGAGTGTGAGGCCATCGACCAGGCTTATGCCTGCCTATACCTTGCCAGCAAGATGGGCCGCGCCGTCCGGGGGCAGGTCCTCCAGGTCTGCAACGGCGCGTTCCTGTAAGAAGTTGAGAGCCTTTTCAAAGATTACTCGAATGATGTTTTGCAAAAAACTTATAGGCAGGAGAGAAGGATATGAACAAAAAGATTTTTATTATCTCCACCAGCCCCCGCAAAGGCGGCAATTCTGACCCGCACTGGACGAAGCCTATGAGATGGGTAAACGGGTGTAAGGAGGTCCTTATGAAACAACGATTTACTACTTTTTTAGCCGCGCTCTTTTTCTCTCTTTCTATGGCGCTCCCTGCCAGCGCAACGGTGTCTGATACCGGTTATTCCGACGTTGACGCTGGAGCCTGGTATGCGGAGTCCGTTACCTGGTGCCGGGAAAATAATCTGGTGGCCGGAGTGGGCGGCGGACGCTTTGCCCCTGACAGTACCTTGACCCGGGCCATGCTGGCCGCTGTCCTTCAAAGGCTCAGCGACACTCAGCCAGGGACAAGTCCATCCGAAGGAGAAGAAACTATGCTGTATATTACGGTCAATGGAACCACACTCACCGCCACTCTGGCGAACAATTCCTCAGCGGAAGCATTCCGGGAACTGCTGGCAAACGGTCCCTGCACCATTCAGATGAGCGACTACGGCAATTTTGAGAAGGTTGGTCCTCTGGGCCAAAGTCTGCCCACGAATAACCAGCAGATCACCACCGAGGCGGGGGACATCATCCTATACCAAGGTAATCAAATCACCATTTACTACGACCGCAACTCCTGGAATTTCACCCGCCTGGGGAAGATCAATGGCGTCACTTCTCAACAGCTGCGGGACATTCTGGGTAGCGGTGACGTGAGCGTCACCTTTTCACTGGAAAAAGTGGCTTGATTGAAAGCCCGCTTTAAGGATTAAAATTCCAACATATCAGGGGCGGCCTTTTATGCGGGCTGGCCTAACGCCTGGGCCGCGTTTCGGATGGCCGTGGAGGTCTACAAGGACGATGCGGGAGCGGACGGCGGGATCTTCGGTTTGGGCGCACCCAATGAAGCCTATGCCCAATACTTCGTAGGGAAATCCTACCTGAGACCCCTCACCGTTCCTGGAGAAACCGTATTCATGGCGAATGTGACATTTGAACCGGGCTGCCGCAATAACTGGCATATTCACAAGGCCACCAGTGGCGGCGGACAGGTCCTGCTATGTGCCGGCGGCAGGGGCTGGTATCAGGAATGGGGACAGGAAGCCCGGAAATTGAACCCCGGCGATGTAGTGATTATTCCTGCCGGAGTCAAGCACTGGCATGGTGCCGCCAAGGATTGTTGGTTCTCTCATGTAGCTGTGGAATGCCCCGGTGAGAATACTGCCAATGAGTGGCTGGAGTCGGTGAATGACGAACAGTATAGAATGCTCCGGTGACTGGTCGGGACGCGATATAAAGCGGGGTGATTCCTATACTCATCGCTTTGCGGAGAGAGTTCATCTACCTTTGGTACTATTTCAACCTTCAGCTGGAGCAAATTTTTCCCTATTGGGTGCTGGGCATGGTGCTTGGGTCTGCTGTGTCCGTTTTTGCGAAAGATTCGATACATAGATTGTTTCGCTCTATCCAAGGGAAACGTCTGGGCGCTTTAGGCATAATCCCCGCCTCGGCTCTGGGAATCGCCTCGCCCCTCTGTATGTACGGCACAATTCCGATTGCCGCCTCATTCGCTGAAAACGGCATGGAGCATGACTGGCTGGCAGCGTTTATGATGAGTTCTATTCTATTGAACCCGCAGTTGATTTTTTACAGCATGGCCCTGGGACCAAAGATGCTGATGATACGGATCGTCTCTTGTTTCCTCTGCGGTATTACAACTGGCCTTCTTCTCCGTATATTCTATTCAAATAAACAATTTTTTGATTTCAACGGATTTTCTGAACCTAAAAACCGTGATACCGCCCCCAACCTCCTTGTGCGCTTTATGAAAAACCTGGGGCGGAACCTTAAGGCCACCGGGCCAATGTTCCTGTTGGGCGTGATCTTATCCGCATTGTTCCAGCGGTATGTTCCATCAGACACAATGGCCCGACTGTTTGGAGAGCAAGAGGGCTTTGGCGTTTTGATGGCAGCAACAATTGGAGTACCGCTTTACGCCTGCGGAGGAGGAACGATCCCGCTGTTGCAGGCATGGCTGATGGATGGTATGAGCGTGGGCAGCGCGGCGGCCTTTATGATTACCGGCCCCTCTACCAAAATCACGAACCTGGGCGCAATGAAAATCGTATTAGGTGCCAAACGATTTGCGCTATATATTCTGTTTGTTATGGCGTTTTCTCTCATAACGGGTCTGTGGATCAACGTGTTTATGTAGCTGCTCTGGGCAGACCGGCAGTCAAACTCTCTGCCGATTCAATAACGATTTATGAAGGAGGCAACCATGAAACACTGGAAACGAATTTTAGCTGCGGCACTGTCCGTCACTCTGCTGTGCGGTGTGTGCTTTGCAGCCTCCGGTATCTCGGCGCCGAGAGCAAACGCAGCGAACGAGGACACAGTTTCGCCACAGCCCGAAGCCCGTTTTACGGATGTTCCGGCTGGAGCGTGGTATGCGGAGGCGGTGGGCTGGTGCCGGGAAAACGGTATTATGAGTGGAACTTCGGCTACTACCTTTGCCCCAGAATCCAGCATGACCCGTGCCATGATGGTCACGGTCCTCCACCGGGCGGCGGGTACACCGGCCAGCACAGGCGAAAACGTATTTACGGATAATATCCCCGGCTCCTGGAGTTATGATGCGGTCCTTTGGGCCTCGGCCAATCATGTCCTTGCCGGATACGGCGATGGGCGTTTTGGCAGCGGCGACCCGGTCACAAGAGAGCAGGCTGCGGTGATTCTGCATCGGTACGCAGGGAACCCTGATGCGGGAACCGCCTTGACTGCCGCAGACGCTTCTCTGGTCAGCAGCTATGCGGTGAATGCCGTTGCATGGGCTTCGGCTAACGGTCTGCTCCGTGCCGATAACAGTGGACGTATCAATCCAAAAGCCAACGCGGCCCGTGCGGAGGTAGCGTATATGCTGTACCGGCATCTCTGCAATTCTGACGTTCCATCTTCTGCACCTTCCGGGGATACGCCCCAGGTCTTTATGACCACAGACATCTCCTCGGAGGGCCTGATGGCGATTTATAAGGCTCTGAACTGGACCCCCACTGGAAATGTGGCCGTAAAACTCTCCACCGGAGAACCTCCCGCCAGCAATTATCTGGACCCCGCCCTGATCGCAGACGTTGTTCATGAGGTCAACGGTACCATTGTGGAGTGCAACACCGCCTACGGCGGCTCCCGCGCCAACACGGCAATGCACTATCAGGTGGCCGAAGATCACGGCTTTACCGCCATTGCCGATGTGGTCATTATGGATGAAAGCGGCTCTATGACCCTGCCGGTGATAGGTGGAACCAGATTGACAGAGAACTATGTCGGCGCACACTTTGTGGACTACGATTCCTTCCTGGTGTTGTCCCACTTCAAGGGTCACTCTATGGCCGGATATGGCGGAGCCATCAAAAATATCTCTATTGGAATTGCTTCCTCGGAAGGGAAAGGCCATATCCACTCTGGCGGAACAGGTGGCAGTATGTGGGGAGCAGATCAGAACGCATTTCTGGAAGCGATGGGCGAAGCTGGTAAGTCTGTGGTAGACGCTCTGGATGGACAGATCGTTTATATCAATGTTATGAACCGACTGAGTGTGGATTGTGACTGTGATGGTAATCCGGCCGAGCCGGATATGCATGACATCGGTATTCTGGCATCCTGTGACCCCGTTGCTTTGGATCAAGCCTGTGTTGATTTGGTCTATGCCGCCAAGGACGGTGCTTCGCTGATCCAGCGGATTGAGTCCCGTAATGGCATTCACACCATAGAACACGCGGCGGAGATTGGTCTGGGCAGTAGAGAATACACGCTTGTAAATATTGATTAAGACTATGACACGGAAATAGTAAAACAAACCTTCTGCCCTTGTTCATATTGATGGCGTTTCCGCATACCAGTGTATTTATCCAGTGGCCCTTTTGACGAACTGCTGGTGAGTATGAAACAAATGCGGAGTGTGGGCCTTTTGTGAGCTGAAGCACGGTTGGCATCCCAACGCAGGTAGAACATTCACCAATACATGTATAGAAACATAGAAAGCAAGTGTGGACTTTAGTGCTGCTGAAAACGCTGGCAACTCTGGGAAAGGAGGACATAATGAAAAAGAGTGTGTTGGTCATAGATAATGATCTGAACACTTGCCGGGAACTGAAATCCGCTCTGGAAGATGAGGAAACAGAGGTATATTATGTCCCATCACCAAACGAAGCTCTACGTGTTTTCATGAAATGGAATTTCTGCCTTGTCATTATGGATACCCAACTGCCAGAATGCAATGGCTACGAAGTTCTCAGAATGATGCGGCAAGCCAAGGCAATCCCCATTTTAGTTTTATCTGCCAAGGTGGATGTAGCAAAGCGAACAGAAATACTGCGAGCTGGAGCTAATGTCTACTTAGAAAAACCGTATGATTTGGAGGAACTCCTGGCGCAAGTGCGATCTTTGATAGCGTTATGTACGGCCTCCATTCCATTAGAGAATCAGCACTATACGCTTGCTTTTGGTACCGAGCTGGTCATTGATCCTACCTACTGGCGTGTGACCTTGAACGGACAACAGATAGAACTTACACACAAAGAATTTTCTCTGCTCTACTGTCTGGCAAGCCATCGGGAACAAGTTCTTTCTAAAGAGCAGCTTTACCATCATGTTTGGAAGGACGACAGCGAGATCAATTTGGATGCCACCATTAAATCTCACATCAGAACACTCCGGCAGAAGTTGAGTCCGCAAGGGAAGAACTATATTGAAAATGTTCGCGGAGTCGGATATCGCTTTACGATTGATGTGAAGCATAGCGAAACAGCAAATTAGAAAATGCGGGAAATGCGGGAATGGCTTAAAGCTGTTCCCGCATTTTTTGTCAAAAACGCGGGAAATATTTCACTTTATCTGCACCTTGCCTTGACCGTGATTGCACTATTCACCTTTATAATGCACCGCATGAGAAGCCGCCCAGGCAAACCGCTTCTTTGAAAGAGGCGGCAAAACAAGCCATACCGCCTGATTGCATTTAGGCAGGTAAGGTGAATGATAGGGTTCCAAAAATCGGTCACAACGATTCGATGGCGGTATAAGCAAAAGTCAACCACACTATTATTTGACGCTTCCTTTCTGCATTTCCTATCCAATGATAGGTCCGGCAGAACGGAAGCGCCAATTTGTTTTTGCAGCCTTTCGTCCCAAGCTGGCGTTTGGTATTTCTCTCGCGCCCCACCCCGGAAATCTGAATCGGATTCCTTTCAACATTCAGATTTTCGGAGGTTACATAAATGATTTATGACATAAAGCAAAGCGGGCTGCGCATTCGGCAGCTCCGGCTTAAAAGCGGCTTTACACAGGAGAAAATCGCAGAAGCCTTGGGCGTTGACCGCAGCTTTTATAGCCGCATTGAGTCTGGCAAAAAGGGCTGTTCGGTTGACCTGTTCATCCAGTTCTCTGAACTGTACCATGTGTCGCTGGATTATCTCATCTTGGGCAGACATGGCGGCGCTGCATCGAATCTCAATGACAATAAACAGTTGAAAGAAGATGTGGAACAGCTGGTTCTCTGCTTGGAGCGATTTAAAAAAGTTCTCTAAATGTGACCGGACGGTCACAAAAGTGCCCATAAGTCTCTAACAATTGGCTAATAAGTCCCCTACAATATAACCAAGGCGAAAGCCCTGCACCTTGAAAATTTAACACCAGCAGTACGGATCACCACACGGACAGACGCACAGTGCGCGCCATGGCCCGGTGAAGGCAACAGCCCCCTCCGGGCCGCGATAAAGCCTGTGCGGGGCAGCCAAGGCAAGGCTGCCCGCCATCCCCTGGGTTGAAAGCAGTAGAGACCCTTGGAATGTGTCCGTGAAGGTCCGCCAAGCCTTATCCGTTACTGTTCCCTATACCT
>OFFX01002257.1_pt1 | contig 12297 bp, 7 predicted proteins | sample 1521511 | NCBI WGS metagenome assembly OFFX01 (sample SAMEA3504125, study PRJEB24116) | mouse gut metagenome | biome: mouse gut; feature: mouse-associated habitat; material: faeces | place: Denmark | collected 2011
TTCAGGGTTCTCAGACTACTATGGAAGCTGTGTTGCCCTGCCCGCTGGCTGCGGGTTTAGGCAATCCCCGGTAGCATATATCAAACATGAGCTTTCTGCGTTTTCGGTAAAGGGGTTTTCCCACGTGACGTTCGCCATTTCCCTCTATCTGGAGGCGCTGCATCCTGAATATCACACGCTTGTCCCTATACACATGACAAGCGCCAGAATGACATACGTTTCAGTTCCTTTCGTATGCAGACGCACGATAAGTCCCAGCTTTGGCTGTCAATCAAGCAGTTTAGCTTTCGTCCTCATACGCAGATTTTCATCCCCATATCGGCCAGGTTTCAGAAACTTATTGACTGACCTTTATCCGCCGCTTTCTGCGGCAACGACATGCTGCACTCCCCATCGGGTTTCCCCTTCCGGATAAGTCGTGGGATGACGGGGTATTTTTTTCACCTGCCTTTCTTCGATATTTTTCTTCCCGCCGCTTGCTCAAGGCGGCATTTGATATATGCCCTTACGGGCGCACGTAAAGCTCCGTCATGCTGTTGGAAATCGGTGTGCCCGTGGCAAAAGTCACGCCCTTGCCGCCTGTCAGTTCATCAAGGTACTGGCACTTCGCAAACATATCCGAGGACTTCTGCGCCTCGGTCTGTGCGATGCCCGCCACGTTCCGCATTTTTGTGTATAAGAAAAGGTTTTTGTAAAAATGGCTCTCATCCACAAAAAGCCTGTCAACGCCAAGCTGCTCAAAGGTCACTACATTGTCTTTCCTTGATGCGTCGTTCAGCTTTTCAAGCCTCGCTGAAAGTGATTTCCTTGTTTTTTCCATCTGCTTAATGGTATAGCGCTCCCCATTGTCGGCTTTTGCCTGCTCTATGGCAAGCTCAATCTCGCTGATCTGCCGTTCAATCATGGCTTCCTGCCGTTCTATGGAAAGGGGGATTTTCTCGAATTGGGAATGCCCGATAATCACCGCATCATAATCGCCCGTCGCTATCCTGGAACAGAATTTCTTCCGGTTGGCAGGCTCAAAATCTTTCTTTGTTGCCGCAAGGATATTTGCGCCGGGATATAGCCGGAGAAAATCACTCGCCCACTGCTCCGTCAAATGGTTCGGCACTACAAACAGGCTTTTCTGGCATAAGCCCAGCCGCTTGCTCTCCATCGCCGCCGCTGTCATTTCAAAGGTTTTGCCAGCGCCGACACAGTGCGCCAGCAGGGTATTATCCCCGTATAAAACGTGTGCGACTGCGCTTTTCTGGTGGGGCTTCAGCTCAATGTCCGGTGTCATGCCGGGGAATTTTAAGTGCGCCCCGTCATATTCCCTCGGCCTTGTGGAATTGAACAGCTTATTGTATTTCGCCACCAAGTCCTGCCGCCTGTCCGGGTCACGGAATACCCAGTCCTTAAAGGCTTCCCTTATGGTGTCCTGCTTCTGCGCCGCAAGGGTGGTTTCCTTCTTGTTTAATACCCGCTTCTCCTTCCCGTCCTCCATGACCGTGTCATATACCCGGCTGTCTTTCAGGTTCAGCGAATCCTCCAAAATCTGGTAAGCGTTCCTGCGGCTTGTTCCGTAAGTCATGTTCACAAGGGCATTTCCGTAGTCCGCATTTTTACCTTTGACGTTCCACTGCCCTGTCACGCCTGAAAACTGTATGCCCATGACATTTTTATCAAACAGATGCTGCGGCGTTTCAAAGGTGTCACGCATGAAATCCTCCAGATACTCCGGCTTTATCCAGGTTGCGCCGATACGCACCTCGATCTCGCTTGCGTCAAGCTCTTTTGGCTGTACCTGTGTGAGTGCCTGCACGTTTACGGTATATTCCGGGTGGTTCTCCGCATAGGCTTTCGCTGTTTCCAGCTTGTCACGGACATTGCCGCTTAGGTACTCGTCCGCCGTTTCCCACTTGTCCGTCACGGGATTCTGGAAGATGATCCCGGCCAGTTCCTCCTTTATCGTGTCAATGCTTTTCCCGGACAGCTCCGCCATATAGCCAAGGTCAACCCTCGCCTTTTCTGACAGCGACACCGCAAGGGCTTCGGTTGCCGTGTCAACACTTGTGACAACCTCCGCTTTCTTGATTGTGCGCTTTGTGAACATATCCGCCTTGCCTTTAAATTTCCCTTCCTCGTCTGTCTTTTCAAGGGAGCATAACAGGCAGTAGCTGCTGTCCTGGTTAAACGCCCTCTTGTTGGTCTGTGAGTTGATAAGGCCGTATTTTTTGGAGAAATCATCATACAGCCTGTTTAATTCCGCCTGCTTCTCCTGAATGACAGAATCCGGGTACTCCTGAAGCTGCACATTGATCAGCTCCTGCGTACAGTCCCTTATGCCCACCATGCCCTTAATGCGCTCCAGCATGGAATCTTTCATCTCAACAGGCTTCATAATGGAATTTTCACGGTAATAAACCTTATCATCCACAAGAGTATAGCTGTAATTCTTCACATACGGGTCTGCCGGAATCGCCTGACTTGAAAATTCATCGTCAAGCTCATCGAGCGCCGCTTCCTCAAACTCCCCGTCAATGCGGCTTACCGCTTCTTTCAACTGCTCCGCAAAGGGTCTTGTGGTGTCGGGCTGGCAGGTGCTTTCCATACCATAGGGGCCGGAAACCATCTCCATGTTTCCTACGATCATCTCTGGGTGTTCGGCAAAATAGCTGTTCATGGCAATACCGTTTTCATCTTCCGAAAGATGCACCCAATCCGGCTCCAAGTCCATAACCCGGTCACGCTTTTTTAAGAACAGGATATCAGAAGTGACTTCCGTCCCTGCGTTTTCCTTGAAAGCGGTATTGGGCAGTCTGACCGCTCCTAAAAGTTCCGCCCTCTGCGCAAGGTACTTCCGCACTTCGGGGCTTTTCTTATCCATTGTACCCTTGCTTGTCACAAAGGCAACCACGCCGCCCGGACGCACTTTATCCAGGGTCTTTGCAAAAAAGTAATCGTGTATCAGGAAGTTGTTCCTGTCATACTGCCTGTCTGCCACCTTATACTGTCCGAAAGGCACATTGCCCACCGCCACGTCAAAGAAATCATTCGGGTAGTCTGTCTTTTCAAAACCGGAGATTTTGATATCTGCTTTCGGGTAGAGCTGTTTTGCAATCCGCCCGGTGATCCCGTCCAGTTCCACACCGTACAGCCTGCTCTCCTGCATCTTTTCCGGCAGCATACCAAAGAAATTCCCGATGCCCATTGCAGGCTCCAGTACATTCCCTTTCTCAAAACCCATCTTCTCTAAGGCTTCATAGATGCTTCGGATAATGACCGGGCTTGTGTAGTGGGCATTTAAGGTACTCTCCCTTGCGGAAGCGTACTCTGTTTCCGATAACAGGCTTTTTAATTCCTGATACTCCCCCGCCCATGCGCTTTTACTTTCGTCAAAGGCATCGGCCAGGCCGCCCCAGCCGACATACTGTGATAAAATCTTTTGTTCTTCTGGTGTGGCAATGCGGTTCTCACTTTCAATCTCCTCCAGGGTGCGGATTGCTTCCACATTCCGCCTGAATTTCTCTTTTGCGCCGCCAATGCCAAGGGCATCGTCTGTGATATGGAAATTAGCGGCCTTTGACTTGTCAATCTTCGGTTCTGCCTGCTTTGCGGGGCTTTTCCCCTCCGGTTCCGGCAGGGTATTCTCTGTTTCCTCTGCCAACAGACGCTCAAAGTTCTCCCTGCTTTCTGCCCGGAAAATCGGATAAAGCAGTTTCGGGTCACGGAGCTGTACTTCCCTGTCGGAAATATTTTCAATGATGAACTCCGTTCCCTCAATCGTCACCGTATCGCCGGCCTTGTAATCCGGCTTTTCCGGTTCGGCTTTCTCCGGCTCCCCAAAGTGCAGCTTTTCAACAACTACATCATAGGGCAGGTTATTTTTTTCGCCTGGATAGACCTCCACCGTTTCCGTTGTGTAGCCCGTCTGGTCAGGCTCTTTTTCTTCCGGCGTAAACAGGTGTGCGTTCCGTTCATCCTGCCGCAGCAGCTTCTCGAAGTTTTCCCAGCTTTCCAAGCGGCGAGGGGGATTGTACAGGGAGCGGTCCATAATCTCCACATTCCAGTCATTGGTTTGGGTGATCTCATAGGGCTTATTGTCCAGATATACCCTAACCCCAATCCGGTACTTCCGCTTTTGGACATCATGTCCAGAAGTTTCCTGCTCCGGGGCTGACAGTTCACGCTCTTTTTGTGAAAAATCTTTCCATACCCTCCCAGAAACAGCAGGAAATTCAGGGGATTCATCTTCCATGATTTCATACTCAAGCTCCTTTAAATCCTCAAGGCTTTCCGTTCCTGCTATCTTTTCACGGTATCTAAAGTACACTGCTTCCCGGCTGAGAATCCCTTCCAGACGTTCCAGTTCCGGCTCCGGCATACGCTCCCATATATCATCCTTTTCCGTATGAATGGTAAAGCCTTCCCCGTCATCATGGTACTCCAAGGTATATTGCAGGGAATCATGCTCCCCACGAATGTCACATTCAAAGTCATAGACCGTAGTCCGGGAAGTTGCAAAATATTCCCTGTTAATCAAGACCAGATTCTTTATATCGTCTGCGGCCAGGGGCTTTTCGTCTGCGTCTGCGTCAATGTCAGGAAAATCATCACTGCCCTCAAAACGTGAGAATACCTCCGCTTCGTGGCGGTCAATATCCCGCATGGCTTCAAGGTCTATGAAATCATCTTCCACCTCCTCCCTGTCCGGTTTATGGTCATACTCAAAATGTGTATCCCCGTTTACCTCTGCATAGAAGAAATCGCTGTCCTCCACGGAATTGCCAAGCACATATTTATTATCGCCTGCCTTCCATTCATCTGTCTTTACGCACTCCTGTCCGTCAATGGAAATTGTATCTTCGGACTTCTGGACATGATGTCCAGAAGTTTCTTCCTGTGCCTGCTCCCTTTTGTGTTCGCTCTGCCTGTGCATGGAGCCATATACCATCTCATCATATCCAATCACATCAATCAGATCTGCATGGTTATCTATATACTCCTGCGCCAGCTCACGATTGATAAAGAAACGGTTATGTTCCGGGTAGGGTACAAGAAGCCCGTCCTCTGCCATTGTCACAAGGCGGTAACGCACACCTTCCCTGCCATCGGCATACTGGTGGGTATAAAAACCTATCGCCGGTTCTGAAAAATCCTCTGACGATTCCAGGGCAACCGTAATCCTCTCCACATCCACCACACCGGTAAGCTCTAAGGAATACTCTTCTCCGCTTTCCTTTGCCCCGTCCAGTGTTTCCGACACGGAAACCGGGCTTGCGTCTGTATTGTAGGTGTCATAAAGGGCATACCCTTCCGTTTCCTTATCAATCCAGAGAAATTCCCCGTCAGGCAGCTTTGCGCTCCATTCCGTGGGCTGTCCGTTATCATCGTCCATGTCATGTACGATATGCCAGTCTAATTCCCCTTCATAAACATCGGCAATATCATTCTGCTCCGGCTCCTGCGCCCCCTCTGCTTTTGCCTGGGCTGCAAGCTCTTTCTCACGCCCGATATATCTTCTTGTCTGGTTGATAAAGCCATTCAGCACGGCAGGGTGGGAAGCGGCAACAATATCCCGGCTCTCATACATGGCATAAGGTTCAATAGACATTGCCCATTCCTTATTTTCCGAGGAAATCCTTTCCTCCTGCCTGCGGTGCATAATGGTATTGGCAAGCACATAGCTGACACGTTCGATGCCGTATTCCTTTATCACGCCTTCCGCCGTTCCTTTGGGCAGGCGGTATCCGTCAAAATTCTCAGCGATAGCCCGGTCAATGGCATCCTTGCAGGAAACCTTTGTGTCACGCTCGATCTTTGCCAGCGCCTTTTCAAGCTCTTTCTGCGCCTGTTCCTCCTTATACTCCGCATAGGCTTCTTTGCCTTTCGGGGATAAATACTTATCTTCCTCAATGAGCTTGCGGATACGTTTCTCCACCACTTTCCAGGACAAAAGGATTTTTGTGTATGGTTCCATGATGCTGCCTTTTTCCAGACTGATTCCTTTTGCGTCATGGTTCTCGTAACTGTGGTCAGTTCCCGCAAGCGCATGGGTGCTGCCGCCTATTCCATATTCCTTTTTCAGAAAAGCCGCCGCTTCCTTGCTGTCATGCCCCTCCATGAAATAATCATAGATACGGAAAGAGCCATGCTCAAATCCGCTTCCCCTTCCGATCCTGTGGTCTATCTCGTCCTGGGTGATGAAGTCCTCTTTTTTTATTTCCACATGGTCAGATACGGGGAAAGTTTTCTTTTCTAAAAGCAGGTTGTCAAGCTCTGCCCGCAGTTCCTCTTTCGGCATAACAGAACGGTAACGCAGTTTCTTCTCCCCCGTTTCAAGCTGGTGCAGGACTTTATCCATACAGGAAACAACAAGGTCAATCCCCTCTGGTGAAGATAGAAGCTCCACCATTTTTGCATGGGCATCCGAACGGTTCCCAACTTTTTCAAATAGTTCCTGTGGCAGTTCCCCTATACCGTCATAGAAAAAATATGCTGCATAGGTAGCAATCCGGTCACGCTCCACCTCATCCACAAGATAGGCTTCGTTTGCGCCCATATAAATGCCATTTTCCACCTGAGAGCGGATCACCATTTCTATCTCCTGCCAGCTCATGGTAAACCGGGGATTTTCCAATGCAGATGTGCCATATCCGGCTGTCATTCCCTGCTCATTGAACCATACAGCTACCTGTTTCCCGTCAAACTCAAAACCTTTCCCGGTAGTTCCATATTCCTTTTTCAGAAACTCCGCCATTTCCTCCGGTGTCTTTCCCTGCTGGTACTTGGCATAAATACGTTTGCGGCTGTTATCCCTGCCGCCGCCGCTTTGCAGGATTGTTTCAAGCTGCTCTTTTGGCAGCGCTTCTTTTTTCGGTTCCGGGCCTGCCTTTTCTGCCGGGATAATGCCGTCCTCCGCCTCTTTCATGGCGATACTGCCTACCTGCTCCGAAAACATGGAAAACAGGTCAAGCTGCTGGTACATCCCGTTTGTGTCGATCCGCTCCGCCTTTTCCCCCGGAAGCAGGTATACATCATCCTCCATATAGGAATTGACAAGGAAACGGGCATCTTCCCATGATATGAGGGCTTCATTTTCCACTCCCGGTTTCCCGCTCATGTTGAAGTGAATCCCTTCTTCATTGGCATAGAAACCTACCGGAATGCCCGCCGCTTCATACCCGTAATAGATGTTAAAATGGAAACAGTTCTTGAAATATTCCGTTTGCAGTTTTGTGTCCTGCTCCAATGCGAAATAACCCGCAATCTCCGGCCTTTTATGGATAAGAAAGCTGTCAGAGCATAAAATCCCTTTCTGAACCTCCATTGCTTTTTCCGCAAAGTCCGGATTATCCAAAAAAGAGCCGGACAATGAATCCTCTCCATTATCCGGCTCCTCTGCTTCCTTATTCTGCTGTTCTTCACTGCTTAAAGGCTGTACACCAGCTCCGTCAGCACGATCTCCTCCGCTGAGTTCCTGATGCTGTTCATTTTCGCCACCCATTTCATCTGATCGGACGCTTTCAGCGCTTCGTCCACTCCCTCGGCTTTTGCCATCTGCTCCGTCAGAAAGTCCATCCGCTCCTCTGCCTGCCTCTGTATCTCCAGACAGTGCGCTTTCAGCCTGCCTTCCATCAGAAGCCCGCTGTATATCCCCCTCCGGTGTTCCTTCAGGTAATTCTTCCGCATCAGGCCGTACTTGGTCAGCGGCTCCTCCGGCTCGCTGTCCGGTATCAGGTTGGGTATCAGATAATCCCCGTTCTTCTCGTATGTCAGTTCCATGCGCTATGCCCTCCGTTTCTTTTTGATTGGCAGTTGTTTCGGTTTGTGGTTCGTTTTCGCTTTCACGCTTTAAAGCATTATAGCGTGGTTCCTCCGCATTTGCAAGCACTTTTTCAGGATTCTTTTCAGAATGTTCCGTCTGTGCCTTATCCGGCCTTCCTTTTGCCTTCTCTGAGGCCCTCTGCCTTGCCATCTGGCGGTCATAAGCCGCCACCGTCCTCCCGATCTCCATAAGCAGCGGCCTGCACATATCCGTGGCGGCATTGCCGATCACGGATAATGCCATTGACGTGTTAAACTCGCTGATATAGTCAAAATTCAGCTCATCTTTCCAAAAGTCCATATCAGCGCCGCACCGGGATAACAGGGTATATGCGATGCTTGCGGAAAGTGTTTCCCGGAGCCGCAGCCCCACATTCAGCTCGTCAAGTTCCTCTAAAAAGCTGCCCTCCTTTGAATAGAGCATATCCGGCAGAAGCTCCGTGTAATAATCATCCGCAATCCTCCTGGCAATCTCCATGAGCCTGCTCTCAAAAGAACTGCCGCTGTCGGTTGCGCCGTATGTCTTTTCAAGCTGCGCAGCCACAGCCTCTTTATGCTCCTCCCGCATTTCCCACAAATACGGGTCTTTCCCTATCCGCCTTGCCTTATGCACGTCCGACACGTCAAAGACATATCTCAGCCTTGGGCGCTCGCTCTCCCGGTCAAAAAGCGCAATCCCCTTTGCCCCACGGTTTACCCAGCAGAACATTTTTTCATTCCATATTTCCATAGTGGCGCAGGCTTTGGCATCCGGCCTTTGCGCATAGATGAGCATCTGATCCTCAAACGGGTATTTATACAGCCTTGCGGCTGTGTCCAGGTACTTTGTCCATTCTTTCCCGTTCTTTGCCACCTGCCTTGCGGTTTCCCCGGCAAGCACGGAGATTTCATGGTATTTCTTTGAAACGAGATATTCTCCAGCCATTCTCACCCTCCTTAATCGTAAAACCCGTTTTCCTCAATGCCTTTTTCCAGAATGGAAGCCACCAGCGCATCCAGTTCCACACCATTTATCTCACTGACCACAATGAGCTTTGCAAGGGTATTCTTATCCACCGGGAGCGAATACTGTTCTTCATCCGGACACAGCTCCCGCACACAGACACCGAGCGCATCCGCAATCCGACAGAGTGTGCTTATATCCGGCTCCCGGATATCCGCCATGATGTCTAACAGCGTATTCTCATGGACGCCGGAAAGCGCCACCAGGCCCGGTATGCTCATATCCATGTCTTTCATCATATTTAAAATCTTATCGCCTGTGCTTAAAACTCCTGTTCCCATTATCAATCCCTCCTATTCTGCCTTGCTCCCGAAAGAAAAAGCTGTGTTTTCTTTCGCTTTTGTTGCTGTAAACTTTTCTTTTACTTCTGCCACTTTGGACTCCAGAACTGAAAACATGGCTTCCACCTGCTCCGGTGTATAGTCATAGGCTGATCGGTTGGCAAGGTTTTCTATCCTCCCAATAGCGTCAATCGCCTTATTGATACGGTACTCCCCAAGACGGATAAATTTCTCCGCCTTTGTTTCCTCTGCCTTTTCTGCAGATGTGTTCACTGTCGCATTTTCCATAGCTTCACTCATTTTATTTTCCTCCTGTTTCTTTTTCCATTTCTACATAAAAGCGCAGAGAACTGTTATGCCCCTGCGCCTTGTATGAGTGTTTTACACAACCGACTGTATCCTCGGTAATATAAATTCCTGTATGTATTGTTCTTCTTTCTCTGCCGCCAGCCAGTTCCGCCCGGTTCTGATGCAGGCTTCTATCTCCGTTCCGCTTCCGGCAAAAGGTATCAGCACTAAATCGCCCGGTTTACTGCTTGCAAGCAGGATTCTCTCTGCCAACTTTTCCGGCTTTTGTGTGGGATGACCTGTCCACTCTTTATAATTGGGCATAATGCGTGAAAATTCCCACACGTTCCCGCAGGACTTCCCTTTCGGGTTTTTTCTTTTGTCCTTCTCACCTCCCTTGCTGTAAGCAATCCTGATTTCATCAAGATTGAGCGTGTGCAGCTCCTTACTGTAAAACCATAGCAGTTCCGTTTCATTGCGGTATGCTGTTTTTGCCGGACGCCCTGTTTTATAATTCCACACAATCAGGTTTCTTTTTGTCCAGTCAAACCGTTCCAGGACAAGGACGGAAAGTTTATCTATCATCAGGCAGCTCCCCCAACAGTAAAACGCCCCTGTCGGCTTCAATACCCGGCAGCACTCAGCCACCCATAAGGAACACCATTCCAGATATTCTTTTTCTGAACGGAATACAAAGTCAAAGCCGCCTTTCATTCTGTAATATGGCGGGTCAGCAATAATCAGGTCAATGCTTTCACCGGGCAGTTTGGGCAGTATGTCCATGCAGTCCGTTCCATACAAATGGTTCCCTCCTTTCTCCCATACCTGCCCGCTCTGTATTACGGAAGATGCTTCTTCTGCATACAAACAGATCACCTCCCTGTTATTTTTTCTTTTTGGGAAATTCCAGCCTGACCTTATACTGTGTGCCTTTGACCTCTTTCCCGTCTTTGGTATAGGAATAATCTTCAATCCCCTCCGGGATAAGGTACGCATCATAGCTGCCCTTTTTCCCTTTCAAGCCTTTTACGAGGGTCTTTTTCCCCTCCAGCATACTTTTTACCTGGCTGTCGGTGAGCGCCGCCCCCATTGCCCGTGACACGTTCATGCCGCACTTGTTCTTACAGTAAGCTCCGAATTTCCCTTTCACCACATCACCGCCGCATTTCGGGCATTTCCCAAGAGATTCCTGTGCGCCGCCCCCGAACATGGATTTCTGTTCATCGCTGACGCTGTGGTAGGTCTGCACAAGTTCTTTTACCATATCCTCTATGCCGCCCATAAATTCCTGCATGGAATACTCGCCCTTTGACACAAGGGTAAGGGCATTTTCCCAATCGGCGGTAAGTTTGGGTGACTTTACCACATCCGGAAGCACTGTGATGAGCTTCACCCCGTCCTCCGTGGGGAGCATCTGCTTTTTCTCCCGCTTCACAAAACCGTCCTTGACTAACTTCTTGATCACGTCCGCCCTTGTCGCAGGTGTGCCAAGCCCCTTGCGCTCCACTTCATCGCCCATATCCTCCGCTCCGGCACGTTCCATTGCTGACAGCAGGGAATCTTCTGATAAATGGTGTAAAGTGCTGACGTGGATTATTTCTGATTTTTTTCAAGGCACTCATTGATAATCAGCTTTTGCACTCTGTCCTTAAAGGTTTTGTCAGTGTCTTTGCTGAAATGTACCTTGACTGTGTAAGTGGTGTTCCCCAACTTTCGCTTGAAACTGTGGGGCTGTTGCTCGTTTTTGGTTTCTGCCATATTCTCTGCTCCTTTACATAAAAATAGAGCGCATAGACTGGTTTCTATACGCTCTGACGCTGTGTTGCCTATTCAGTTATAATTATGGTAGTGATTATTTAGGCAAACTGGAAGTGACTGCTTTTAGCGGTCAAACAATGAACCTGTTCCACTGTGTATACTGCCATCATTTTCCCTATATGTTGAGATAAAGCGAGGTTCACGTTTTGTGCATTGGTAAAACCGCATTAGTATATCTATAACATCAGTTTTCTTCTCGATACCTAAACGGTTCGCCAATTCTTGTTGTGCTTCTATTAAATCAAACTCCATGTCCTCGGCATTTTCTATGTGTTCTTCAAAAATCTCTCTCGCATATTCCTCAAGGCTTTCCCTGTCACAATACTCTTCTTCATCTAAGTAATCCAACCAATAGGGACAATTTACCATGAATTCAAAGAACTCTTTCAAATTATCTGCAATTCTGCCGCACTCGCCCTCACTTCCCCAAAACCCTATGGAACCATCTTCGAGTAAAATATATTCATTCCCAGAGCCTGACTTGGCAAATGTTTTCCCAGCGATATTATAAGTCAAATGACCAAATTCGTCCTCCGGTATCTTAAATTCAGGAAGAACCTCTATATCGCAGGCATCACACAGCAAATCTGACAAGTCACTGTCCTCGCGCAGCATTTTAATATAATCCATTTTTGCTACCTCCTGTTTAAATCCCAATTTATATTTCTAAATAAAATACTACCACAATCACACTCACATTTCTATCAAATTTCCATTAAATTTCTTCCTCCCTCCGCTTAGTCTTGTTCTGTTGCCTGTTCTGCTGTCGGCTCTCGTTCTGAAGCTCCCTCTCAAGGTTCTTTTTGTTGTAACTGATTACCTCGGCATAAGCTAATTCTGTTGCGGTCTTGGTCTGCTCCTTGCCGATACTGTCATACTCGGCTTGCAAGGACTGTATCTCGGCTTTCCACTGTTTCGGCGTTACCTTTTCGCCGTTCTGTAAAAGGCTCTGCATACGCTCCTTTAATTCTGGGTATTTCGATAAGCTGTCTTTATGCTCTTTATCATATCGCATTTTCGCAAGTCCTTTTAATGACTGGCTCTCCTTATAGGTGGCTTGGATTGGCGCATAGAGGGCATACATTTTTGACAGTTCCT
>OFFX01002259.1_pt1 | contig 12283 bp, 15 predicted proteins | sample 1521511 | NCBI WGS metagenome assembly OFFX01 (sample SAMEA3504125, study PRJEB24116) | mouse gut metagenome | biome: mouse gut; feature: mouse-associated habitat; material: faeces | place: Denmark | collected 2011
CTGCCGCTCTGCCCCTCCTGTGTCACAAAGAATAGATAACGCCCGGCGTCAAGTTTCTGCACCACGGCGGGGTCAAGCGCGTTCAGCTTCGTGCCGTCGCCGAAAGCCGGAACACTCACACCCGTGGGAAATTCTTTAACCCACGCAATGCTCTGGTGCACCTTGGCGCGGCTCACTAAGCCCAGAACTACACCCAGACCGCTGACGCTCGCCTTGGCGGCGTTGGCCTTGTCGTGGTAGAGCTCGTCGCCGGTGCCGCTCCCTGCCTGTCCGATTACCACCGACACGCGGCATTTGTTGCCGCCGGCCAGTTTGTCGCTCAGTCCGGAGACGGTCGCCACCTTGGGCGCGTAGAGTATCACCAGCTCCCGGCCGTTGGCCTCAAGATTGTCGGCCACCCCTTGCAGCGTCGTGAGGTCGTCTCCCTGCTCCAGTGCCTTGTCACCGGCCCACACACCCAACTGGCGGAGCTTGCCGCCGGCATAGTTCTGCATGGTCTTGACCTCTGCAAATGTGTAGGCGGCCGCCGGCTTGTCGAATATGCCGACGTAGAGAATTACGGCGGGATTAAGCCTGTAAATCTCGCTCAGGTGGTAGTGGAGCACACGCACCCCCCAGCTTGCAGCGTCGGCGGTTATGCCTGCGGCTTCGGCTGCCTCTATGGTGCTGAGCGGCTGCACGCGCTCAGTCTTGAAGCTGTCGGGCACCTCAGTGCTTGGCAGATATGCCATAATGCCGCTTATATGGTCCTCGCCCTGCAACGTCTTGGGGACATTGCCGTTCTGGCGCAATATGTTCAGGCTCGTGCTCATTCTGCTTTTACGTTTAGGATCTGTTTATCGTTAAGGTTGGCCGTGTGTGCCTTGGCGTCACCTAACTGCGGGAAGCTCTGCCCGTCGGATGTAACCCACACCTCGGCTACGCCGTGGCGCTTGCAGGCGTCAAGCCCTACCGATTTCAGAGCGCCGCCGGTGTCGGGCTTGGCTTTGGGCTCGCCCTTGGCTTTGGTTGTGGCCTGCGCCTTTGTCTTTTTGCCGTTCCCAGTGGACGCAATGGCTTCAACTGCGGCCGTTGCCTCCTCTGCTTTTGGTGAAGCCTCGGCAACTGCTTGCGCCAGTCCGGCCATATTTTCGGCTACTGTTTCAGCAGTGCTCTTGTCTTTTATCTCGTCGCTCATGTCGTTTTGCGTTTTTTGAGTTTATAAATTATGTACCCGGCTGCTGTCAGGATCATTATTGCCGCGGCCCACGCCGCGCCCTGTCTCAGACGCTCCCACAGCCCCGGGGATTTAGTGGCCGTCACTGTCACCTCGTCAAGCGTTCCACCTTGGTAAGTGGCCGCGCTCTCCGTCTCGGTCGCTGTGCTGCTCTGTCCGGCTTCGGTCGCCCGGCTTTCCTCAGTGCCGTTTTCGCGGTGCCGCTGTCTGATCCGGGCTTTTACAGGCGGCCGCCCTGTGGTGCTGTCAGTCGGCTGGGTGGTGTCGTAGACCTCAATCTCCGTCACCGTCTCCCCCTGCCGCTCCGTCCGGCTCGTCAGGGTCGCCGCGTGCTGTTCCTCGCTCTGGCTTTCGCTTTGCAGGGTGGCGCTCATCTGCTCCGTTGCCTCGCTCCGGCTCTCGCTCACCGCCTTTCGGTGTGAGCAGCAACTCGTATTTAACAGGGCAATGCTTAAGATACCGGCAATTCCAAATGCGTTCCAGCGCATTGTTAAGCCTCTGCACATCATTTCTCAGGTTGTTTATTTCGGCTTGAAGCGGCGGAACAATACTCTCCATAAGTATGTCCGAAGCCTTGCGCACGTTCTCCAGCTCGTGACTCTTGACCTCGGCGAGCTTGTCTTTCATCTCGGCCCGCAGCGTGTCAAGTTCAATGCGGTATTTTGCGCGCTCCAGCTTACGGCCTACCCATGCCCCTAAGGGGGTAGCAATCGCCGCAACAAGCGCCGACACTATGATAGTTATTATTTCGCCGCTCATTCATGCTGTTACTGTTTAATGCCCACTGTGGTGAGCCATGTTTTTACCTCGAAGCAAGGGCAAGCCTTGATCCATTCGCACGGCTCTACCGTGCCGTTACCGTTCAGGTCGGGCGAGTAGTCGCGGTGGCCTTTCACCTTGGCGCCGGGATATTTCCCGAGCAGTTCCTTGACAAGCCGCGCCATTGCCGCTTTTTGCGCCTCTGTGCGTGTGTCCTTGGGGTTGCCGTTCTTATCCACGCCGCCAATATAGGAAATGCCTATGCTGTGCGCGTTGAAGCCGGTGCAGTGCGCCCCGATAATTGACTCGTCACGCCCTTTGTGGATTGTGCCGTCAAGGTCAATTATATAGTGATAGCCTATGTCCTTGAAGCCTCGCGCAAGGTGTCCGGCTTTGATACTTGCCACTGTCACCGCCTTGCCCTCAGGCGTGGCGGTGCAGTGCAGAATTATGTCGGTAATGGTGCGCTTTTTCTGTGCTGCCACCACACCCAGCGCGGCCCATGTCTTGGCTCCCACTATGCCGTCGACGGTAAGCCCTTTGCGCTTCTGGAAGTCGCGCACGGCTTCCTCAGTTATCGGGCCGAAAATTCCGTCCTGTGCAAGGTTTAATTTATCCTGCAAAGTCTTGACATCGGCGCCGCGGCTTCCTCGTTTTAGTGTCGTCATTCAGCTTATACGGTTTTAGGCACCTGCCGGAGCGCTCACGATTGCCGCGCGGCTCTTGGTCTCGCTCAGGGGCAGACAAATGCCGTACTGGTCAAAGTTCACGAGGCTGCGGTGGTAGAGGGGATCGTTCTTGGCCTCACTGTGATAGAACACCGTGGAGCCGTAGGCTTTCATCATGCGGCCGGCATAAAATGCCACACTGGCGCGCGCGTCGGTTGCCTTGGGGAGCGCACCCCATGCGAGTTTTACCCCGGTGCTCATGGTGTAGTAGGGTGTGCCGTCATATTCGTATATGTCGAAGCCATACAGGCGGCAAACCTTGCCCTCGGTCTGGTTGATGTTGTAGTGCTCTTTGAATTTCTGTTCGGTCTCGAGCAGGTCGTTCACATGGTCGGAGCAGAGCACCAGCACGCGGTCATTGCCGGGGATACCCATTTTGTCAAATTCACGCTTGAGCGTAAGCAGGTCCGCAAAGGTCATTTTCTTGCGGGTGCCGTCGCTCGCGCCGGTGGTCTTGATTACGGGCACATCGGTGGCCTGCTTGTCGGGCGCGATTGAGTGGATGGCTCGCTGGGCGATTTTCTCGCGCAGTGCGTCGCGGTGGCGTTCCTGAACGCTCGCCATTTTGTCGTAACTCAGGGCGTGCAGCTCGTCATCGGTCACGGGGGTGGCCTCGGTGCTGAATTTGCTCAGGCTTATGGGCTTGTCGGCGTCGGTCAGGGCTGTGATTGCAAGGGGGTAAGTCGTGTTGTCAACAAGCACGGCGGGGTCGCCTCCGATTGCGACAAAGTGGATTACATCTTGGTTCACATACTGGTTATAACTGCGAATACGCTGCATCCACCCCAATGCCTCGGGAGCGGTGCGGAACGCTTTGATCATCTCGCCGGTCCATATCTCGGTCAGCACTCCGGCGCGGAGCGCTCCGGCGGGGGCGGCGTGGCCCATTGCAAGGGCCAGAACGTTGCCGGCGATTGCTCCGGCTTCGGGAGCGCAGCCGATTGCCACGGCACAGGTCGCCCCGGCGGCTGCATTGAACGCTACGGCCATAACCATGCAAGTGACAAGGCCGAGCACTCTCTTGATAAATTTTGAAGGTGTCATTTTTACTTTGTGTTGTTATTGGTTTTGTTTGTCCGGTGTTATTAGTTCAGGGGCGGGCAGTCGTGGCCGTATTCCTCTTTGTAGAGGCGCATATATTCCTGCGGCTGCTCCTTGCGGAGTTGCAGGCGTTCACTTTCCGGGACGTCGCCGAGCTTCTTGTAGGTCTTGGCCGGGGCCTGTCCGGCGCCGGGGGTCGGGGCTGTCTCTTTACTCAGCTGGATTGTGTCGGTGGGCTTCATCTGCTGCGGCATTGCCTTGAATGTGTCGGCCAGCATTGCCACCCCGGCGCTCTTGCCTAACTTGATAAAGTGGTCGCGCTGCTCGGCAAGGATCTTGCGGTCGGCGATTGCTTGGTCCACGGTCTGCGTCACTGCTGCGAGTTGCAGACTGTCGGCGCTGTCGGCCTTTGTTTTCATCAGGTTCAGCGCGGCGGTGATCTGTTCGTCTGTCGCGCCCTCGGGAAGTCCGAGGAGCTGTAACTGTTCTTTGTTCATCTCTTTTTTATTATTGGGGTTTTCGATTGGTTTTTCCTCTGGGGTGTCGGGAGTGTCTGCGAGTGTCAACAACGGAAGTGCCGGGCTATCCTCTCCGGCGGCGAGTTTCAGCAGCTTGGCGTCTGCCCCGCACAGTTGCAGCGCGTCGTCATTGCTGCCAATATCCACAATGCTGACCTCTACAAGTTTGCACCGGGTCACGGTCTCGCGCGTCTGCCCGGGCAACACAAGCGCCGGGTCGGGGCTGGTCTCCTGTGGCTCCAGTCCGGCCGAAGCCATGCGCAAAAATCCGTTTTCCCATTTGCTCTCTATCTGCTTGGCAAAGTCGTCGGCTTGGTCGAATACCGGCGTACCTATCAGCTTGCCGTCCTCGACCCTCAGGTTCTCCATGCGGCCAATCGGCATGTCCTTGCCGTTCCACGCCCTACGGTGCATCCACAGCAAAACCGGGTTGCGCTCGTACTGGCTCAGGTCTATGCCCGAAGTAAGCACGCGCGTGCCGTAACTGTTCACAGCTTCAGTAGAGATTATAACTTCTTTCATTGCGGTTGTCTGTTGTCTTAAAAAAATGCCCGGGCACGGGGCGCGATGGTGGGTGGAGGGTTGGGTGTTGCTCCGTGCCCGGGCGGCTTCTTTTGGGGCTTCCTGTCTTTGTCGGCAAAAACCTTATTGCCTCAGGTCGCCCCGGCTGTCATTGTACTTATTGGTTGTGGCGGCGGCGGGAGTCGAACCCGCGACCTCCGGGGAATGAGCCCGGCGAGCTACCTCTGCTCTACGCCGCAGTGTATGGCTGTAAGTCGTTCAGCGCTGCAAAATTGGCTATTGTTCGCCGCCCTCCAAAAAAGTGTGTAAATCTTTTACAAATTTTTTTACTGAGCCGCCGTTTTGAGCCAATTTTGCAGCGTAAAAAGGTGCGCCACAGCTTGTCGCACCTGTAACCATATAAATTTTATTACGTATGAATGGCAACTAAAAAAGAACGCGAACAGCAGCGCGAGCACGCCCGGCTGCTCTTTATGCAGGGGGAGCCCCAGAAGTCTATCGCCGAAAAGGTCGGAGTGTCAGCCCAGACAATTACAAAGTGGGTGGCCGACGGGGGCTGGGAACAGGCGCGCGCCGCTGCTAATATCACGCGCCCGGAGCTGGTTAACAAAATACTTAACAGCATTAACGTGCTGCTTGAAGATTTGGCGACCGACCCGTCGCCGGAGAAAACAGCCGCGAGTGCTGACAAGCTCGTTAAGTTCGCCGCCACTGTTGAACGACTCGACAAAAAAACCTCAGTAGTTGACGTTATAGAGGTTTTTATGGCTTTCAGCAAGTGGTTGCAATACCGTATGAGCTTCGACCCCAATGTAACACCCGAACTGCTCAAAACCATAAACCATTATCACGACCTTTTCATCTCCGAAAAGTTAAAGGAAAGTTATTAACACATGACAAAAGCGGAATTAAAAAAAGCGATTGAAGAATGGAAGCAGCATTGTGAAACGGTGCAGGCCGCGACCGCTGTAAACATCAGCGAAACGCCAGCGCAGCGCCTCAAACGCATTGCGCGCCTGCGCTCCGATTATGCCGCCTTTGTGGATTATTACTTTCCCCACTGGACCGTTAACCCGGAGACCGGCAAGTCAACGCCCTGCGCCTCGTTCCATATCGACGCGGCTAACAAAATTAAAAGCAACCGCAATTTCAAAGGGGCTTTCAAGTGGCACCGCGGCGCGGCAAAGTCAACAAATATGGACGTATTTGTCCCCATGTGGCTAATGTGTCAGGAACGCCGCGAAATTAACGTTATGGTTATCGTCGGCAAATCTGAGGACAACGCTAAAACTCTGTTGGGCGACATTCAGGCAGAATTACAATATAACCAGCGTTACATCGCCGACTTTGGCGAACAGTACAACGCCGGCAACTGGCAGGACGGTGAGTTTGTCACAGCCTCGGAAGTGGCATTTTTTGCCCGTGGCCGCGGTCAGTCGCCGCGTGGCCTCCGCTACCGCTCCCACCGCCCTGACTACATCGTGATCGACGACCTCGACGACGACGAGCTGTGCGAAAGCCCCGCCCGCGTCTCAAAGCTCTTTGACTGGGTGCGCTCGGCTCTGTTCGGTACTCTCGACGGCGGCCGTGGCCGCTTTATCATGGTTGGCAACCTCATTGCCAAAAATTCAGTGCTCGCCAAGTGGTGCGACATCAAAAGCGTGCAGGTTACAACGGTCAACATCTACGACCGTAACGGCGCTATTTCGTGGGCTTCCAAATGGACCCCGGAAGAAGTGCGCCAGATTGAGGACGTGGCCGGTTATCGCGCTTTTCAAAAAGAATACATGAATAACCCCATTATTGAGGGTGCGGTGTTCCGCAACGACTGGATCCGGTGGGGCAAGCGTCCGGCTTGGTCCAAGTTCTCAGAACTGGTGCTATATATCGACCCCAGCTTCAAGGGCTCGACAAAAAACGACTTTAAGGCGGCCAAGCTCTGGGGAAAAGCCGGAACCTCCCTTTGGTGCCTCCGCGCTTTTGTCCGTCAGTGCTCCGTGGCTGAGATGGTCCGCTGGTGTTACGACCTCTTTGACTGGGCGCGCTCGCAAAATCTTGCCGTGCGCTGGTACATGGAAGCCAATTTTATGCAGGACACTATCCTCGACGAGTTCCGACGTGAGGGCGAACTGCGCGGCTATCAGCTACCCATTACCGGCGACAAGCGCAGAAAGCCCGACAAGTTTCAGCGCGTGGAAGCGGTCAGCCCCCTGTGGGAGCGCAGCTTCGTCACTTACGACGAGACACAGCGCGACGACCCCGACATGCTCGCCGGCATAGACCAGACCCTTGCCTTTGAAAAGGGTATGCGCGGCCACGACGACGGCCCCGACGCCGACGAGGGCGCTATATGGATTTTACAGCGCGACACGCGCCAACGAAATATTGTTAATTCGGTCTCCATTGGCATGAGGCCAAACGCTAAAAATGTATCATGGTAATTTTCGACTATCTCCGCGCACGCCTCTTTGACCTGCGCAAAAATCGCGCCATTAAACAGGCGCGACGCGACGCCGCCACCTATGGCAAAAAATTTATTGTTGTTGTCTGGGACAAACGCCCGGTCTGTGTCTCCATGCAGGCCGTGAAAACTTTGATCCGTCAGCGCCGCCTCGTCGGGGTCACTCCCGAAAAAATACAGCAGCAGGCTATTTTTGTGGCGTTCCCACCCTCTAAAAACTCCCGCCCATGTTCCTGACAATAGACGACTACCGCGCCGTGTGCGACGACTACGAGTTCCGCGTCATTTCCCAAAATGGTGAGGTGCGCGCCGGAGCCGAAGCAGCCGCATTTGAGCAAATCGGCTCTTATCTCCGCCACCGCTACGACATAGACCGCGCCCTCTCGGCCTCCGGCTGCTGCCGTAACGCTATGCTTGTGCAGTGTGCCGTTAATATTTCCTTGTGGCTCATGGTTCACCGCCTGCCGCAGAGTATGGGCCATGAGCGCCGCGAGTGCCTCTATAACGACGCTATAAAGTGGCTGCGCGATATTCAGGCCGGCAAAGCCTCCCCGGATCTCCCGGTCTATCAATCCCCCGACGGCTCCGGCGACGACCTCCGCAACCCTGTGCGCTGCGGCTCCATGAAGCCCAGCCGTTACGACTGGTAAAACCATTTAACGCCCATTAAACACCGTTTAACCCATGTTTAAGTTATGCGCAAAAGTTGAGATTTCCGGCGACCGCTCGTGGTCGCTTGATTTCGTGACCGCCGTTGAAATTACACGCGACACCGAAAAACTGACAACCGAAGCCAAAATAACACTGCCTAAAAAAATGAGGTGGGACGGCTCGGCTGACATTCCTGTGCGCCGTGGCGACTCCGTGCGCATATCTCTGGGCTACGACGATAATTTACAGCTTGCATTTGTCGGCTATGTCCGTGACGTGGGCTTCAAAACGCCCATTGTCATAACGTGCGAGGACGATATGTTCAAACTCAAACAAATGCCGGCTGCTAAAAAGGCTTACCGCTCCGTAACTCTTGAAACATTGCTCAAGGATCAGGGCATTACTTACCGGCTCAACATCATGGGGGAGCAGTCGCTCGGTGCCTATCGCGTCACTGCCGACACCGTGGCCTCTCTGCTCGGCAAACTGTCAGAACAGGGCGTGCGCTCATTTTTCCGCTATGAAAACGGCGAGCCGGTGCTTTACTGCGGTGTGCTCTTTGAACGCGACTCCACCCCCTCGCAAGTGTTCAAAACCGGGCTTAACATCATTTCAGACCAGAGCCTCCAGCAGCAAAAGGCTGAAAATATGCGCCTGCGCGTTAAGGCGGTCAGCCTTATGCCGGATAATAAAAAAATCAAAGTTGAGGTCGGCGACGCCGACGGCGAACACCGCACGCTCCACACCTACAACAAAACCGAAAGCGAGTTAAAGGCGTGGGCCGAACAGGAAATTAAACGCCTTAAACGCGACGGCCTCACCGGCTCTTTTACGACTTTCGGGGCTTCGCTTGTTGACTGCCTCGACGCTATCGGGCTAATTATCGACGGCAAAAAAGCCGGAGTCTATCAGGTCAAAAAGAATGTAATTAAATACGGCACGTCCGGCTACCGTCAGGAAATAACGCTCGGGCTGCGTGTCGGCGACTAAATAAACAGTTATGGCAGATTTACGAAATATCATCAGAGAACTGGCAAAGACCGACGGCGAGACTGTCGCGCTGGTCTGCACCGTGGACGCCGTGGACGAAAAAGCCCGCACAATCGACTGCACCCCGCTTAATGAGGGCGCCCCGTTGCTCGGTGTCAATCTCCAAGCAAATCAGGGCGCGAATTACGGCTTTTGGCTTTATCCGGAAGTTGGCAGTTTTGTTATTGTCGGCTTCGTCGCAGACGGTGCCGCCGGGGTGGTTCTGAGCACTGAGAAAATAAAACAGGCCGAAGTCGTCATCGGTGACACCTCCGCCGTCATGGACGCTGACGGCTGCCGTATTAAAACCGCCAATATGACCGCCAACATCAACGCCGACAATATAATTTTTAACGGTGGCAAACTCAACGGCCTTGTTAAAATCGACGACCTCACAAAGCGGCTTAACACAATCGAAAACGAGATTAACAAGTTAAAGGGTATTATGGCCGGTTGGGTCCCTGTTGCTCAGGACGGCGGCGCAGCTCTTAAAACTGCCGCTGCCGACTGGAGCGCCGACACCCTTTTGCTGACAAAGCGCAGTGATTACGAAAACGAAAAAATTAAGCAATGAACGGACTGCAAATAGACACAACAACCGGCGACCTCCTTGTCGCACCCTCCGGCGCGCTCATCGCCCCGGCTGACTCTTTCATTGCTGAATTTGTCATCCGCTCCCTCCGCGGCGACATCAAGGAACACCCCCTCCTCGGTGCAGAAGCGCCCCTAATGCTCGCCGGCACTCCCGACCCGTTCTGGCCGGGCAACACTAAAAAAATGCTGCAAGCCTGCGGCCTCCCTGTCTCTAACCTCACACTATCCCCCGACGGGGTGGTTATAATCTCTTAGCCTATGCAGTTTATTGTTTCAGACCGTCAAACACTCCTCGACGCCGCAGTTATCGCGCTTGGCTCGGTCGCCGGTGTGTTCGCCCTCGCTCAGCGCAACGACATCAGTATAACGGCCACACTCGCCGACGGCCTCCCGCTCATCTTTGAGCTCGAGGACGTTGTGGCCCCGGCTGTCCGCTCGGCCTATGCCGTGCAACACATCAGCCCTGCCACCGACATACCCCGCGCCGATTATCTGGAGTTGCTCTACCAGACCGGAACACGCCGCCCGCCTGTCGCCCAGAAGTTCGACCCCGATAACGTCGGCATTGTGGTTGACAAAATCGACGAAGTGATCGCCGACCTTAACGCCGGCCGACCGCTCAACATTCAGAGCAAAAACGAACTTACACGAATTTTTCAGGACCCTTTCGACGAGGTGTTCTCTTAACTCTTTTAATCCCTCAAAATGGAACCACTCACCCAAAACGACCTCAAGCAGCTTGACACGGCCGCGCTGCTGCTTCAAGCTCAGGCCATACGCGACGCGGTGGCCGCTAAAACCGTGTCGGCCCGTCAGGTTGGCGAGCTGTTCTGCGGCCTCATTGAAGCCTGCGACGACATCAACGCTGCCGTCAGAGCGTCTGTACCGTTCGCACAGGTAATGCAGTGTTTTACGCCCACATATTCCGCCAGTTTTTCCTCCAATTCCGCTATAGGACTGCCAGAAATATAGTGCGCCCCCAACAGCACCTCCTGCACGGCGGCGTCTAGTTCCGGTCTGAGGTGCTGGTACTGCGCTTTCAGGTTGCGAAAATCCATCTCTGCCTCCTCTGTTAAAACTGTTGGCCTGTTTATAAATCCCTTTGGGATTTGTACGGATATGCCTCAAATTTTTGGTACAGCTCCGCCTCCAAGGCATGGGGCATCCGTCTGAACGGCTCCGATTCCCCCTTTATATAGATGTGTTCACCGCCCGCCTTTTCAATTGCGTCAACAAGCATACAGGTTTCCAGTTCATACGCCCGTTGAGCGAGCGTATGGAAGGTGTCCGTCTGGAGAAGCTCAACTTTTTTCCGCTCAATGATCTCCCCGGCATCCAGCTCTGTTCCGATTATATGCGTGGTAACGCCTACCGGCAGCCCCAGATAAATTGCCCATTTGTAGCTGTCCAGCCCCCGCGCGTAGGGAATGTATCCGCCGTGGGAATTGATGATGGTATGGGCCGCGCAGAAGTCTCGTTCAAGGATGCCGCCGCCGCAGAGCAGGAAGAGATCCTCCTTCCCTGTAGGCGGAATCTGCGCATAACTGTCCAGTTCCTTGTAGGCGTAACCGAACCGCGAAATGTACGCCTGACTGCGCACAGGGACGTCGTCTGGCCGGTGGGGTACTGTGGGCGTATATTTCTTTACATAGTGCATAGGTACAGCCCAAACGGAGACAGAATCGTAGCCCCGCGCCTTCAGAAGGCACAGCACGTCGTAGGTCTTTCGATGCGGCGTTGTATATGTCAATACATGAATATTCATTGTTATAACCACCCGGAATATTTTACTTCTTGAAATGCGCGAAAAATTTATCCATATCAGAGAGAAGACCGCCATGCCGGTAGAGCCACTCATCAGATTGCTCCCACCACCTCACCCTCATAAGAATATCAATCTGTTCCGGCGCAAACCGGTACCTGGTTACTCTGGCGGGTATTCCGGTCACAACCGCGTAAGGCGGAACGTCGTGAGTGACCACCGCTCCCGCTCCAATAATAGCGCCATCCCCTATATACTTTACCCTTGAGGAGTTAATAAAGGCATTTGTGCCTACCCATACGTCGTTACCGATTTTTACGTTCCGGCGCTTTATTTCATCTGAATTTCGATAGGTATCACGCTTAATTATGTCATACAGGTATGCGCTTGTGCTGACAAGCTGCGGATGGTTTCCGCCTACACGCATAGTTTTATTAAGAGAGCAGAACCGCCCAATGCTCGCAACCTCAGAATATCCCTCTCGAATAAAATCTCCAAATTCCTCCGAAATTAGGGTATACTTCCCCACTGGAATTCCGTTGTATTTATAATCAGCCATTGGATAATTGGAGAAGAACGGCAATGTATAATCTTCCGTTAATTGAAACCCTTTTTCCCTCACAATGGGAATAATGTCAGCATCCCACTCCTCAGAAACAGCGATCAAAACGTAGTGTTTCTCCGGATGGAGGCTTTGCGGCGAAATGATTGTCTTTCCACAAAATACACTTGTCGGGGGGACATTAATAGAACTTGCCGTATATGCCGCGATGGGAATGGCGGCGCGTTCCAAGGCGGCGCGGCACTCCTGGCAAACCGCTCCCATTCCGTACAGGACCAAGCTGCGCCCGTTCAGATACTGTTTGATATAGCTGAAATCCACCTGCTGCCTCCTCCGTTAAGACCTTTGCCAGGATGTATTCCTGTGACCAAAAGATCTAGCGGAAGCTCCTAAAGACAGGTAGTGGCCGTTTGCGGCCAGTTCCCCTTTTATTTTTTCCT
>OFFX01002270.1_pt1 | contig 12228 bp, 16 predicted proteins | sample 1521511 | NCBI WGS metagenome assembly OFFX01 (sample SAMEA3504125, study PRJEB24116) | mouse gut metagenome | biome: mouse gut; feature: mouse-associated habitat; material: faeces | place: Denmark | collected 2011
GGAAGCCCTCATGGAGACCGGACAGGGTTTTCAGAAAGGTGGTCTTGCCGGCCCCATTCAGGCCGATCAGCCCCACCACCTCATGGGGACGCAGCTGGAGGGAGAAGCCGGACAGCACATTCTTTCCCTCACTGTACCAGGCGCTGAGGTTTTGAAGCTCCAGGATGTTCCCGTTCATGACCGAATCCCCCTATCTAAAAGTGTGGTGGAGCTTTTCACGTTCTCTCCCGTTTTCTACCCAATTCTCTACGTATCCGCACTCACAGCAGACATAGCGGGCCACGGGAATTCTTTTTACAAACGCGAGATTCGTAATGCAGATACTGTTTGCCAGATAGCGGTGGGCGTCATCAGGCACGCGGACAATGGCCTGAGAGCCGCATTTGGGGCAGCGTTTCGTATTTTTCATGACACTACTTTTCTCTTTTCTTCCAGGTGGCGTAGGCGGAATATCCGAAAGCCGCCCCCATCAGGACATAGAGCCCGGCCCATTCCAGGTTAGCGGATACGCCGCTGACGACCGCTGCCGCCAGCCAGATCAGAGCCAGGATACCACGAATATAAACATGACGCATAACAATTTCCTCCTTGAAGCGGTGCTTCCTTGATGTACCTGCATCATAGCAGAAAACCGGGCACTGTGCGGGAATGTCCGCAAACGGCAGGTTTTTGACCGCGAAAAGGGGCGCTTACCCTCTGCGGATAAGCGCCCAATGAATCGAAACTTATAAAATGATCTTGTATATGTCTGCTTGCTCACCCTCAAATTCAAAACTCCGTTCATGCTTTCCGCCATTTTTTACGATTGTTTTAATAGAGGCTTCATTATCCCGTTCAACAGACAAATACAGTTCTTTCATTCCAGCATTTTTCGCAATCGGCAGCAGCAGCCGGAGCATTTCTGTTGCATACCCTTTTTTCCGCTCAGAAGGGCGAACACTGTAGCCACAATTCCCTAAATCTTTCAAAAAGTCGTTCAGTGTATGCCTCAAATCAATAATTCCAATGATCTTGCCTTTTTCATCCACAGCAAAAAAAGTATCCGTGACCACCCAGTTGACGTTGACTGTTTCAATATTTGTGTTAGCTGTCACAGCTTTCAGCCAATCCTCGTACTGGTCTGTCTTATCAAGCAATTCGCTTCCGTTAATTACCATCTGGTGATTGTCAAAAAATTCTTGCCTGAAATTGATGGCTTGTTCCTTTAACTGTTCCGTAGGTCTTACCAATCTGATTTTCATTTTGCCTCTCCCTCAATAAATAGTCCTTTGCTATTTTTGGACAAAAGAACAACGGCACAAATGCACGCATACCCAACAATCGCAATAATTGATGCTTCCACTCCGAATCCCGCTCCTGTCAATAAAACATTATCAAACGGGATAATAATTGAAAAGATGGGATTTCCATAATACCCTTGTTCCGTAGTGATATGCAAAATGCTTGTTACCATGACAAGGTTCCAAACTGTATGTATGATGGCGCTATTTGAGATGGAATTTCCTTTGTGAGCAACGAGTGAAAACATGATACCAACAAGTGTTCCGCTTACAATTAGAAGCATAACTCCCACAACCGAAAATGTTTCCATCGAAGGAATATGCAATAAGCTAAATAGAAATGACGGAGCAAAAATGGCAACAAATTTGTTCCAACGGTTTTCCAGCAGCTTCATGATAAAGCCTCTGAATAGCACTTCTTCTATGATTCCCGCTTTCAGAGCGGTAAGGATTGAAGAAATAACAATCAAAATCGTGTCACTCACTGCAAATGAATTTACATATCCGTTTCCAATCAATAGGAATGCCAAAACAACAAAGGCTGGGAGCAAAACAGAAAACAGCACTCCCCACAGTTTGATGTCAAAAGAAATTCCAAAAGAACGCATCTTCAAATGGAGCACTTTTACTGTGTATATCCAAAAGAAAAGGCAGGTGAAAAATAATTGTCCCGTCATTCTTAATATACTATAAAGTTCACGGTATGGAAGTTCCACTACAGAAAAGAACAAATCCCAAACCAAGCTGTTAATAAAATCCCCTGCTAAGAATAATAGAAAATACAGGACAATGTTTTGTAATGTTTTCTGTGTCGATAAATTTAATTGACCTTCCATCAGCGTTCCTCCATCTTAATTTTTCCTTCCAAACACAATCATTTTTCAATCATCACTTTCCCATTGCTGTCAAGCAAGGGGGTGATAGATGAACCACCGACGCCTTCTGTCATAATGTAATTGACGCCGGTCTTTGTATCGTCGATGATCCGAATGGTCCCACTTCCACTATAGCTTTCCATTTCTTTTACGCTGAATCTTTTTTCTTTCTTTCCGAACATAATCATTCCTCCGTTTCATATGAGATTTGATAATTACCGCAATAAACATATTTTATCGCTTTGATTATAGTACAGGTTCGGCCTCTAAACAATCCTTTGAAAAACAACCATTTGCTCCTTCATAGAGATTTTCCCCACCTGATACCCATAGTCCGTCAATTCCTTTTTGTATTTCAGGAAAGAGTGGTCAATGGGTATCCCCGCGATCTCCTGGATCTGCCCGAAGGTCAATTTGAGGGTCGGGCTTCCATCCTTTTGCACATAGGCCCACAAAGCGTCGTATTTACTCATAGGAAAAATCCTCCATTCCTTGATAGGACAGGGTAGCCAGCAGCAAATCCTCTATGCTCAGCTTTGGCTTCCTCCCGCAATGCCGATGCTTTTCTGCATAGCCTTTCCGCAAAATCTCCGCCATCTTGTCAAAGGTTGCTCGCTTCACCCCGGTGATTCTCCGGAATTTTGTGCTTGAATACTCTGCTATCTTTTCATAGTTCATGCCCCTATTTTACCATAGTACCTTATTTTCGCAAGAGCTCTATTGCCGCACTTTCATGTTCAGTGTCCTGTTTTCACTGCCCAACTCTGGGAAAGTTTTCAAATTCCAATCACCGTCAACCCGGCAGATATGTTTCGTTTCAATGATCTCCGATTGCACAGTTGTCTACGGCGTGGTAAAATACAGGTATACGACACCTGTCATCCACAGCAGGGGATAAGCTAAAAGAGAAGCGGGGATCAGTTATGACAGAAGCGGAGAAGGACTATGTCAAGCAGCTGGAGGATCGGCTCTATTGCCTGGAATCCATTATAACCCATGTCAGTGAGGGCGTTATTTTAACCGACCAGGACTGCCGGATCACCGTATTCAATCCGGCCAAAGAGCGCATGGAACAGATGAAGTCTGAGGACGTCATGGGCATGATCTCCTGGGAGGCCTACACCCACTCAAATCGGGAGATCTCTGAACACCAGCAGGTGTCTGACACCAAGCAGCCTATTTTAAACGCCTACCGGCCCCACGCCTATGTCAACAATATCCCGGTCTACATCTATTACAGCACCTATCCCGTCGTCCGGGACGGTAAGCTGCTTGGGGTTTATACCATCAGCCGGAACGAGGAGATCCTGCGGGAGCTGCTCTATGAGACCATTGAGCAGAAGCGGGATGTCAACTACCGCAGCGAGCCGTCAACCTCCAGGCCCCACCTGGCCCACGGCACCAGCTTTACCTTCGCTAATTTCTGCGGACAGTCTCCCCAGACCAAGGCGCTGATCAAGGAGGCGCAGATGGTGTCTTCCACCAACGCTTCCATCCTGATCTGCGGCGAGACAGGTACGGGAAAAGAGGTGCTCGCTCAAAGTATCCACAACTTCGGCCAGGAGAAAAAGATGTTTATCCCTATCAACTGCGCCGCCATCCCCGAAGCGTTGCTGGAGAGCACCCTCTTTGGCAGTGTGCGGGGCGCCTTTACCGGGGCCATGGACCGCCAGGGGCTTTTGGTCGCCGCCGGGGACGGCACCCTGTTCCTGGATGAGATCAACTCCATGAGCGTTGCCATGCAGGCCAAGCTGTTGCGGGCCTTACAGGAAAAATGCGTCCGCCCTGTGGGCAGCTTGAAGGAAGAGCCCTTCTATTGCCGCCTGATCTGCGCCACCAATGAGAGCGTCCAGACCCTGTTGGGGGAGAAACGGATGCGTCCGGACCTGTTCTACCGGATATCCGACTTCATCCTGACCATCCCGCCTCTGCGGGAGCGGCCGGAGGATATTCTGGACCTGACGGCCATGTTTATCCAGCGCTACAACAGGGAATTTCATAAAAACATCACCACAGTAGCCCCCGATTTGAAGCGGTGTCTCACGCAAAACAGGTGGCCGGGCAACACAAGAGAGCTGGAACACGTTATCCGCAACATCATGCTTCGGGTGCCGGAGCTGGAACCCGAGCTAACCGCAAAAGCGTACCTGTCCTATCTGCCTGAGTCGGCGCTGGATGAGGGACCTGTCGCCCTGCCCCCGGTGTCCTCCGTCAATCTGCCTGACGCGGTTCGCCAGCTGCAGCGGAGCATGATCACTGCGGCGCTGGAGCGGTGCGGCGGCAACCTGACCCGGGCCGCGAAGGAGTTGGGTATCCAGCGGCAAAATCTGTCACAGCGCATCAAGCGGCTGGATTTGCAAGTAGAGTAAGCCGAAAGAAAAAGAAGCGCAACTTTTTATTTCTGTCGAAATGAAAAGTTGCGCTTCTTTTTTGTTTTTGTGGAAAAATATCTGTTATTCCTTCCCCGTTTAGGTGAAATCGAACAAAATATTTTCTTATAAAAGTTGGCATGGCCCTTGCTTGTATACTTTACCGAGTTAGCCTATAAAAATAATTGTAAAGGAGAGCTAGTATGGGATCAAAAATTGCAGTGATCGGAGTGGGCACCCAGGGAAGTATGATTGCCTTTCGGAATGCAGTCCACGGAAAGGAAGTAACCGCATTTAGCCGGAATGAATCCTCCCGGGAAAAGTGCCGCGTGCGCATCCGCCGTTTTCTGGAGTTCTACGTGCAGGAGGGCCGGCTGACCCAGGAGGAGTCGGACCGGGCCTGGGAGCGGATTTCCTACGTCTCCACCCTGGAGGACGCCTGTAAGGATGCCTACATGGTCATCGAGAATATCCCCGAGATTCTGGAGAAAAAGCAGGCGCTCTTCCGCCAGCTCCACCAGATTTGTGGGGAGGACGTCCTCCTCAGCTCCAACACCTCGTCCCTGCTGATGAGCGAAATCTGTCAGGACCTGCCCCAGGAGCGGAGAACGCACACCTTCCAGGTGGATCACGACGACCCCGTCCGCAACAGCCACGTGGAGATGATGTGGAATCGCGACACCTCGGAGGAGACCAAGAAGGCCGCCATCGCCCACTATAACGACCTGGGCTTTGACCCTGTCATCACCGAGCAGGAAATCAAGGGCTACTCCATCAATCGGGTGTGGCGCGCGGTGAAAAAGGAGTGCCTGAAGCTGTGGGCGGCGGGCTATACCTCCCCCTCGGAGTTTGACCGGGGCTGGATGACCGAGTGGCACAGCGATATCGGACCCTTCAAGTTGATGGACCTCATCGGTCTGGACACCGTTTTGAATATCGAATACTCCTATTTCAACGCCAGCGGCGATGAGAGTGACCGCCCCCCTGAAAAGCTGGAGGAGTGGGTCCGTTCCGGCAAGCTGGGCATGAAATCCGGCAGCGGCTTTTATGACGGATACGACATAGAAGGCGGCAACCTGGCCGTAGGCAAGCTGAAAAAAGAAGTGTGATTTTGTAAGGAGGTACTATCATGACACAAAAAAATGTATCCCACAATCCAGCAAAGTTTTTAATTTTCTCTATTATCGGTATTCTGTACTTTTTTGTTCCCCTGGCCCCCACCGCAAGTGGCCGGACCACCTGGCTGGTTCAGTCCGTCAACCTGATCAAGGGCTGGCTGAAGCCCTGTCTTTCCTACATCGTCCTCATCTTTGTGGCTTTGCTGGTCATTGGCTGTATCATCGCCAGGGTGACGGACAAGTTCCCCCTGTTGACCAAGATGTACGGCTCCGTTAAGGTCTATTCCATCGTCCTTTACGTTCTTGGCCTGATTTTTGCCGTCATGGTGGTCTTCCAGGCGGGTCCTGCCGCCATCTTGGACCCCGCCGTGGGTGCGGACGGCCTGGGCATCAGTAAGACCGTTATTGTTACTATCATCATCGCCGGACTTTTCGTAATCTTTGTCACCGACTTCGGCCTGCTGGAGCTGATCGGCGCCCTCATCGAGCCCCTGATGCGCCCGGTCTTCAAGGTGCCTGGATATGCCTCCATCGACGCAGTCACCTCCTTCGTGGCCAACCCCACCCTGGGCATCTTCCTCACCAACCGCCTTTACAAGGACAAGATGTACACCACCCGCGAGGCGGCGTCCATTTCCACCAACTTCAGCTTTATCAGCATGGGCTTCTTCGCCGTACTGGTGGAGTCTGCTGGAATCCTGGACCACTATGGTGACGTGGTGCTCTGGAGCTTCCTGCTCTCCTTCGCCATAGCTGCCATCATGATCCGCATTCCACCGCTGAGAGGTCTGCCCGACCTGATGTACGACGGTTCGCCCCGCCCTGAGGAAAAGAAGGCCAAATACAGCGCCGAACTGTTTAAAAACGCCATGATCAAGGCGGTGGAAACTGGCAATAGCGTGGACGTTGCCGCCACCTTCAAAAAGACTCTGATGGACGTGTTCATTTTCGCTCAGAAGATCAGCGCCTACATCATGTGCATCTATGTTCTGGTCATGGTCGTGGTGAAGAACACCAACATCGCTGACTACCTGGGCATCCCCTTCGTGCCCATCCTGAATCTGCTGGGTATCCCCAACGCTGCGGAGATCGCCCCCTCCTTCATTCTTGGCCTGGCTGAGGTAGCTCTGCCCTCCGCCTTTATCTCTGGCCTGGGCGTGGCCCCCGCCGCCGCCTTCTTTGTGGTCACCGTCACCGCCCTTCAGATAATCATGTTCTCCAACAGCGCCGTCTCCATTATGGAGTCTGACATCCCCCTCAACGTGGGCAAGCTGGTCATCATCTTCTTCCTGCGCACCCTGATCGCCATGCCCCTGGTCGCCATCGTGACCCACTTCATTTTCTAATCCCCTTTTCCTCTTCTCTGGCCGGGCAGCGGGATCCCGCTGTCCGGCCGCCATCTTACTTCAATGAACAGGAGGAATCGCCTTGACCCTTACACAGTATCAGCAGGATATGCTGGACGGGCGGTATGGCAAGGGAAAGTCCATGGCCATGCGCATTCAGAAGGCCATCGGGGACGGCTTCCGCGCCCGGCGGATGGTCCCCATCACCCGGGCCCACGCGGCGCTGAGCGCCCAGGAGGCGGACACCTGGTTTGCCCGAAAAATGCGGGACACCGGGGCCAAATGCGCCATCCCGCCCACGGTAAACCCGGGCTACTGCCTTAAGTATTTCGAGAAAATTGGCATCATTGACGAAAAAAGCTCCACTTTAATGCGGGAGGCTCACCAGGTCTATCAGGACCTGGGGGCTATCCTCACTTACAGCTGCACCCCCTATCTGTTCGGCAACATTCCCCGCTATGGCGAGGTGGTGTCCTTCTCTGAGACCAGCGTTACCGTCTATGCCAATTCTGTCCTGGGCGCCCGGACCAACCGGGAGAGCTCCGCCAGTGCCCTGTGCGCGGCCATCACCGGATTTGTCCCAGAGTACGGAATGCTCCTGAATGAAAATCGGCTGGGGACCGTTCTGGTGCAGGTGGATGCCCCCCTCAAAAGCGAATTTGACTTTGCCCTGCTGGGCCTGAACGCCAAACGTATTGGGCCCGGAGTGCCTGTCTTTACGGGCATCGACTCTTCAACTGTCACCACAGAGGGGCTAATCGCTCTGGGAGCTCAGCTCAACGTGGCGGGTATGATAGACATCTTCCACATGGTAGGGGTCACCCCCGACGCCCCCAATCTGGAACGGGCCTTCGGAGCCAGTGAGCCCCAGCGGATCGTTACCATCACCCAGAAGCATTTGGACGAGCAGCAGGCGCTTCTGTCCAAGCACTACCGGCAGGCGGACTTTGTACTGCTGGGCTGTCCCCACTATACCTATGACCAGGTCTGCCGCTCGGCTCAGATTTTGAATGAATCTCCTGCGGCGGTACCGGTCTGGATCCTCACCTCCGCCGCTGTGGTCGATTTGGCTTGGTCAACTGGAGTGGCCCGTCAGCTGGAGCAAAACGGGGCGGCGCTGGTCCCGGACACCTGTGTGGACGAGGCCCCCTGCTGGGGACACCTGGCCGGACAGCATGGCTTTACCGACTCCCCAAAATGCGCCTACTACATGCGGGCTTTCGGCGTAGAGCTGGAGGTAGCCAATCGCGAGACCTGTCTGAACCTAGCCGCAAAAGGAGGGAAAACAGTATGACATTGGAATTTTCCTGCCACACCATCTCCCCCGGACAGGCGGAAGGACCCGCCCTCTGCTCCAAGGATCCCGTCCTGTTTTATCAGACCGACTTCACTACGGGAGTATTTCGGGAAGCGGGACACGACCTGGAGGGCAAATGCATCGCCGGAAAGATTCTTATCTTCCCAGGCGGAAAGGGCAGCTCTGTCGTCCAAGCGGACGGAATGTATAAGCTGGATGTGGCTGGATTGGCTCCCAAAGGCTTTATCGTCTCCTCACTGGATACTGTTCTGGTGTCAAGCGCCATCATCATGGAGGTTCCTATGGTGGACGACGTGGACCCGCAGTTCTATCATGAGGTGAAGGATGGGGACGTCATACGCCTGGATGCCACCGCCGAAAAAATTTATCTGCTCAGATAGCTGCAAACAAATTATGATATCCTGATTTCCTTGTGGTTTCTGTCCCTCTGTGGGGACGGGAACCACAAAGGTATTTAAGGAGACCCTTCACAAACACAACGAAGCACTGTGTAATACGCTCAATTTTCACCCCTGTATTTCTCCGTTTATCCCTATCGACTTTCGTTTCCTGTTTCAGTATTGTGTCACTTGCGAAACCTACGCAAAATGATCCGGCTCATCAACCAGACCCGAAAGGCCACGGGCTATCGTCAACTGGATTAACTTCTGCTGATACTTTTGGGACAACATAGAGAAATTGCGCTCGTTGCTTTTCTCATATACCCTGTCCTCAGAGAGCGTTTGTCAAGGGCAAGATTTATAGCAGTATTCAAAATTACTGACATTGGCCCACGCAGATGCAAGGGCAGAGCCCCGCTATACGATTAGCCAGACTGATATAACTCCTCAATGGAAAACGCCTCATTCATCTGTGTATAAATCAGAAATTGAGACAGGAACAGGATATACCAAACTCCCAGAACAGGCAGCAAGAGCAAGGTCCAAGGAGCAAACAACACGAATACGGTCCAGTACCCCAGTTGCAAGAGGCCAACACCCAGTACGCGCCAAAAATATTTGATGCAGAACAGCAGGCAGTTTTGCAGACGGATGGACGTTTTCTGCTGAAACAGCACCAGCTGGGGCCAGTAGAGGGTGTTGACGATAGCTACTACCAGCAGTGCGAACAGGTACAATGCCAGCGTCCCGGGGGAGGGAGCGCGTTCCACCCACCAGAACAGCATAGTCATGAACGTGTACACCCCCAGCACAAGCCCCAACAGTGCGCCGGAAACCAGACTGCTTTTCCAGTTCTGTTTCCAGGCGCGTTTGTAGCCCTCCCACCAGGGCAGGGGATCATCCCTCAGGCCGCGCAGGATGGCATCGTACATCCCGGCCAGGAAGGGACCGGCGATCATACCGCCCAGAAGGGAAGCCGGCAGCAGCACCAGGACGCTGGTGGACGCCACAGCGTAAAAAACCCCGGCCGCCAAGGGGGCAAAGCCCGCCAGGGTGAGCAGATTGGTCTTCCACCACCGGCTGAACCGGGCGGACAGGAGCTGACGGTAGCGGTAAAAACCGGTCTGCCGCTTTGTTTCGTTGAAATGGGGGTCTTCCGGGAAAAACAGTCCCATGTTTACTCCCTCCTGTCAGGCTGCGTAGTGGCAGCCGTTCAAAAAATCGGTCAAAATTGTGCGTTCATCTTCGGTAAAGCTGTCCAGGCAGTTCAGCTCTACGCTGACGGCGCAATTCTTGTAGGTACCAAAAGCGGAGACACCCCGGGCGTAGGGGTTGGAATCGGACTTGCAGGTGTAGGCGAAGACGGCGTAGTCCTGTCCGTTACAGGTCTGCTGGCCGGAATCGGTGACATCGTAGGTCTTCGCCTGACGGGCGGTCCAGTCCTCCGCCGCCTGACGGGCGGCGGCCGAATCTTTGCGGCCATAGACCAGCACATCCAGTTGGGCAGGATAAAGGACCACCTCGTCCCCGTCCTCGTTGGTGTAGGGGGCGCCCTCGCCGATAGTCCAGGAGGCCAGATACATACCGGCGATGGACAGAGCGTCCTTGTTGTCCTGTAAGGTCAAATCATGCCCCGGCGCCTCCACCCCCAGAACACCGCCCAGGGTAGTCCAGCTCTCGTCCCAGGCGGCGCCATCCGCCGCCTGTTCGGGGGCGGACTGGGCACAGCCGGCCAGCAGCAGGCACAGGGCCGCCAAACAGCAGATGAACTGTTTCATGAAATTCCCTCCCTTTCCAGTGTCGTCCACAACGTGTCACACGCGTTGGGGTATTGAACCGTTCGGTCCTCCCAAAACGTCCGCCGGGCCAGGAACAGTCCGTGTTCCATCGGGAGCCAGCCCTCCTGCAGGACCTCATAGTCCCTCTGAAAGCCCTCCGGGTCCTCCAGCAGGAAGAAGTAACTCTCGCAGGAATCCAAATCGGCCATCAGCTTTACGCTGGAGGCGGCGGCGTACATGGGGTCGCTGCCATTTCCGCCGGTGGGGTACTGGTTCAGCTGGACCACCACCCTGCCGTCCCCGCTGCAATCGGTCCCCAGAGCAGACAGGCGGTCCTCCCAGGCGGCGGCCTCCTCCTTGGAGAGGGGGTAGGTCCCCACATAGGCGATCTGGTAGTCCGGGTGGACCTGGGTCAGCACATGCCAGGCCAAATTACCTGCAATCGCGGCCGCTAATACACCGATTCCCACATGCCACTTGTGATAGTACCACCAGTTTTGGCGGCGCTGTTTTTTTGTCCGCTCCACTGGAGCGTCCGGCTGGACATCCCGGTACTTCCACTTCAAGTATTCGCTGGCCATATCCTCACTCCTTCGTCGTCCCGCCGGGGGCGTAGCTGACGGGCAGGCAAACCAGGCTGGGCAGATTGCTCCGGTCCTCCCGGAGAAGGAGGTCCACGCTGGTCCCCGCCAGCCGGGCGACCGGCTGGACGATGGTGGAACAGTAAAAGCCGTCCTGGGCGAAGCGGCGGATGCCGTCAAAGCCGATGAGCTGCACGTCCTCCGGCACCCGCAGGCCCAACCCCAGCAGCATGGCCCGGATTTGAATCGCCAGGGCGTCGTTGACGCAGAAGATGCCGTCGAAGGCCAGCCGCCCCCCCCCCATATGGCCGGACAAAAAGTCGCGGAAGGGGGCGTAGCCTTCCTCGTCGTTGAGCCGCAGGGCGGCGCACGCGATCCCCCTCTGACGGAAGACCGCCTCAAAGCCGTCCCCCCGCTTGTCCGACTCGCCGGGAACCTTGGAGCCAATACGCAGAAACAGGGGGCGGGTACAGCCCAGCTCCAGCAGCTTTTCCGCAGCCAACTGGCCGCCGCCGAAGTTGTCGGAGGACACACAGGGGACACTGGGGCTGAAATACCGGTCAATGCTCACATAGGGCAGCTTGGGGTCCACCTCCAGGTCGGGATTGTAGGTCAGGCCAATGATACCGTCCACCTTGTTCTGCTGGACCATCTGGATGCACCGCTGTTCCACCGACCGGTCGTAGGCGGTGGTGGACAGAATGGTCCGGCAGCCCCGCTGGGCCAGAGCCGAGCAGACCTCCTGGGCCAGCATGGCGAAAAAGGGGGCGGTCACGTTGGGCAGAATCAGGGCCACGGAATAGGTCCGGTTGGTTTTCAGCCCCCGGGCGTAGCTGTTCACCTGGTATCCCAGTCGTTTGGCGGCCTCCTCCACCCGACGGCGGTAGTCCTCGCCCACCGGGATGTTGTTGAAAACCTTGGACACCGTCCCCAGGGCCACCCCGGCCTCCCGGGCCACATCCTTCATGGTAGGGGCGTTTTCTTTTTGTTTCATGGAGTTCACCTCGTAAGCCGTGAAATGTTTCACCGATAATTTCATTATATCCGTGAAACGTTATTTTTCAAGTATTTTCTGAAAAAAGTGCAAAAATACTGAAATATCCCGCAGCCGCCCCGTTTTATGTTTCCGGTTGAAAAAATCCCGTTTTTCTTCTATAATGGGGTTAGTCTGACTACCATCAAA
>OFFX01002275.1_pt1 | contig 12211 bp, 11 predicted proteins | sample 1521511 | NCBI WGS metagenome assembly OFFX01 (sample SAMEA3504125, study PRJEB24116) | mouse gut metagenome | biome: mouse gut; feature: mouse-associated habitat; material: faeces | place: Denmark | collected 2011
CCACCGACACCTCCTGAAAGTCCACGTCCCGCATCTGATTGTTGCTGCACTGATTGAAAATCTCGCAGCAGAGCTCATAGTCCTTCATGGCCGTCACTCCGCGGAGATGATGACCGTTCCGGCGGTGAGGTCGGCTGTAAGAAGCCGGCCGGTGATGGTGGTAGTCTCCCCCATCACATCCACAAACGTCAGCTTGTCCCCGTCCGCCGTGATGGTGGCCACGTATTGGCAGAGGACGTTGCCGTCCTCCTTCGCGTTCTTATAGACAGTGGAAAGACACATATTACTTTACTGCTCCTTTGCTCCGTCTTCCTTCATCAGCTCCAGGGCGGCGGACAGGTATCCGTTGGCCTCGTCAAAGGACTCCACCGCGTGGAGGAGCTGGTGGCGGGCCTCGCCGGTGAACTGCTGGGCAATGTCGTTAAGCTCCGCGGCGTGGTGGATGTTGTGGTCCAGCATATACCGCAGAACCGCCACGGCCTTTTCCCCGGTCTCCCCGTGGGTATGCTCATGGGTATGGACGCCGCTTTCTCCGCCGTGGGTGTGTTCATGGGTGTGGGTATGAGCTCCGTCATGCCCGTGCTCGTGGTGCTCCATATAGATTCCTCCAAGTTCGCAAGTTCAAATTGACACAATTTTAACTAAGTACACTATACCCCAAACTTGTCAAGTTTGCAAGGAGTAACCGAAGAATATTTGACGAAAAATTTTCCACATCTTTGTATAAACAGACGGATTCCACCGCCGGGCTGGAAAACCGCTGGACAAACGGCGGCCCGCTGTGCTATAATCATGCCTAACCAGCTGGCAGATTTTACCGCTCTCTTCGTGCAATAGACACAAAGCGTCCGGAAACGCCCAGCTGGGTAATTTGCGCGTGGTGAAGGGAGGGTTCATGACCGGCGGAAGATCTGTTTGCCGGGGAAACGGCCTGGGCCGTTTCCAGTGTTGTCTCGCAGTTCAAGAATCATAATGATAATGTAAGGAGGACTCTCTGTGATCAGCTTCATTATTTGCCTTGCTCTGCTGGTAGGCGGCTACTTTGTCTACGGCAAGGTGGTGGAGAACACCTTCTCCCCCGACGACCGGGAGACCCCTGCCGTCAAAATCAACGACGGCGTGGACTACGTGGTCCTTCCCCAGTGGAAGCTGTTTCTGGTGCAGCTGCTGAACATCGCGGGCCTGGGACCCATTTTCGGCGCGCTCCAGGGCGCTCTGTGGGGCCCCATCGTCTTCCTGTGGATCACCTTCGGCACCCTGCTGGCCGGCGGCGTCCACGACTTCTTCTCCGGCATGATGAGTGAGCGCAACAACGGCGAGTCCATCTCCGAGATCGCCGGCATCTACCTGGGCGGCGCCATGAAGAACGTCATGCGCGTGTTCAGCGTGGTGCTGCTGGTGATGGTGGGCACCGTGTTTGCCGTCGGCCCCGCGGGCCTTATCGTCACCCTGTTCAAGCAGAACGGCGTGGACGGCATCCTGGCCACCACCCTGTTCTGGCTGATCATCATCCTGGTGTACTACTTCATCGCCACCTTCCTCTCCATCGACAAGATCATCGGCAAGGTCTACCCCGTCTTCGGCATCTGCCTGATCATCATGGCGGTCGGCGTGGCCATCGGCATCTTTGTCAAGCCCGAGTACACCATCCCCGAGATCTGGAGCAACTTCCGCAGTATGCACCCCGGCGGAACGCCCGTGTGGTCCTTCATGTTTATCACCGTGGCCTGCGGCGCCATCTCCGGCTTCCACGCCACCCAGTCCCCCCTGATGGCCCGCTGCATGAAGAGCGAGCGCCAGGGCCGCTTCGTGTTCTACGGCGCCATGGTCTGCGAGGGCGTCATCGCCCTGATCTGGGCCGCCGCCGGCTGCTCCCTGTACGAGGTCACCGGCGGGCTCAACACCGGCCTTCAGGCCATCCTGGCCAACGGCCAGTCCGCCGCCATCTATGACGTGTGCGCCAAGACCATGGGCGGCATCGGCATCGCCCTGGCCATGCTGGGCGTCATCGCCTGCCCCATCACCTCCGGCGACACCGCCTTCCGCTCCGCCCGTCTGGTCCTGGCCGACTGGCTGAAGATGGATCAGGGCCAGTACAAGAACCGCCTGATCCTCTGCATCCCCGTGCTGGGCGTGGGCGCGTTCCTGGGCATCGGCAACGCCCTGGGCTTCATCGACTACACCATCATCTGGCGTTACTTCAGCTGGACCAACCAGACCCTGGCCATGATCGTTCTGTGGGCCGCATCCATGTATCTCTTCTATGACAAGAAGAATTACTGGCTCACCGCCGTCCCCGCCACCTTCATGAGCGCCGTGTCCGCTACATACTTCGTCCTGGCGCCCGAGTGCCTGGGCAAGCTGGTGAACACCTATGACGCCGAGGGCGCGCTGGTAGCCTACAACACCATGGTTGCCTATCCCATCGGCATCGCGGTAGCGGCCCTGTTCCTGGGCGTCTTCCTCTACTCCATCAAGAAGCGGAACGTCCGTCCTCAGTATGATACCCTGAAAAAGTAACATCATCCATACAAACGGCGGCGGAGGGGCGGATTTCCCGTCCCTCCGCTCTTTTTACGCAGGAGGCATCCATGATCTTCAAACCAAAACAGCTCAGCCGGGAGGGCCTGGAGCCCGGGGCCCTGGCGGAGGATAAGAGGAAATGCAGGCGCTTCGGCCCCTGCGGCGTAGGCGAGAGGGCCCTGTATCTCAACAGCTTTTATATCGACCGCTGCTTCTATGTGACGCTGTCCTCCGTCCGCCGGGTCTTCAAGCGGGTGGCCATGAGCCGGGGCGGCTTTACCGGCCGGGGCGTGTTCGCCTCCATCCCCTATCTGGTGGTGGAGTACGACGGCGGGCGGCGGAAGCAGTGCAACTTCAAGCGGGAGGACGACGTGGACCGCCTGCTGGAATACATAGCCCGGGTCCTGCCCGATATCCCCCGGTACAGCGCGGAGGGGGAACGCCGTCTGGCGGAGAAGGCCGCGCGTGAGGCGTCCCGCTACCTGCCGGAGCTCTCCTCCCAGGCCCAGAAGGCCTGGGAGGACCTGGAGAAGGCCAAGACCCGTCTGGCGGAGGACCCCGCCCTCTCCGGCCGTCTGGCCCGGGCCGCCAAGACCAAGCGCACCATCGACCAGGCCAACCCGGCCTACAAGTGGGTGGCGCTGACCATCGTGGTGCTGGGCGCCGCCGCGCTGGTCTACGGGCTGTGGAGCTGGCTGAACAAGGACGCTACGGGCGTGTATTTCCTTCTCTTCGGCCTGGCCGCCGTCTTCTTCTTCTCCGGGGCCAACGTCCTCCCTACCGCCCGGAACAACAAGAAGGCCGCGGCCCGGGAGTGGGAGGAGGCCAAAGCCGCCATGGGGAGCCATCTGTCCGGCGGGAAGAAATTCCCGGTCCCCTGCCAGTACGCACATCCCGTCGTGCTGGAGCGGATGATCCGCATCCTCCGGGAGGGCCGGGCCCAGACGGCGGACGAGGCGCTGGAGGTCCTGAAAAACGACCTCCGGGCCCTGAACGCCTCCGTCCAGGTGGAGCAGGAGGAGTACGACGAGGTGGTCTGCATCAAGCCCATGTTTCTGCTGTGCGAGTATCAATGAACAACGCCCGAAGGGCCGCCGTCCGGAATGGACAGCGGCCCCTCGCTGTTTGTCAAAAAAGACTCTTTGCATCTTTGAGAAGGGTCTCGCTCCGCGCCTCAGAGCTGCTTATAATGGTAGAACGCCGCAAAGTTATTGAACAGCACATCCTCCAGAAACTCCGGCGCCAACCCCAGAGCCAGCGTCTTGTCCAGCTCCTTCTGGGGGCACCAGATAGGATAGTCCGAACCCCAGAAAACATGTGTGGGATCGTACTCTCGAAGGATGGGGTACAGCGGGGACTTGTCCGTAACATAACTGAAAGAGGAGCTGATGTCCGTATAGACGTTGGGCAGCTTCGCCAGCGGACGGATCTTCTCGATGTCCCAGTCCCCCCAGTTGCCCAGGTGGGCGGCGATGCACCGCAGCTTAGGGAATGTCTCGGCAATAGGGATCATATGTCGGGGGCCGGAGACGTTCACCCGGGGGTCCCCCATGTGGGCGATGAGGAACATGTCCTGACGCTCCATCTCCTCGAACATGGGGAACAGGCGCTCATCGTCCAGGGCGAAGTGCTGGAACTCCGGATGGAGCTTCACGCCGTACATCCCATGCTCCCGCATCCACCGCAGCTCCTCCCGGTAGCCCTCGTACCCGGCGTGGAGGGTGCCGCAGGGGATGAGGCAGGGATGGGCCTCCGTCTCCGAGAGGATATAGCGGTTGATATGCTCCACCTGATGGGCGGTGGTGGCGGCGGAGAAGACCATGGCCCGGCCGATCCCGGCCCGGTCCAGGACTTCCAGCAGCTCGCCCGCGCTGCCGTAGTGGTTGGGGGGCTCGGGCAGATCGAAGTACTCCGCCGTGGCGATGGTGGCCTTGGCGGCGACCTTCTCCGGAAAAATGTGGGTGTGCATATCGATGACTTTCATGGGACGTTCCTCCTGCATGGCGGCTTTGCTATGAGTATAGCACACTCAAAAGCGTCTATAAAATAGCCGATACCGCCAAAAATGCGAGGGTCAGGAGGAAGAAAATCAGTATCAATTTCCACACGAACCGCACCCACCGGTCGTAGGGCACCTCCCCCAGGGCCAGTCCGCCCATCACCACCGCCGCCGTGGGGGTGACGATGTTCACCAGGCCGGAGGCGGACTGGAAGGCGGTGACGATGAGGCTGCCGCCGATCCCGGCGAACTCCCCCAGGGGGGCCAGGATGGGCACGGACAGGGTGGCCAGCCCCGAGGACGAGGGGATCAGGATGGACAGGGGGATATAGATAAGGTAGACCAGCAGGATGAAGGCCACCGAGCCCGCCCCCTCCAGGGCCCGCTCCCCCCAGTAGAGCACGGTGTCGGTGATCTGCCCGCCGTCCATCAGGACGGTGATGCCCCGGCTGATGCCGATGATAAAGCCCACGCCGATCAGGTCCGCGGCCCCGGACACGAAGGCCTCCACCGTCTCCACCTCCCCCAGGCCGTAGACCAGCCCGATAATGACGCCGCCCGCCAAAAACAGCCCGCTCAGCTCCGAGAACCACCAGCCCAGCGTGGGGACGGGGACCCCGATCTCGTCGAAGGGGATCACCGCGTAGGTCATGACAAGGAACACGATGGCGAAGAGGGCCAGCACCACCTTCCGGCGGAAGGTAAGGATGGGCACGTCTCCCCCCGCCGGCCGGACGAACTTGTGGCTGGACCCGGCGGTGAGGGATCTCTCCGGGTGGCTGCGCACCTTGGCGGCGTAGGCCATCACGTACCAGATGGCGATGGCGTCAAAGAGGACCAGCATCACCAGCCGGACCATGAGGCCGTCCCCCAGGCTCACCCCCGCGAAGCCGGAGGCGATGCCCGTGGCGAAGGGGTTCACCGTGCTGGCCAGCACCCCCGCCCCGCTGCCCAGCAGCACCACGGCGATGCCCACCAGCGGGTCGTAGCCCGCCGAGACGAACACGGGGATCAGGAGGGGATAGAAGGCCATGGTCTCCTCCCACATGCCGAAGGAGGTGCCCCCCAGGCTGAACAGGATCATCAGCACGGGGATCAGGAGGATCTCCTTCCCGCCCAGCAGGCGTATGACGTTGCTGACCCCCGCGTCGATGGCCCCGGTCCTCATCACCACGCCCAGGAAGCCGCCCACCATCAAAATGAACAGCGCCACGTCCGCCGCGTCGTAGAACCCCTGGAAGGAGGCCAGGATCACGTCCCCCGGCCCCTGGGGCTGCTGCTCCACGGTCTGATAGGTCCCCGCCACCGGGGCCTCCTCCTCCCCCGCGCGCTGGTAGGCCCCGGCGGGGATCACCCAGGTAGCCGCCGCCACCAGGATCAGCAGGAGAAATAATATAGTATACGCCGTGGGCATCCGAAATTTTTTCATGTGCATCCACCCTCCATTCTCCTCTAGTTTGCGCGGTCTGGGAAGGCTTATGGCTGGAGGATATTGGTAAGAGGGAACAAATTTTTTCCTTCTTACGTCTAATTCGACAAAATCCGGTTGACTGCGTTGGGAAAACACGGTATTATGTAAATGAATCTAAAATCCCGAGGAGGAATTGCCGCCATGAGCAACCATCGCTGCCCCAAATGCGGGGAGGAATACTCTGATACATACCACTCCTGCCCCTTCTGCGAGGAGGAGGACGCCATCAAGCACGGACGGCCCCTGCGCCGCCGGGGCGGGAAGCGGGTGGAAAAGCGCCAGGCCAGCGGCGGCGCGGGCGGCGTCATGCTGCTGCTCACCGGCGTCATCATCCTCGGGGTGGTGGGCTACGTCTTCTTCGGGGACAAGGTCGCGGACGCGGTGGGCATCCGGGACGCCCAGGACCCCCCGGCGAGCAGCCAGGCGGACAAGGACAAGGAGCCCGCTCCCTCCACCGCCCCGTCGGTCCAGCCGGCGCAGACGCCGGAGGCGGATACCGCCGGTGATGGACCGGCGTCCGACGATCCGGAGCCCGATGTCACCGGCACAGCGCCCGAGCCCCCGGATGAGCCCGAGGGCCCCCTGACCCTCTCCCAGACGGATATCACCATCCCGGCGGGCGAGACCGGGCGGCTCACCGCCACCGGCGGCTCCGGCGAGGTCGTCTGGTCCTCCTCCAACCCGGAGATCGCCTCCGTGGACGGGGGCTCCGTCACCGGCAAGGCCGGGGGCACCGTGACCATCACCGCCGTATCCGGCGAGGAGACGGTCACCTGCCAGGTGAAGGTGGAGGGCGATCCCTGGGTGGACCCCAACCCCAGCACCTACCGGCTGAACAGGGAGGACTTCACCCTGTCCTCCAGTGAGACCTCCTGGCAGATGAAGGTCAAGAAGGACAACGGCAAGTGGGAGATCATGGGCCCCGACCAAGGCGTCACCTGGGCCACCAACAACGCCGGGGTGGCCTCCATCAGCGAGACGGGCCTGATCACCAAGACCGGAAAGGGCACTACCCAGATCACCGCCACCGTGGGCGGCGTGACCATGGAGTGTACCGTGCGGATGTCCTGAAATTCCAATTTGTTACAATTTGATACCGGAAAAGCGGCGGGGACGCAGGTCGAAAACGGCCTGACGTCCCCGCCGCTTTTTTGGCGAACGGGCATTTTTACCTAAAACACGACAGGAAAGTCCTGCTGTATCCGTCGTTTTGACAGAGCCGGACCCGGCTGGTAAAAATTCCTTGTAGGGATCTCAAACCAAGTGTTGACAAATCAAAGACGACATGTTACAATTCGGTTACAAATATGACAAACCTATTTTGAGAAAGGACGTGACCGGATGGCAAAGAAAGCGGAAGGCCTGGTCTATCGCAGCCACCCCCTGCGCCGAATCGGCAAAACCATCTATTACGGCTCCATGGCAGACTCCCACATCATTCAGATGCACGTCAAGGAGAGCAAGACGGAAAACGACCTGGAGATCGCTACCCGGGTGGCCGTGGAGCTCCACCAGCGGGCCGGAGCGGACCAGAAGAGCCGGGACCGGATCGTGAAGCGCAGCGAGAAGGACAGCCTTTACGCCGCCATGGACGTCTCCGCCATCTGGCTGGAGCGTGCCCTGGCCGGGAAGTAACCGGCCGTTGACCCAAGCGCCGCCGTGATGGAGCGGCGGACGCGCGACCCCCTACATTAACGATAAGATAAGAGGTAATTTACTGATGAGAAAGCTACTGGGAAAGACGATGCTCCTGGCGGTCCTCACCGCCGCGCTCCTGACTGTGGCCGCCTTTGCCGCCGAGAGCGGGACCGTGAACACCAACGCCCTCCGGCTCCGTTCGGAGCCCTCCACCACCTCCCCCACCCTCGCCTATCTGAACACGGGCGCGCAGGTGGAGATCCTGGAGGACCTGGGCGACTGGTACAAGGTCAGCTATAAGGATTCCACCGGCTACCTCTTCGCCTCCTACGTCTCCTCCAGCGCCAGCGCCAGCGTGGTATCCACCGCCGCGGCCGAATCCCTGGCGGGAGAGACCGGCGTGGTCACCGGCAGCACCGTCAACTTCCGCAGCGGCCCCTCCACCGACGACGCGGTCCTGGCCACCCTCAGCGACGGCGCCGAGCTGATCATCAACAGCATCACCGAGGACTGGTGCCTGGTGGACTGGGAAGGTCAGGAGGGCTACGTGAAGGCCGACTACATCTCCGTTGACGGCATCCCTCTGGTGGACCCCCGGGGCATCATCACCGGCGACTGCGTCAACGTGCGCAGCATCCCCTCTACCGATGGCAGCATCGTCACCAAGGTCTACGCCGGCAATCTGGTGGACCTGATCTCCCTGGAGGATGACTGGTACGCCGTTTCCTGCGATGGCCAGACCGGCTACATCCGTTCCGACTTCCTGCGGGTCTATTCCGGGGCTTCCGGCAGCGGCCTGGGCGCGGATATCGCCGCCACGGCTCAGGAGTACTTGGGCGTGCGGTACGTATACGGCGGGGCCTCCGCCAAGGGCTTCGACTGCTCCGGCTTTACCATGTATGTCTTCAGCCTCTACGGCTACAGCCTCCCCCACTCCGCCACCTCCCAGTGGAACAACTCCGGTACATATGTGGCCCGTGAGGACCTGCAGCCCGGCGACCTGGTGCTCTTCTGCGATCCTTCCCGCAGCAACGGAAAGGCCTGCTCCCACGTGGGCATCTACATCGGGGACGGGGACTTCATCCACGCCTCCTCCGGCCGCAGCCGCGGCGTCACGATCAGCAGCCTCAGCGAGAACTATTACGACGGCTACTATGTCGGCGCGAAGCGCGTGGCGTAAGTTGCATTTCCCAGCACTTTGTGGTATAATAATGACCGCCGGATGGGTGAGACCCATCCGGCGGTTTCCCCGTCCCCGGCGGGACGGATACCGTCTGTATGCAGGCGCGGGGCGCGGCCCCGCATGATACGAGGAGGCTTTACAATGACAATGGATCAACGCGCACAGCAGATAACGGATGGCTGCATGAAGCGCGCGGTGGAGCTGCTGGCCATCGACAGCCCCACCGGCTACACCTGGATGGCGGCGGAGCACGTGACGGACGCCTACCGGATCATGGGGCTGGCCCCCGAGATCACCCGGAAGGGCGGCGTGCTGGTATGCCTGAACCCGGACGCGCCGGAGGACGACGCGGTGCTCCTGGAGGCCCACGTGGACACCCTGGGCGGCATGGTGACGGAGATCACCGGTTCCGGGCGGCTGAACCTCACCCCCCTGGGCGGCATGGAGCCCAACAACGCAGAGGGAGAGAACGTGCGCGTCGTCACCCGCTCCGGGCGGATCTACACGGGCACCTTCCAGATAAAGAACGCCTCCGTCCACGTGAACCTGGACTACCACTCCGCCAAGCGGGAGTACAAGTCCATGGAGGTGGTCATCGACGAGGAGGTCTCCAGCCGGGAGGACGTGGAAAAGCTGGGCATCCAGCCGGGAGACATCGTCTGCTTCGACCCCAGGACCCGCGTGACGGACTCCGGCTATATCAAGAGCCGCTTCCTGGATGACAAGCTGTCGGTGGCCATCCTGCTGGAGCTGGCGGCCCGGGTGGCCTCGGGGGAGATCAAGCCCTCCCGGCGGGTGTGGGAGCACATCACCGTCTTCGAGGAGGTGGGCCATGGCGGCTCGGCCTCCGTGCCCGAGGGCGTCACCGAGGCCATCAGCGTGGACATGGGCTGCGTGGGCGACGGCCTGGGCTGTGACGAACGGAAGGTGTCCATCTGCGCCAAGGACAGCCGGGGGCCCTACCACTACGAGGTGGTCACCGCCCTCATCGAGGCCGCCCGCCGGAGCGGCGCGGACTACGCTGTGGACGTGTATCCCGCCTACGGCTCCGACGTGGAGGCCACCCTGTCCGCCGGACACGACCTGCGCCACGGGCTGGTGGGGCCGGGGGTCTATGCCTCCCACGGCTACGAGCGCAGCCACCGGAAGGGCGTGTGCAGCACCTTCCTGCTGCTGGAGGCCTACCTGGCGTAAGTTTTCCCCGGGTTTTTCCGGAAAACCTCTTGCTTTTTTTCAAAAAAGGGATATCATAAGGTTTATCCATAATTTTTAGAAAGAGGCGTATCCCCTATGACAAAAGTTAACGTGATCTCCGGCTTCCTGGGAGCCGGGAAAACCACCCTCATCAAAAAGCTGCTGGACGAGGCCCTCAAGGGCGAGAAGCTGGTCCTCATTGAGAACGAGTTCGGCGAGATCGGCATCGACGGCGGCTTCCTCAAGGACGCGGGGGTGGAGATTTCCGAGATGAACTCCGGGTGCATCTGCTGCTCCCTGGTGGGCGATTTCGGCGAGGCATTGAAGAAGGTCATGGACCAGTTCCACCCGGACCGCATCCTCATCGAGCCCTCCGGCGTGGGCAAGCTGTCAGACGTGATCCGCGCCGTCCAGGGCGTGGCGGAGCAGGTCCCGGAGATGAGCCTGGGCTGTGCCGTCACCGTGGCCGACGCCTCCAAGGCCAAGGTCTATCTGAAAAACTTCGGCGAGTTCTACGCCAACCAGGTGCAGTACGCCGGGGCGATCATTTTGAGCCGCACCCAGAAGCTGGACGCGGAAAAGCTGGAGGCCGCCGTCGCCCTGCTGCGGGAGAAGAACGAGAAGGCCCCCATCGTCACTACCCCCTGGGACCAGCTCACCGGCGCGCAGCTCCTGGCCGCCATGGAGAAGGGCAACACACTGGCCGAGGATCTTCTGGCGGAGGAGGAAGCGGAGGCCTGCCCCGTCTGCGGCGGACACCACCACGATCATGAGGCGCATGAGCACCACCATCACCACCATGAAGAGGGCTGCGCGTGCCACCATGACCACGATCATGACCACGAGTGCTGCCATCACGGCCACGAAGAGGATCACGAGCATCACCATCACCACGGCCACGAAGAGGGCTGTGAGTGCCATCACGACCACGACCATGGCCACGAGTGCTGCCACCACGGCCACGACGGGCACCATCATCACCACGGCCACGATGCCGGCGAGGTGTTCGCCAGCTGGGGCGTGGAGACCACCCGCGCCTTCACCGCCGGGAAGCTGGAGGGCATCCTGACAGAGCTGGACAGCGGGAAGTACGGTGCGGTGCTGCGGGCCAAGGGCATCGTCTCCGCCGGGGACGGCGCCTGGCTCCACTTCGACTACGTGCCCGAGGAGCATCAGGTGCGCACCGGCCCCGCGGACTACACCGGACGGCTGTGCGTCATCGGCAGCAAGCTGGACGAGGCCGGGCTGAAGGCCCTCTTCGAGGTGTGACATGGCCCAGGAGAAAGTCTATCCCGTTTACCTGATCTCCGGCTTCCTGGACAGCGGCAAGACCAGCTTCATCAACGGCATCCTGGCCGACGGCTTCGCCATGGAGGACCGCACCCTCCTTCTTCAGTGCGAGGAGGGCGAGGTGGAATATGACAAAAAGCTCCTGCGCAACGTCACCGTCCTGACGGTGGACGATCAGGAGGCCCTGACGCCGGAGTTCCTGGAGGCGGAGCGGAAGAAGTGCCGCGCCAGCCAGATCATCGTGGAATACAACGGCATGTGGCAGATCCAGGACTTCTACGCCAACGCCATGCCCCAGAGCTGGGTGCTGTATCAGATCATCGCCACGGTAGAGGGCCCCACCTTTGAGATGTATACCAAGAACATGGCCTCCCTCATGTCGGAGAAGCTGCGCAACGCGGACATGATCTGTATCAACCGCTGCACCGGCGAGCTGTGTACCACCCTCCGTCAGCGGAACCTCCGGCTCCTGAACCGCCGGGCGGACATCTATCTGGAGAAGGAGAACGGCGAGAGCGAGGACTACATGGACGGCACCGTGTCCGCCTTCGATCTGGACCAGCCGGTGATCCGGATCTCCGACGAGGACTACGGCCTGTGGTACGTGGAGATCATGGATAACCCGGAGATGTACGCCGGGAAGACGGTGGTCTACCGGGCCATCATGTGCAAGCCCCCCAAGTACGGGCGGTACTTCACCCCCGGGCGGTTCGCCATGGTGTGCTGCGCGGACGATATGACCTTCCTGGCCGTGGCCTGCATTGGGTATGACGTCAGCGACATCCCCGAACGGGCGTGGGTGGAGGTCACCGCCAAGGTGGCCGTGGAGCATTGGGACCCCTACGAGGGAGACGGCCCGGTGCTGCACGTGACCTCCGTCCGGGCCTGCCAGAAGCCGAAGGAAGAAGTCGTG
>OFFX01002277.1_pt1 | contig 12201 bp, 9 predicted proteins | sample 1521511 | NCBI WGS metagenome assembly OFFX01 (sample SAMEA3504125, study PRJEB24116) | mouse gut metagenome | biome: mouse gut; feature: mouse-associated habitat; material: faeces | place: Denmark | collected 2011
ATCATAGGCATCTGCACCTGCAATCTATAGTATATAGGGTATAAATTTTATTTACTATCCTGCATATCTGTAGGATACATCTTCTTAATCTCTGTCTATCCCTCTGGATTTTATATTATTCTTCTGTATTCTATCCCCCACAACGCAGATCAACAGCCCTTTCCCAAAATGCAAATCTCAATTAACCGCAGCCATAATACCCCCAAAACCAATAATTCTAAAGAACCAGCAGACCGTTTATGCAAGCTGCCTAAGTCTTTGTAAAAATCTTCATTTAATTCTGGAACTATTCTTTCTTTAATTTCTTTTGTTAGCATCCTGACATATTTTGAATCCAATATCATTTAATAACATGGAGTTTGTTACTTTTATCCATATATACAAGAAATCCATTTCCGACCGACATTCCCTGTAATGCATAAGATGCCTCTTTTTCCCATATTTCCGACACCCTACCATCCTTATATTGATAGCATAATCCCTTTCCCGAACCACCATCTATTATATAATAAATATAATAAGTTTCTTCATTTTCCCGGCTTACAACAGGGGATGCATAGACAGGCTCAGGATTCTGTATCGTGCTTACTTTTTGGAAAATTCCATCCGTGGCAGATACAACATCAATACCTCCACTTCTTTCATTGCTGTCCTGCTTTGTATAAAAACCGACAAAACAATAATTTCCAACAACTGTAGGCGTAGAGCAACTGTTCCCTGAAAGCTTCACAAATTCCAACTTCGGTTTTTCATCCATAAGAGACGCTGTTTCGGCCCACCACAGATATCCATTCTGGCTTGTAAAAAAAATATAAGCATTCCATTTACAAATACTTGAACGCACTCCGCCGGCCTGTTCCACATAATCATTAAGATGAATTGTTTTTACAGGATTTCCGCCGCTGCTTGAAAAACTATCGTTCTTATCCATCAGATACAGGTTTCCCAATTCGCTTCCACATATGAAATAAGCCTTTCCACCAGTTTCAATTTCCGTAATGCCAGCCCAATAGAAACTGTCTCCACTTGCCGGATTGCAGCGCGATAATTTAAACTGGCTTATAAAAAATTTGAAGTAACAGCCATCCGCATCATAATTTCCAAAATACACCGAACCATCAAACTGCTTTAAAGGAGTGTCTGCTTCACCCCTGCTTGTCAGGAGGCGAGTAACCGCCGGATTTCCTGTAATATTGCGTATCCGGCAAAGTTCCCAATTAGGGATCAAAATCTGAATATTAGCGGAAATATTTTCGCCAGTGTTATTGTGCAGGGTAACTGTAACCATATATATGCCAGAATAAATCATTTCCTGCGATTCTGTTTCATCTGTGTTAAGGGTAATAATAAATTCGCCCTCTTCTGAACCCGCATTAAACGCATAGGAGTTAGAATCAGAGGTTAGCACAACTTCCGCTGAATAATCATTATGTTTAAGGCTCACTAATCCGGTAGAAATTTTTAAAACATGGTACTGGCCAGCCAGATTAACATTCCTGACATCCAGAGTGTCAGATGCCCCTGCTGCAACTGCTATAGGGTAATTGAAAGTTCCAAACACATTATTATACTGGTTCGATGCGGCATAAATAGTATCCCCATACCGTTCATCTTCCACAATTATGGGAGTAGACAATTGGGATGCTGCACCAATGCTTTTATATAACTGTCTATCCCAGAGTATAATTTCAGATTCATCTAAGACATAGGCTCTCATATGTATTCCATCGTTTGGGCTGCTGTATTGAACAAAGATATAATTCTTTCCATCTTTTTCATATGTAAGGGCTTCTCCGCCAATATCTCCATAAATGCCGCCTGAGGAAATGGGCGCTGTTATTTCCGACACATACTTCCGCATCAGATTATAATTAGCTTCAAAGACGCCATTATTATTGGCATTTCCCTGAAAAGCAGGCCAGCTAATTGAGTTACCTGCAATGATTTTCTGTCCTTCAAAAAAGCGGGAACCGGAATCATCCTTTATGATTTTTGAAAAATACATTTCCCAGAGAATATTGCATTCCTCCGGCTGGTATATATGAGGGCAGTCTGCCACCGATGAGTATCTGAAAATTGGAATTTCATCAACCCCATTTGTCCATGTGCGGGTAAAATATCTGTTCCCTTCATATGCAGTTTTATGTATGTCAGAAATGAAACTATCCCTGTTGGACCAATAGCTCACGCATAAATAATTCCAGTTTCCCTTGAAAAACGCATCGGCATTAAGCGCGTCATACCTTCCCATAAATACCCAGACGGGCAAAGGATTTTCCAAAACCGGATCAGCCATAGGTGTGTTCGGGATTGAACCCATCGTATACCCAGAAGGGCCGATGGCCGTGAAACTCTCCGGTACATCTAATCCTAAACGCCACGTCATCCCTGCCCCGTTTGAATGCCCGGTAGCAAATATCTTTTTGTCATCAATCGGATAATTTTGTTCCGTTATTTCTATAACCTTTTTAATGAACGAAACATCATTGGGTGCATCATCGGGAGAAACCGTATATTGGTTCCAAATCGGAACCGGAATCCAATTCATTGCAGATAGTGGACACGGATATGCCATCGGGAATACGACAATAAGGCCGTATGCCTCAGCCGCATCATTCCATCTGGAATCGCCGATAAAAGCCGCCGCATCATTGGAACCGCCATGCATTCCAATAATCAGAGGATACTTGTTGTCGGGATTAAAACCGGTTGGAATGTATGTCCACCAACGTCTCAAAAATCCGTCTACCATCTTCTCTGTAAAAAAGAAACCGGTAGTTCCATTATTGACAAGCGGGATACGCCATCTCAATTCACCGCCAGGAACGAAATCAAACCTTTGAACAGGGTACAAAAACTTGTTGTAAATAATCTCTTCTGTAATGCCCCGTCCTTTTGTAATCCAAACCCTTGCCGCTTCATTTTCATAGCATTCATCCGCGTAGTCATTTGCTCCTAAATTGACAGCATTATCCGCACTGATCCAGTGGGCTTTTAATGTATCATTGCCAGAACCGTTTTCAGTAGATATCATCCATACAGGGACCGGGATTTTGTTATTGGGTAGTCCTATGGTTTGCTTCCCATCGGTATTTTGAGACTGCTCGAAGGGGAATGATAACTGCTCTCCAAAAATGTTTATAATAGACGGCGACACTTCTTCTCCGTTAATACTTACCAATCCTGCAAATAATTGAGGCCACAGTAAAGCCATTTTATGAACGGCGCTGCCCCCTTCCCTGTATCCCACCCAGTAAAGAGACCTCTCGTCTAAATCGAAAGCTGCCGTAACTGTCCTGAATTTTTTATTGATTGTATTCCACACCTCATAAAGAAACATCTCATCAAATCTTGCCATAGGAGAATTGCTCAAATTCCAGCTGCCTGCCTCATACGGTTCTGCAATCACCAATGCAACTCCATGAGCATCTGCAACTGCAACCCAATTTGCACCATATGTGCTTCCGTAAAAGTTTTCCGCCGAAGCTCCGTTTGGCGTCAGTATTACAACAGCAGACGAACATGGCTCGAACGTTTCAGGAATATATACCGTATATCTCCCGGGAATTGTTTTATCTGATGGTGATTGGTTATGGAAGACGCCTTGGACAGGAGGCGCATATGGATTAGCCGGATATTCATTATTCTTCATATTGATTTCCTCTCATATTGTTTTATGGGGAACGTCATAAAGAAAAATTTATGACGTTCCCCACAGATGCTTTACGGTAAAATAATGTCATTCTTAATTGGCAGTTTTTCATCCAAAGCCTTCTTTAAAGCCAAATCCCAAAAATCCCACTCATGCGCATACCCCGGAACCTCCTCATAATCCACATCATAGCCATATTCGGATAGCAAATCACGGGAAGCATATGCGAAGTAACGGATAAAATCATCTCCTCCACAAGTCATGAACAGCTTTGGTAATGCCTCCCCATCCATAGCCTTCTTCTTTGCCGTAACAAACAATTCATCATCCGGATCCGCAAATTTTATTCCCTGCTTTGCAAGTGCCTGTGCATCTACAGCAAAATCTGTCCGGCCATCATCCCCAGCGCTTTGCGACACCACAGACATAATATTTGTCGTGTCCATTCCGCCGCCTGACATAATCAATGCAGCGGCACATCTGTCTGCCCCGTAAACAGCCCACTTCGTAGCGGCCATGGAACCCATGGAAAGCCCTCCAACAAAAGTATCCTCGCGCCTGCCAGAAATGGGAAACATGGACGTACATACTCTGGGTAATTCCTCAAATATGTAATCCCAGTATTTTGCAGGCCAGGGAAGCGTACCGTCAGGCTGATTAATATAGCTTGAATTATAACCTGCCGGCATAACGACAGCAATCTTATGCTCATCAGCATACCTCATGATATTTGAGAAATTCAGGTAATCTGAGTCATCTCCTGTGCCTCCGTGGAATAAATACAGAACCTGAAATTTAGAGCCCGGCACATAGCTCTCTGCTTTCCCGTTTGCACTGTCAAAGAGCGTCCATGAAGGAAGAATCATGGTTACATTTGTCTGCTGCATCAATGTCTGTGATAAAAAATTGAATTTAACTAACATTTTGTCTCCTTTCACTTGAATAAATCATTTACTAAAATTTTAAATCTGCGGCTGTTCCATATTTTTCCTTTAAAAACTTTTCAGCATCCCCCCTTGATATCTTTTTGTTGTTATATTGAGCCATAACCTGTACATCCGTGGTTCTCAATTTATAGAAACGCAGCATCCCCACAGCTAAAATCATACCTACGGCAGGACAAAGCGTGTAAAGAATCCAAACCCCATTTGTGACAACTGCTGGCTGTACGGCTCCTTCACCTGCCACAAATCCGAAGCCTGCCAGCAACAGCATTGCAATCGGGCCGCTGATTGAACCAACCAGCTTTGAGAAAAACGTCTGCACTGACGCAGCCATTCCTTCCGCGCGCTCCCCTGTATGGTAGGTTCCATACTCAATACAATCAGGGGTAAATGTAAATAGTAAGATATTGTTAGCCCCTGGATAAAAACCCTGGATAAATACAATGGAAAAAAATACTGTCAAATTTGAATACCCGACAAAAAATAGTATGATACCAATTATGGATGCGATAATATTGCTTGCTATATAAACCATATACTTATCAAACTTTTTTATGATAAACGGAATCACTATGCCGGAAATCAAAAGCGGAAACAGGGATAACAGGCTGATAACAGATGCCAGATCCTGATTATCCAGGCAAATGCGGGCTAAATAAATTTGAATGTATTGTGCAAAATTCAGCAAACCGCTCATCAGCAATGCCCCATAGAATATAAGCAAATATTTATTCTTTATGACATAATTTATCATCTGCTTTAACGTGACGGACTTCTCACTCCTCACGATATGTCGCTCCTTCCCGTTTATAAGCAGCGGAAGCATTGCCATACATGCCACAACTGTGAACATAATTCCCAAAGGAAGCCACCCTAAGCGGGATTGGAGTACAGGTATTGCCACGCTTGAAACCGTCACACCCACCATGGCAAAAAAACGTCCTGTCGTGAGCAGTTGATTTCTCTCCTTAACATCATCCGTCATGGAAGTAGGCAGGACAAAAATCGGCACATCGCATAAGGTATAAGACATGCTCCATGCTACATAGGCAGCCGTTGCCCAGATAACTTTTACGGTTGCAGTTCCATGACCCGGAAGCAAAAAGAAGAATACGGAACTGACCGTAATCAGCGGAAATGAAATGCGGAGCCATGGCAAAAACCGTCCGGATTTAAAGTGAACCTTATCAATGATGACCCCGAGTATGGGGTCATTTACCGCATCCCATACTTTTGTGAACAACATGATTACGGCAATAGACGTGGCCGTAATGCCCACATCTGAAAAAAAAGTCTGCATATTGATGGCAACCAGACCATAAAATATGTTCTGTCCAAGAAAAAACATCCAGTAACTTATCCGTTCTTTCTTTTGCAGATTCGCATCCCCCTGCTTTGTACTCTTCATGATTATATCCTCCACTATAAAACCTGAACCTCATATCAACGTAAATTTAAGAAAATCAATCTTTCCACAACCCTCATATACAAAATATAAAGCCGCCTTTCCATCAGGAATCCTGACCGCCATTCTGTATTTCACCCATTTTCTCGAAGGCATGACCTTTGTCTCCCCTGCCGGTTCATCCTCCCCGCTAATCTTTACAATCATTTTTCCTCTCGCAATTCCCCTGACCACAATTTCAATTTCACGAATATCCCTGAAATCAAAATAGCGGTATACTGCCGTCATACCCTTTTTTCCATTTGTAATATACTGTACCGGTTTATTACAGGACGCTTCAGGTACATAATCCGGTCCGTCCTGCGTCAGATAAGGATGCCGGTTTCCCATTGCCAGAGGGTGGGAAATAGCCGGTTTATACCTTCCATAAAGATTACATACCATCCCGGCAGGATAGCTTCCCTTTCCGGCAAGCGGCATACCGTTCAATCCCTGTGATGTCATTTCCACCTGCGGTATGCTTCCATCCGGCAGAATCCTGATTTTTTCCGCACATCCCTGTCTGGAAAACATGGTGCGGTTTGTCTGCCTGTGATAAAAGAGATACCATTGTCCGTCAATCTTCTCCATACCGCCATGATTATTCCCATAACAGTTTTTTGCTTCATCCTGTGAGCCTTCGAATATGTCACAATTACTGATAAGCACCCCTCCAAAGGAAAATCCCCTGTCCGGATAATCGCTTACCGCATAACACAATTCGTGGAGCTTTACGGAAGAATAAACAAGATAATACCTGTTTTCAATCTTCCGTATGGAACTTGCTTCAAAAAATTCATGTCCTTCAAATCCGGTTCCATCCGCCTCCCCTAAAACAGGCAAAAGCTTAACCGGCTCTGTTTTTATTGTAAGCATATCCTCTTCTAACTGCATTACCACGGAAGCCTTTGGCTCTTTCCCAATCTCACGTCCTGTCCTTGGTCCATTGCCCGAATAAAGATAAATCTTTCCATCCGAATCCATAAAAATGCCGGGGTCGAACTGAATAGTATCACCCTGTCTTTCGCCTACAAACTCCCCGTTTTTGTCCTGCACAATCCCTAAAAACTCATACCTGCCTGCCGGGGTATCGCAGACAGCTACCCCGATTGACCGGATTGTATCATCCGGGCAGTAATAGAGATAATATCTTCCATCCCTGCCCCGAACCACATCGGGAGCCCATAATTCATGGTCTCCCCCTGCCATCCTGGGGTCCTGTGTCTTTTTATAGATCACCCCCTCATACCGCCAGTCGTGCAGGGCATGAACAGGGGCAGAATAACATATATAATCATTCATGCAAAACTTCTTTCCCCCAAACCTGTCATGGCTTCCATACAGATAAATTCTGTCCCCAAACACATGCGGTTCCCCATCCGGCACATATTCATATTCCGGTAAATACGGATTCCAAATCTGTTTTTTTCCCATCCCTATTCCATCCATAGAATCACATCCTTCAAAATACCAATGGGCTGCCAGTTCTTTTTATTACATTTCCTCTCCCTCTCCAACGTTGTTGCCACCTCAATCCGCAGCCTATTCCCACCTTCTGTAAGCCTGTCTGTAATGTCATAGTAAAAAGGCGGCAGAACCTGAATCCCTGCACTGACTCCATTCAGAAATACTTCCACACTCTCTCCGGCATCCGGTATCTCCAGCACAACTCTTGATGCATCCGGTTTATCCAGCGTACACTCATAGGCAATAAACCCTGAAAACCCAGGGTATTTCTCTCCTATATTGCCGAATTCTTTCAGTTCCTTCCACTCTGAAAAGTCAGGATATCCGGCTGCCCTGCAAAGGGAATAGTTCCAATGGCCGGATAAGACTTTTTTGTTTCGGGGAAGACAAAATGCCTGTGAAAGCCGCTCCTTTTTTCCCACGGCTATCACCTTCCCTTCCCCGGCTTTCATGTCAAGAAAGATACAGGTTTTCCCGCCCTCCTGCCTGTAAGAAAGCTCCTGCACCTGATTTTCCCATGGGTCATAGGAATAGCAGTCATCAAGTGCCGGAACAGATAACATTCCATGATAAGGACAGGAATCTTCATTGACGAGATAATAGATTTCTTCTTCCCCTTTATAATGGTAAATCCTGATTCGTCCTGATTCCGGCAAAATCCCGGCTTCCCCATGCACCTCGTTCTGCAGCTCCCCAAGAGACATTACCTCACACCGGTATATATTTGACGGCAGGCACATCCCCTTTTGTGTTCCTTCGGGATAAGCTTCCAGAAAAATAATCCGGCATCCGGCCTTCTCCGCCTCGGAAAGCCCTTCTGCCAGAGCTTCCGCCAGGAACTGGGAATAAGGAACAATTATCGTTTTATATACATTTCCATTTACCGTAAGCGTCTGCCTGCCGACAGATGCCTGATAGCGTCCCCTTTCCCCAAACACGTCTGACGGAATGATATGAAAATCTACCTGACGCTCTGCAAGCGCCCTTGCCGGTTTCTGCGTCAGCATACACTTTCCCATCCATTCCGCCTCGCCATGATAGATAATTGCCGTATCAACCACCGGACATCCTCCGGAAATAAGCGCACATATCCTGTTCATATAAAGCATCAGCTTTCCAAAATGGCGGTACTGGGGATTGTTCCCGTTTGCATAGAAATGGGGCGGACAGTCTTTATCCGGATACTCCTTCGGGCTGAAAGCATGGGGTACAAAATTGTTCACTCCCCTCACCATAAAATGGTCAGCCAGATATTTTTCCAGCCTTACGCCCTCACTCCATCCATAATTGCCAAAAATCTCACACATACAGCGTCCTCTTTTTACAGGGTCGATTGCCCCGTAAGACGCTCCCAGCTTTCCAAGCATGAAGTGGTAAAACTCCCCATCACGCCCGCCGGTTATTTTAGTAATCCCTTCCGCCAGGGCATCCTCCTTCTGCGGCAGCACCTGTCCGCCGATATCGTCAATTCCCGCCATATGCTGCCCGGCAAGCCCTCTGAAATAATGCCCCAGGCTTGCCCCTGTCCTTGCATGCTGATTATTGTCTTCAATGATATGTCCTATATATTCTACCCCATGCTCCCCGCACCAGCTGCCAATCTGCCTGGAAAAATTCTCTTCCACCAGACGGGTAATCAAATCCATATACAGATACCGGACTTTTGCCCTCTCCCCTTCGCCTCCCTCATTTTCCCAAAGCAGCGAAAGACGTTCTATCCAGTTTTCTCCCAAAAGATGCGGGAGTTTTCTCTCCACCTCCCTGCTCCATGGCAAATCCTGATCCTGCCCCAGATAAGTATCCGTTTTAAAATAAACACCGTTTCCAAGTTCGGGCTCGTCAGAAAAAAAACCGGCAATCGTCTTCCCAAAGTCCTCCTTATAATGCTCCCAATGCTTTTCATATACCGCATCAATCAAAACCCGGCAGGATTCCTTATCCAGCATATTCATGTAGGAACGGTGAATCCCGGCATTTCTGGTAAGGAACGTGACATAGAGTTTCTGTGCGCCTTCCGGTATCTTAGCTATCAGCTTCTTTCCGTCTTTTTCCCACTCTGCTTTTACCGGATTTCCATTTACCATTGCCGTAACACCCAGCAGCCTGCCATCATGAAACGTGATCTTATGGTTTCCGTTCAGGCGGCTCATCATACTCCCCATAGGCGTCGTGGGTATTTTACCCATAATCCGTTCCAGATTGCCCCTGAAATATTTCTGCCCGTCCTTCACCGCATATTTCCGGCTGTAAACGCTCTGCCTGCGCAGCTTATCCGGCGCTGACAGAAGCGCTCCGTTCGCATATCCCGTAGGAAAATGGCTGTCATCCAGAATCCAGACCTTCATCCTGCGCTTTCTTGCTTCCTCCAAAATTATGTCCATGTCATGCCACCAGCCGGGACCGCAAAAATCCTTGTGCCCCCTGCTCTCAACACAGACTGCCCCTACATTGCAGTCCTGTATCACCCCCATATATTCCCGCAGTTTCTCTTCCGTCTCCCCATGCTGCCAGAAAAACGGAAATATATGGTTATCTTTCTGCCCCGCAAGGAGCTGTTCTATCGTCATATGCCATTATCCTTTCTACACTTGGATTCGCCACGAGAATGCCCGTATTACAGGCATTCTCCGACATAAAAAATCATCCGTTTTACACATTCGCCCTGTGTGCTGCCAAATCGCTCTCTATCTGCGGAAGCTGATTATCCAGCCGGCCGTAGAACCATGTCAGTATACCGACTACAGCATACATCAGCGCAGGCACAATCCCCATAGCCAGACGGATTGTCATGATTGCTGAATCTGTCTGTACCTGTGCGCCTCCCACATAGCCGGATAAATCCAACATCACGCCTAACACCAGACCTCCAATCCCATTCCCGCATTTTGTGATAAAGTTCCTAAAGCTCGCAAAAGAACCTTCCAGACGGGGCAACTTTTTCCACTCGTTATAATTACAGCAGTCAAGTATCTGCAGGTCAACCAGAAATGTAATAGGAAGAACCCCTATTCCTCCAATCAGAGAAGCCACGACAAGTACCGGAATACTTGCCCCTGCCAGAAAAAGCCCAACCGCTCCTGCAACCTGCAGGGCAGTTCCAATCAGGATTAAACGGCTCTTAGTCATTTTTTTCAGCAGAGCCGGAACAATGAACATCAATGGTATCACAAAAATGCTGATTGCCATCATCATACCCATAATCTCTACATTGCCGACCACGTAGGTATAAAAATAAGTTCCTACCCCCATGGATGTAACGGTTCCCTCCAGCATCTGGCAAAGCGCAACCATCCAGATATAGGGGTTTTTCTTAAGCACCGTGAAAATACTTTTTATGGAAACTTTTTCTACAGCGTCCTCCTCAATTACGATTTCTTCCTTTACAAAAAAGAAACGCATGATTCCGATTACCGCCAAAGGCACTGCATAAATTGCAATCAGAGTACTCCAGCCTTTTGCACTGACTGCCAGCCTTGCCATGAGAATCGGGAATGAGATACTGACCACCATGGAGCCAACCATAGTGATTAAGCCGCCAAAGGATGCCAGCCTCACCAGCTGCCCCTTCTTGAACGCACGTACCATATAAGGAGTTGCCGCCGAATTCAGTAAAGTGTTAAAAACAGAATTCACAAAAATATACAGCACGAATACCCAAACGATTTTGATTGTAGTATTGAATGCCGGCGGGCAGCTGTATAACAGCCATGTGCAGAGCCATACCCCCAGAATACATAATTCATAGGGTCTGCCTTTTCCCAGCCTGCTCTTCGTCCTGTCCACCAGATACCCCGCCGTAAGGTCGGTAACGGCATCCACTACATTGCTCAGTAATAAAATAATACCGATAACCGTTCCCGACAAGGCAAGCTGGTCCGTACAGTAAATCCGCAGATACCCCAAAATTACCACACAACATGCCGACGAGACCGCCCTTGACTGCCATGCAAAAAACTTCTTTGCCCCTATTTTATCCTGATTGTTTTTCTTTTCCATCTCCTTGCTCCTTTCCAAGTAGCTTATTCTTTTCTATATCTTTCTCCCACATAAGGGTTATTTTGTGACATTTATTGCTGCGCTGCTTTCCTGATTTCCATCCGTTACCCTGACGGTCATAACGCCTTTCCGCTCTCCCCGCACCACTGCCAGAGCACGCCCATAATAAGTCGTAAAGCTTCCGCTGTCATAACGTTCCTCTGTCCGCGGGTTTGCGCTGCCGAAAGCGAGCAGCGTCCCATTTTTCACCCGTACCGAAAGCCTCCTGTCAGCGTTTGATTCCGTAACGCCGTTCTCCCCGGCAAGGGTAATCGGGATATAACAGATTTCCCCGGCACATATCTCGGTCTCTTCCGGTTTTATAAATATTCTGATTTCCCCGGATGCTGACTGCAACAGATTCCTTCCAATCTCCTTTCCTCTCTCATCATAAGCTGCCGCCTCAATCGTTCCTTCTTCATACTTTACCCGAAAGTGCGCCCGGCAGTCTTTTGTCCGCTTCTTTCCCATGCTTTTCCCATTCAGTATCAGCTCCACGCAAGGCGCATGGGAATAAACTTCAACATCAGCCCTGTTTCCCCCACAGCTTCTCCACGACCATGAGGGCAGGGCATTGGTTCCCCGCCAGACCGCCTTGATTACTTTCTCCTATCTCAAAATTTGAAATTTGTCAATATATCTCCCGATATATTTTTAAA
>OFFX01002282.1_pt1 | contig 12175 bp, 9 predicted proteins | sample 1521511 | NCBI WGS metagenome assembly OFFX01 (sample SAMEA3504125, study PRJEB24116) | mouse gut metagenome | biome: mouse gut; feature: mouse-associated habitat; material: faeces | place: Denmark | collected 2011
GAAACTTCCAGTATGTCGTGAATGATACGCCATATATACCAAAAAGGCACAAGAGAGAGCAGCGCACTCATTACGGACAGTATCCAAGAAAGATAGGTTAATATTCTGTGCCCTCCGGCATAACCCATCAGCCTTGATAGATTTGACTGTTTCTTCATTGAAAAACCTCCTTTACATTTGCAAATATAAATGTCTTTGTCTACTCATTAAAATCATTTTTCCTGCCAATAATAGCTGGTATGCTCAAAGACAGCATAAGTTTGAACGGTGGGACTGTCAGCAATTTTGTACGGGTATCTGTTTTTTGTGTCATAATGACTACCTCCTACTTAAAAATTTTTTATGATATGAGGACAGAATGACCGCCCTCGAATATCCTTATTTGGGTTAGTGCTGACTTTGAAAAGTTAGTATTAACTAACCTATGTGTAAAAATTATAGGGCAGATTGCCCTAACGAATTTATTCGTTTTTATTGCCCCATAATTTTCAGCCATCCGGCAGTATAAAAAGCTCTCATTTCTTTCAGATAATGCTTTGCTTCTTCAATCGGCATTTCATGTATAATCAATTCAAAAAAAGTATTAAACATTCCTGTAATCAGGATATGTTCCAACCGTTCATCAATAGGCGGCGCAGGTCTGCCTAACTTTCCAAGAACCGCTAAATAATCATGCGTGCCTTTTGTTTCTATTTCCACCATTTCATCTATCAGTTTTGCAAAGCGCGTTCCCTCTGAACAGCAAAGAATGAGCTTAAATTCATTCAAGTGTTCATAGGCATACAAGAGCATTTCATATAGATATACGCCAGAAGTAGTAGTTAGATTGTTTGGCTGTTCCTCTGGTGGTAAATCGGCAAACTCTTTCTGCGCCCTACAAAAACGGCTTAAAAGAAAGTCGTAATGCTCGCCTACCAGTGCTTCAAATAAATCTTCTTTACTGTCATAGTAGCCATAAAACGCGCCTGTCGTTACGCCCGCCGTTTTGACAATGTTCCGTAAGGAAGCAGACTTATAGCCTTTTTCAAGAAATTCCTGCATAGCGGCTGAAAGGATTAAGTGTAGTGTTGTCTGTTCTGCTTCGCTCATTTTCTGCCCCCTGTCTATAACACTGTTATATATCGCTGTTATAATAATTCAAATCAAAGGATTTGTCAATGGCTCAAAAAAATTTTATTGATTTTTTTCTATGGCATTGTCATAAAGTATCGTTATCTAACGTCAGCTTTTGAAAGACCGGCCTTCCGGGAAATGATGGAGGAGGTAAGAGCAGGCAAAATCAACTGCATCGTGGTAAAGGACCTGTCCCGCTTCGGCAGAAATTATCTGGATGCGGGGGAATACATAGAGAGAATTTTTCCCCGTCTCGGGGTGCGATTCATTGCCATCAACGACAATTATGACAGCGAGAACAAAAGCGGGGAGATGGACGCGCTGCTGATTCCCTTTAAAAATCTGATAAACGAGGCGTATTGCCGTGACATTTCCGTGAAAATCAGGAGCCAGCTTGCGGTAAAGAGGAAAAGGGGAGATTTTGTGGGCTCCTTTGCGGTTTACGGTTATCGGAAGGACCCGAAGAATAAAAACCGTCTGGCAGTAGACGCCTTTGCCGCGGAGGTGGTGCGGGACATTTTCCGTCAAAAGCTTGCCGGGGTAAGCGCCGGGGACATTGCCGACGGGCTGAATGAAGAAGGGGTGCTGCCGCCCATGGCCTATAAGAAGTCGCTGGGATTGAACTATGCGACGCCTTTTCGGGGCGGTGGGAGTCCCTCGTGGAATGCCTCGGCGGTATTGCGGATACTGAAAAATCCGGTCTACACAGGAACTTTGGTACAGGGGAAAAGCGCTTCGCCCGGCTGGAGAGTGAAAGGGCGCATGGAAAAGCCACGGGGCGAATGGGATATCGCGGAGGGCGCCCATGAAGCTATTATCGACAAGGAGACCTTTGCGGTCGTCCAGAAGGTTCTGGCGGGAGATACCCGAACCAGCCCTGGCGGCAGAGCGGTGGAGATTTTTTCAGGCATGGTTTTCTGCGGGGAGTGCGGGGGGCCCATGGTGAGAAAGACAGTGCCCGCAAAGAACAGGAAATATGTTTATTATGTCTGCGGGAACCACAAGAATGAGAAAACCTGCTTTTCCCACAGCATCTCCCATAAGCGGCTTATGGAAATCGTGCAAAAAGAATTGCAGGAACAGATTAAGGCGCGGCGGGAACCGCAGGATTCTGCCCCGGCAGGCAATGGGCAGGATTTTGCCTCGGCAGGCGATGCACAGACTTGCCTCCCATGTTGGAGGGAGGGCACGCTGGCCTTACTCAAATGGCAAAAGACGGCGCAGGAAGAAAAATGCCTTATCGGAAAATATGAGGAACGTCTGGGGAGAAAGCAGGAGGAAGCGGAAAAATACCGGCGGATTCTGGATTCCCTCTGCGAGAGTCTGGCGGAGGGCGTGATTGACAGGCAGGAGTACGGGGAATTTGAAAAAAGCTATCGGTTAAAACTTGAGCAGGCCCGGCGGGAAGGGGAGAAAATCAGGGAGAAAATGAACCGGGCTGCAGAGGAAGCCGCGGAGGGGAAACGCCGGTGGGAGCAGTTTGAAAGGTATGGGAGCATCACGGAGCTTGACCGGGCAACGGTAGTGTTTCTAATAGACAGGATTTTCATTTACAGGAATAAAAATGTGAAAATCATTTTTAACGATAAGTTTTAACTGGCGCAGCCATTGACAAAGACTTACCACCTGTGCTATTTTAATAGAAGATAACGATGTTATGTAAACCTGCAAAGGAGTGCGGTATGCCTGACGAGAGAGCCACAAGGGAAAAGCTGACGGAATGCGCAAGGCAGGAATTTCTGGAAAAGGGTTATATGAAGGCCTCTTTGCGCAGTATCTGCAAAAAGGCGGGAGTGACTACGGGGGCTTTGTATTTTTTCTTTCAAAACAAGGAGGATTTGCTTTCGGCGGTTGTGGAGGAAGCCCTGGGGGGATTGACGCAGATGATTCACGCTCACTTTTCCATGGAGCTTGCAACCGATGCAAAGACGGCGCTGACAGGCGACGCGTCGGAGGATATCGGCGCCGCCAGGGAGATTGTGCATTATCTGTATCAGCATTACGATATTGTCCTGATTCTGCTGACGAAAAGTCAGGGGAGCGTTTATGAAACTGTCACAGACAGGTTTGCAGACGTTTTGGAGCGGCATTATAATAAGCTGACGGAACAGCTTTCCGCAAGGCTGGGAGCGCCGAAGCCGGATAAGTATATTCTGCACTGGACAGCCCATATGCAGATAGACGCTTTTGTCCATCTCCTGACCCATGAGAGGGACGAGGCGAAAGCGCTGAAATATATTGAACAGATAGTTTCTTATCTGGTGGCAGGCTGGGCAGGAGCATTTGTTGGGAAACCGTGAGAAGGGAAAGAAAAGTTTACGGGCTATGCGGCAGGGAAACCCATAGCCTTTCTTTTGACCCGCAACATAACAATGTTATGTAAATCTGCGTATCTTTAGTAAGTCAAAGAAAAAGGAAGAATCGGGAGGAAAAGGTATGTTTCTGGAAGTCACAAATATTGAGAAAAGCTACGGCGAGGGAGGCAGCTTTACAAGGGTGCTGCGGGGTGTGTCCCTGTCGGTGGAAAAGGGCGATATGTGCGTCATACAGGGAGCCAGCGGCAGCGGTAAATCCACGCTTTTAAACGGCATCGGCGGTCTGGACATTATGGATTCGGGTTCCATCAGGGTGGAGGGAAAAGAAATCTGCGGCCTGACGCAGGAGAAATTGTCTGATTACAGGCGGGAAAAGCTGGGGTTTGTTTTCCAGTTTTATAACCTTGTGCCGAACCTGACGGTGAAGGAAAACATTCAGGTCTGCGAGTATCTCTCTGAGCGTCCCATGAATCTTGCGGAGCTTTTGGATACGCTGAAGCTTACGGAGCACCGGGATAAATTTCCCTTCCAGCTCTCCGGCGGACAGCAGCAGCGGTGCGCCATTGCAAGAGCGCTGATTAAAAACCCCGGACTGCTTCTGTGCGATGAGCCCACCGGCGCGCTGGATTCCCGTTCCTCCCGGGAGATATTGATTCTTCTTGAGGAGATAAACAGAAAGTATAAAACCACCATGCTCATCGTCACCCACAACAACGCTGTCAAAGATATGGTGGACCAGGTGGTTTTCTTAAAGGACGGGCAGATTAAGGGAAATTACCGCAACGGGAAGAAAATACCGGCGGCGGAACTGGAGGATTTATAAAATGCAGAAAATATTACGAAAACGGATTTTACGGGATTTAAGGGAAAACCTGTCACGTTATCTGGCATTGGGGCTTATGATTATACTCGGGATGTATATTGTTATCAGTCTGGTTGCCGCGGCAGATACCGTGATGCTGGGAAGCGCCGCCGCCGCGCAGGAGCAGTCGGTGGAGGACGGCCAGTTTGGTCTGTTCATGCCGCTGAGCGATACAGAAAAAGAAACGCTTACAAAAGCCGGGATTACCCTTGAGGAGCATTTTTATCTGGATTATGAGGCCGGGGACGGCTCCATACTGCGTGTGTCACAAATGCGGCGGGAAATCGACAGGGCCCAGGCGGATGCAGGCAGGCTCCCCCAAAAGGCTGGGGAAATTCTTCTGGAAAAACGTTATTGCGAGGAGCAGGGCATTTCTGTAGGAGATGAAATACAGGCGGGCGGACACTCCTTTCTCATATGCGGAATCGGAACCACGCCGGATTACGACGCGCCTTACCGAAATCTGTCGGACAATGTGGCAGACAGCAGTCAGTTTGGAACCGCTTTTGTGAGGGACGCCGATTATGAACGGCTGAAAAGGGAAGGGGGCAGCCTGCAGTCGGAGGAATATGTATATGCGTATCTCTTAAACGGCAGGCTCACAGACAGGGAGCTGAAAGAGCTGCTGCAGGGACTGGTTTCCGATAGCGGACTTCCCGCCCTGACGAGGTTTTTACCGGCAAAGGACAATATCCGCATCGGCGGCGCGGCGGACGATGTGGTCATCAACAAGGCCACGGGGCTTTTTGCGGGCGTGCTGGTTCTCCTTTTGCTTTCCTATGTCATCTCCGTTTATGCAGTCCATACCATAGAGCGGGAGTCGGAGGCCATCGGGACATTGTACGCTCTGGGGGTGAAAAGAAAGGAGCTGCTGTGTCACTATCTTTTTCTGCCGGCTGCGCTTGCCCTGACAGCGGGAATAATCGGCACGGTGATGGGTTACAGCAGTTTCGGTGTAAAGGGGCAGATGAGGGAGACATACAGCTATTTTTCCCTACCGGATTTTTCCGTGGCATATCAGCCGTATTTATTTTTTTATGGTATTTTCATGCCTCCTGCCGCGGCGGTGCTGACGAATCTGCCGGTTATTTACGGAAAGCTGAAAAAGCCCGCCCTCGCCCTTATCCGCAGGGAGCAGAAGGGGGCAAAGGTAAAGGCGGCGGACCTTGGGGAGGCGGACTTTCTCCACGCTTTCAGAATCCGGCATTTTCTGAGGGAAAAGCGGACGGCATTCACTGTGTTTCTGGGGATGTTTCTTGCGCTGCTGGTCTGTATGATTGGCCTTGACTGTTACGTGCTGTGCAGGCATGTAAAGACGGACAGCGTGGCGGATACCAGATACGAATACCTGTACACTTACAAATACCCGGAGGAAACGGCGCCGGAGGGCGGAGAAGCGGCCTATGGCGTGACGCTGAAAAAAGAAGCGATGGGGTACAATTTTGACGTGCTGCTTCTCGGCATTTCCCCGGAAAATCCGTATTTTGACGCGCCGGTGGAGCGGGGGCAGAGCCGTGTGCTGGTCTCCTCGGCCATGGCGGACAAATACGGCTTAAAGGCGGGGGACGACCTGATATTGAATGATGAGGACAAGGAGAAAAGATACGCCTTTACCGTGGACGGGATTGTGCCTTATTCTGCGGGAATGACCGCTTTTATGGATATCGGCAGCCTGAGGGAGCTGATGGGGGTGAAAGAGGACTACTACAACATGGTGTTTGCGTCCCGGGCGCTGGAAATCGATTCCGGCAGGCTCTACGCCACGGCTTCAAAGGCGGCGGTGGAAAAGAGCGCGGCCGTCTTTACGGAGAAGATGTGGCCCATGATTCGGATGGTAACCCTCGTCTCAGCTCTGGTTTTCCTCGTGGTCATGTACCTGATGCTGAAAGTGATGATTGACCGCTGCGCTTCCTCCGTTGCCATGATGAAAATTTTCGGCTACCGAAAAAATGAAATCCGAAGGCTTTATCTGGACGGCAATTTTGTGGTCGTGGCGGCAGGCGCGGCTGTGGGGATACCGCTGTCGAAAGCCATTGTGGACGCCGTATATCCCTATCTGACAGCCAACGTGGCGGTGGGCTTGAATCTTTCCTTTAGCTGGCGGATGTACGCGGGGCTTTACGGAGCAATCCTTGCGCTGTATCTGGTGAGCATGCCGCTTCTTATGAGAAAGGTAAACGGGATTCTTCCGGCGCAGGCGCTGAAAAACAGAGAGTAGAAAACAGTTTCCTTTTTAAGCCACTTGGTCTATGATTTGAGTATACCGGTTTTTTGAAAACAGGAAACGAGGGCATACAATGGACAAAGCGGCTTTTATTTTAAGTAATATTTACCATTTACATTCTCTGGCGGGCAGGATTCTGGACGAAAGCGGGAATCCTCTGGCTCTCCCCTTTGAAGGCTTCGGGGAACAGGACCCGGCGCTTTCAGACCGGGAGCTGAGCGGGCTTTTGCGGGAGCAGGGGGCGGAAAAAGCAGGAGACAGGTACAGGATGCATAACGACGGGGGCTATTGGTATTACGTATTTCATGGCCACGGGCGTTATGTGATATGGGGGCCTGTGGTGTTTGAGGAGCACTCGAAATACGATAACCGTCTCTATGGAAAGAAGCGCGGGGTGAAAGGGGAAATCTGCCGGATACCACTTGGGAATATCTGGGCAATGGAGGAGACCATAGCTTTTGGGCATGGACTGCTGTCTGAAAAATATGAGACGGGGATTGAAATCGACTACGGAATGGCAAAAGAACGGTTTCAGAGAGAAATATCAGCCAAGGCATCCGAGTATGGGCTCCAGAAGGCGGAACACAGCAGGGGACACCATTCTTTCGCACGGGAAAATCAGATGTGGAAGTGGTTCGTGGAGGGGAAAGCGGACATCGACGGCACGAATATCCTGCAGATGAAAACGGATAATCCTTTTGGGGATGTGATAAGGGGAGCGGGTCTGATGTCGGAATCCCCCAGAAAGAACCTGGAATACGCCGCGGTCAGCGGAATTACCCTGATTACCAGATATGCCATTGCGGCGGGGGTGGAGGAGAACGTGGCCTATGCCCTGAGCGACGTTGCCCTGCAGAAGCTTTCAAAGGCGGCGGATGTGATGGAAATAGAGAGCACTATGGTTTATACGTTTCAGGAATTTATGCGGCTTGGAAGAAAGGCGGTGGAAAAGACGGATAATAATTCTCGTTATGTGGAGCAGAGCCGGGAATATATTGCCGCGCATATTTACGAAAAGCTCTCCGTTCCTGAAATTGCCGGGGCGGTGGGGCTGCATCCGGTGTATCTTTCGCGGATTTTCGCCGGCGAGACGGGAATGACGCTGATGGAGTACGTGATGCGGGAAAAGGTACAGATTTCCTGTAATCTTCTGAAATATTCAAACCGTTCTATTGCCGTGATAGCGGAGTATATGAATCTTTCCCCCCAGAGTTATTTTACCAGAGTGTTTAAGAAGGTGACCGGGGAGACGCCGGCAAGCTACCGGAAAGCTCATGTGGACAAAAATTTTCTGGAAAGTTAAAAACAGATAAATAAAGTTAAAATCAGGCAATACATTCTGCAAGACAGCATGTAAAATTTGATATATACAACAAACCCTGTCGCGTTTCGCGGGATTGCTGAATGAAGTCAACAACCCCGAAGCAAGCTGGCGGGGGATTGACCCCTGCGGCAGTCGCCAAATGTGCATGCAAGCATGCCCGCCTGGCTCGTTGCCCGCAGAATTTATGGAAGGATGGGTGTGAAATGGAAAGAGACATCAAAAAAATCATTTCAGAGATGACACTGGAGGAAAAGGCCGGTATGTGTTCCGGCGAGGATTTCTGGCATTTGAAAGCGGTGGAACGCCTTGGGATTCCGGCGGTTATGGTATCCGACGGCCCTCACGGACTGCGCAAGCAGCCGGAAAGCGCCGACCACCTTGGAATCGGCGAGAGCATTGTGGCAGTCTGCTTCCCGGCGGCCTGCGCCACGGCTTCCAGCTTTGACACAGAGCTGATGAACGAGATGGGAAAGACTCTTGGCGAGGAATGCCAGGCGGAGGATTTGAGCGTGCTCCTTGGGCCTGCTGTCAATATCAAGAGGAGCCCTCTTTGCGGCCGGAATTTCGAGTATTTGTCGGAGGACCCCTACCTTGCGGGCAAAATGGCAGCCGCATATATTAAGGGCGTACAGAGCTGGGACGTGGGTACGAGCATGAAGCACTATGCGGCAAACAATCAGGAGTTTAACCGTATGAGCTGCTCCTCCAATCTCTCGGAGAGAACGTTCAGGGAAATTTATCTTCCCGCTTTTGAGACGGCGGTGAAGGAAGCCCAGCCAAAGACGATTATGTGCAGCTATAACAAAATCAACGGCACCTATGCCTCCGAGAACCGTCATCTCCTGACAGAAATTTTGAGGGACGAGTGGGGATTTGAAGGCTATGTGATGACGGACTGGGGCGCAGTTGCGGACCGAGTGAAGGGAATCGTGGCAGGTCTTGATTTGGAAATGCCCGGCAGCGGCGGAGTCAACGACGCCAAGATTGTGGCGGCGGTGAAGGACGGAAATCTGGACGAGTCGCTTCTCGATAAGGCGGTGGAAAATATTTTGAAGGTGGTATTTTCCTATGCGGATAACCGCCATCCCGAGGCCGTGTTCGACAGGGACGCAGACCATGAGAAAGCGGTGGCAATCGAGACGGAATGCGCCGTGCTTCTGGAAAACAACGGCGTGCTGCCCTTAAGTGGAGATAAAAAGATTGTATATATCGGCGAGTATGCCGAAAAGCCCCGCTATCAGGGCGGCGGTTCCAGCCATATCAACGCAAGCAAGGTATCGTCAGCATTGGAGAGCGCAAAGAGCAAAGGCAGGGCCGTATCCTACGTGAAGGGCTTCCCCGCCGATAAGGACGAGGAGAATGAAGCGGAGCTTTTGGCGGCGGTGAATGCGGCGAAGGAAGCGGAGGCTGCGGTGATTTTTGCCGGACTTCCCGACGTGATAGAATCCGAGGGCTACGACAGGAAGGATATGAAGCTTCCGGCGTGCCAGAACAAGCTGATTGAGGAGGTTTTGAAGGTACAGCCGAACACGGTTGTGGTACTTCACAACGGAAGCCCCATAGAAGCTCCCTGGGCGGATAAGGCTGCGGCAGTTCTGGAAATGTACCTCGGCGGACAGGGCGTGGGAGAGGCCGCGGACAGACTTCTTTACGGGGAAGTGAATCCCTCCGGCCGTCTTGCGGAAACCTTCCCGGTGAAGCTGGAGGACAACCCGAGCTATCTGAATTTCCCGGGAGACGGGCTGAATGTGGACTATGCGGAGGGCGTTTACGTGGGCTACCGCTACTATGACACGAAAAAGATGCCGGTGCGCTGGGCGTTCGGACACGGTCTGTCCTACACCACATACGAATACAGCAATTTGAAGATGCCTTCGGAAATCCTTGGCGATGAGGGCAGCGTGAAGGTGAGCGTGGACGTGAAAAATACCGGCAGCCTGGCAGGCAAAGAGGTGGTACAGCTCTATGTCAGCGACAAAAACGGAACGGCAGGGAGACCGGTGAAGGAGCTGAAGGGCTTTTCCAAGGTGGCGCTTGCGCCGGGAGAAACGAAGACAGTGGAATTTACCCTGACCGCGAGAGAGTTGTCTTTCTACCATGAGGGACTTTCCGACTGGTATGCGCCTTCCGGCACCTATGAGGTTCTGGTGGGACACGCCAGCGATGAGATTGCCCTGAAAGGAGAGCTTTCTTTCCAGACTGCAAAACGCCCCCCTCTGTATGTCAGCGGGTCAACCACCCTTGGAGAGCTTATGGCGCATCCCGTGACCGCTCCGATTGTGGGACAGATGATGCAGTCCATGCAGGAGAAGATGGGAAGCATGATGGGCGGAGGCGCAGAGGAAAACGCAAACCCGCTGGGCACGGACGCAGCGATGATGGAGGCGATGATGAAGGGAATGCCCCTGAAATCCCTGGCAAGCTTTGCAGGCGCGGAGGCGGCGGCTCAGATTGAGCAGATGATGTCGGCCTTAAATCAGGCGCTTGGGAATGTGTAAAATGATTGTGTAGAGTGCAATAGAACGGTTTATCCCCCGCAGCTTGCCGGAGCAACAGATATGCTCCGGCGGGCTGCGGGGTCTTTGACTCCGGTGGCATAGAGGCGGCTTTTGCTTCCATTGCCACAAAAATGGCATTAGGGGAAAATATTTCCCGATTACTGAAACTGCATTAAGGAGAAATGAGGAAAGGGCTCACAGGCCCTTTTTTCCTATTCAGAAAACTGCCCCCCATATCGGACGAATGGCGAAAAACTTTAGACCTGTTTTGGGAATTGCCGTACTGCATTTATGCATTTCATTCCATTTTATATGTCTTTCGTTCCCAGCATCCCAAAATAACAGAAAATCTGCCGATAAATTAAGTGACGGCGGTTTTGATATAAGCGGTTTTGCCACGGGGGAAGGACTGCTTGAGGCAGGAAAGGAGCAACCATGAATAACACAATCAATGTAAGCTACATGACAAGGACATACAGCAATTTTTTGAAAAACAATGAAGCAAAGGGCGGCAAGACTGAAAGTTTATCTTTTTGTGACAGGGTGGCGGAAAAAAGCACAACGGCATCAGAAGCAGGAAAGGCTGGAACTGTTTCAGCAAAGGATATGACAATGGATGAATATAAGCAGTATATCCATGAAAAAATTTCACAGATTCCCATGCACCCGACCCGTATGTCGGAGAACATTTCCATCCATATTTCCGAAGCGGGGTTTGAGGCGATGAAGAATGACCCGGAGTATGAGGCGTGGGTGCTGAATGACCTGCGGACAGGATGGGCGCAGCCGGACAGATGGGCAGGCGTCTGCGGAGGGGCTTATTCCACCATCTATTACGGGGCAACAAAAGAGGAGTGCCATGCGCAGATGTGGAGCGCAGGATACCAGAACGGAAGCGGGAAAAGCCTGTTTGACGGCAGGGCAAAAGACAGCTTTTGGGAACGCAGGACAGAGCAGAAAAAACGGACGGAGGCGCAGATAAAAAAGGAGCAGGAGAAGAAAAGGATGCAGGAAGAAATCAATGCGAAGGCGGCGATGGAAAAAAGCGATGCGCACAGGCGGCTGATGTCACAGTGGGCAAAAGAGGCCGTATATTCCGATTCCGTTCTGGCAAGATCGGGGACTGCGGCAACAGCAAATGCTGCTTATGAAGCAAATTTCGTCATGGCAGATAATTCATCCATTTGATCTGAGACTGCCAGGATATACAGGAAGTTGTGGATGTGCCATATGAAGCGGCGGGCATTTTGAAGTAAGGAAGATCATGCCCGGACTTACCATAAGGGGGCATGGGCGGCTCCGAATGACAGAGGGACTGCTAATAAAATATTGATAGCAAAGAAAATCATGGAGGATGATATTTATGTCAAAGATTACAGATTACAGTTTTTTGTTCCAAAGTATGCTCGGGACACCAAAGAAGAGTGCGATTGGCAGTTTCCAACTGTCTCAGTTAAACAGTGGTTCGGTGCAGGCGCAATTAAGAGCAGCGGGGATTGACACGAACAGCGCCCAATATAGGGCTGCAATAAAAGAAATGATGCAGAATGGGAACGGTGCGATGTACACAAATATACAAAGCATTAAAAATTCAATGAAATGCTACGATAAAGACGGGGATTTTATCAATCCAAGAAACGGGCTTGCCGGCCTTGTGCTGACGGATGAAAATGCAGGCCGTCAGAAGCGTATCGTTTCCCTCCCGGAGAGCAGCAAGGATGAGATGTTTGAGCAGACAAAGAAAGAATTCCTACGCGAAAATGGCACGCTGAATGGCGATACGACAGGGCGCAGGGATGCGTACGACAATCTGTATAGAAAGACGAAGAAGGATGGCAG
>OFFX01002297.1_pt1 | contig 12118 bp, 9 predicted proteins | sample 1521511 | NCBI WGS metagenome assembly OFFX01 (sample SAMEA3504125, study PRJEB24116) | mouse gut metagenome | biome: mouse gut; feature: mouse-associated habitat; material: faeces | place: Denmark | collected 2011
TTTACCAATTCCCGTATATTTTGTGTTATAATGTTTTATGTGATTTTGTTTCCCTCATTTTCCCTTATCAGGGTTCGTAATGCCCTGGGGGAGATGAGGTTCGGCCGGGCGAAAGGTGCCGCAAAGGTGTTATCTGTCTGTATTGTAACAGGGTGCGGCAGTGCGTTTGGTGTGGAGGGAATTCTGGCTTCTCCAGGGACACCGGGAATGCCGGAGCATGGTTTGGGCTTGACATTTGGTTCAGAATATAGTTAAATGAGTGCCGGGAGGCGGAAAAGCGAGAGGTGTTCTGTATGATGAAAGAATGTCCGAAATATTTGAAAGGATACGAGGATATCTGGAAAAAAGACCCCAGAGTTGCTGGAACTTGGCAGGAAAATCCAGGAAGAGGGATTTCCTCAGACAGGGGAGTCCTCTCAAAATATCACAAAGGCGGGGGCGGAATAACTAAAAAGAGCTGCAACAGCTGTGAAAGCAGGGCTGATTATATCAATACAAAGAGGGAGGCATAATTTTGCGCACATTATATCTTGACTGTGGAATGGGGGCGGCAGGCGATATGCTGGCAGCAGCGCTGCTGGAGCTGCTGCCGGATCCGGATGAATTTGTGAGGGAACTCAATGGGCTTGGGATTCCTGGCGTTGTTTTTAAGAAGGAATCTGCCGTGAAATGTGGTATTACAGGAACCCACATGGCCGTGACGGTAAACGGTGAAGAGGAAGAGAGCTATGACCACCATCATGAGCTCGACCACGCCCACAGCCACGACCATGGGCATGATCACAGTTATGATCACAACCATAGCCATGATTCTGCCCACAGTCACGACCATGGATATGATCACAGTCATGAGCACAATCATAGCCATGACCATAATTCTGTCCGCAGTCACGACCATGCCCACACCCATGATCCTGCTCACGGCCACACCCATCATCACAGCAGCCTGCATGATATTGAGCACATTGTCCGCGGGCATCTTCCCCTGCCCCGGCGGGTGCAGGATGACATTATGGCAGTGTACGCGCTGATTGCGGAGGCGGAAAGCCATGCCCACGGCGTCCCTGTGTCGGAGATACACTTTCATGAAGTTGGCACCATGGACGCGGTGGCTGATATTACAGCGGTCTGTATGCTGATGGACAGGCTGGCAGTGGATGAGGTGATAGTTTCTCCCGTTCACGTGGGCAGCGGACAGGTCAGGTGTGCCCATGGTATCCTGCCCGTCCCGGCGCCTGCCACAGCTTTTATTTTAAAGGATGTTCCCATCTATGGAGGAGAGGTTCGCGGGGAACTCTGTACTCCTACCGGCGCGGCGCTGTTGAAGCATTTTGCGGCGGGATTTGGAAGCATGCCTTTGATGAGGACACAGAGTATTGGCTACGGCATGGGGAAAAAAGATTTTGCGGCGGCAAACTGTGTTCGGGCCATGCTGGGGGAGACCACAGGGGCAGAGGAGGAGATCTGTGAGCTGAGCTGCAATGTGGACGACATGACAGGAGAAATGGTGGGCTTTGCCATGGACAGGCTGTTTGAGGCCGGCGCTCTGGACGTATACACCATGCCCATTGGCATGAAAAAGTCCCGCCCCGGTATTCTCATTCATGTTATGTGCCATGAAAAGGACAAAGAGTCTGTTATCCGGACGATTTTCAAACACACCACAACCATCGGCATCCGGGAAAGCAGGCTCCGCAGGCATGTTCTTGACCGGCGCATGGAAACCGTTGAGACAGGATACGGCCCTGTCCGCTGTAAGGTTTCTTCCGGTTTTGGAGTGGAGCGCAGAAAGTACGAGCACGAGGATCTTTCCCGCATCGCAAGGGATAATAATATCAGCCTTGGTGAAGCGTCCGCCGCAGCAGAAGCGGCAGAAGTGTAGCGGTCCGGCGGACAGGGCCTTGTACATGCAGAAAAAGCAGACGGTAGATACGCCTGCTTTTTCTGTTTTAAAAAAACTTGACTCTGACGCTGCGTCATAGTTTATGCTGTACTTACACGGAAGGAGGGGTGCCGGTGATGACAGTAAAAGAGGTCAGCAGACTGACAGGAGTGAGTATACGCGCTCTGCAATATTATGACAGGATAGGACTGCTGCATCCGGCGGGATATACGGAAGCCGGGTACAGGCTGTATGACGATAGAGCTTTGGAAAGGCTGCAGCAAATCCTGCTCTTTCGCCAGCTGGAATTTCCCCTGAAGGAGATCGGCAGGATTCTTTCAAGCCCTGACTTTGACAGGAATAAGGCCCTGGAGCAGCAGATCACGCTGCTGACCATGAGGAAGGAGCACTTGGAGAAACTGATCGGTTTTGCCCGTGGAATACAGGCTAAAGGAGAGAGGACAATGGATTTTTCGGTATTTGACACAGGGGAGATTGACGAGTACACCAAAAAGGCAAAAGCGCAGTGGGGGAAAACAGCCCCATTCAGAGAGTTTGAGCAGAAGTCACAGACCCGTACGAAGGAAGAAACCCAGGAGGTTATGAGAGGATTTCAGGAGATTTTTGTGCGCTTTGGAGAGCTGAAGGAGGAGACGCCGGCATCGGAGAATGCGCAGAAACAGGTGCGGAAGCTCCAGGAGTATCTCACGGAGAATTTTTACCGCTGCACGGATGAAATCCTGCTGGATCTGGGCAGCATGTATGTTTCAGACGGAGCGTTCACGGCCAATATTGACCGGCTTGGCGGGGAAGGGACGGCGGCATTTGTGGCCGAGGCAGTCAGAATCTATTGCGGAGAAAGGGGGCAGAAAATGCAGTAGTCCGCAGTCTGTTACAAAAAACAAAAGGATTGGAAACACAGGCAGCGCCGCATTCCGGATGTATCAGGGGATGTGGCGCTGTCTGTTGGGTACGGGGCTTTGGCAGGGGGCGTCAGAGGCTATTTTTCCCGGATTTCCATCAGATCACCCACGGAGCAGTTAAAGTATCTGCACAGCTTTATGACCAGATTTGCATCAATACGCTGGAAGTCGTCCCGGCAGTAGCGGTTAAAATTGCCTCTCTGGAGATCCAGGTCTTTACATATCTTTGTTTTGGAAATCTCATTCTCTTTTAGTAATTCTACGATCCGCATGTGTAAATATTCCATAGTTATCCCTCCACTTTAACATATTATAATTAGATAGTTTATAAAAAATAACTTTAAATATAGACATTTTATATATAGATAGTATATAATGAGATAGGGAGGAGTATTTTGCGTCTCCTGTAGAAGGTCTGACGCACTGCTGGGGGAAGAGTTTCGGCAGTGAGGATGTTTCTGTATTATAATGAAAGAAAAGGAGCGAGAGGACAGAAGATGGAAAAGATGGAAAGAGAAAAAAGAATCCGGTTAATTCAGATGGCAACGGGACAGGGAGATGAACACTGGTCCGATGAGCAGGTGACAAAGGAATACAATACACTGCTGGCCAAACTGATTTTGGTGATGGACCAGAAAGCGGGAGTCTGAGGCGGGATAAGAGAGCGCAGGCTCTCTTTTCTTTGTTGCTTTTCTTTGTTTGCTTCTTTGTTTCAAGAAAAGGGTTTTCAAATTCTTGAAACTGTGATATAATGAGGAGCGCGGGTAAAGCTTCGGTGTTTATCTGGCAGAATATTTTTATGTTTGTTCATACTGGTTCGTAAGGCAGTTCGAGACCATCCTGCCTGGGAGTGCGCAGGCACTTAGGAACTGTTAAAGAATTTTGATTCTTAACAGCTCCTTACCAAATCAAAACTAAGGGAGAGAGGGGGAAGTGTGCCCTGAAGCGTCCTTAGGGGGCGTTTTTTTCGTGCAGACATTTATGGAGAGGTACAACAGAATCTTGGAGAAAAGAAAGAGGGAGATTGTCCTTCTTCGGGGCAGCGGCTGTGTATACCGGAAATGTTCTTTCTGCGATTATCACACTGACAGCAGTTCGGACAAGGAGGCAAATTTTGCCCTGAACAGGCAGGTTCTGGACAGGGTGACAGGGGAGTTTGGAGATCTGGAGATCATAAACAGCGGCTCTGTCTTTGAACTGGATCCGGATACTATGGAGTATATCCGGCAGCTGTGCCGGAGGAAAGGGATCCAGGTTCTTCATTTTGAGTCCCACTATCTCTACAGGGACCGGATTCCAGGGCTTCGGAGGGAGTTTCCGGGGGTGGAACTGAAGATGAAACTTGGCTTGGAGACATTTGACTTTCACCTGCGGGAGAGGGTGCTGAGGAAAGGAATTCCCGTGGAGGATCCCAGGGAGATCAGCCGGGAATTCCAGGAGGCGAATTTTCTCTTTGGACTGAAGGGCCAGACCTTCCAATCCATGGAGCGGGACATTCAGCTGGGACTTGAAGCCTTTGAGCGCATCTGCGTGAACATAATGTGCAGGAACAGTACTGGGATTCGTCCGGACAACTCTGTGGTTTCCCTGTTTATGGAGGAGCTCTACCCCAGGTACAGGCAGGAGGAGAGGATGGACATTCTGGTTGAAAATACGGATTTTGGAGTGGGGGATTGATTTATGAGAAATGAATTGTTGCTTTTAGGTTCTGTAGTGTTTATTTTTTCCGGGGCTCTGTGCGCCTACCGTTTTTTTGGCAAAACAGGGCTTTACTGCGTTTCCGTCCTTGCCACAGTGCTGGCCAATATAGAGGTGCTGATTCTGGTAAGCGCATTTGGGATGGAACAGACATTGGGGAATGTACTTTTTGCGGTCACATTTCTGATCACGGACATCCTTTCGGAGTGCGAGGGAAAGGCGGCGGCGGGGAAGGCTGTTTGGATGGGCATGTTCACCTCCCTGTTTTTTCTGCTGCTCAGTCAGAGCTGGCTTATGTACATTCCCAGCCAGGGGGATTGGGCAATGGGAGCCATCCGGGAGATTTTTTCCAGTACTCCCAGGATGCTGACAGCTTCTTTTCTGGTGTATGCGGTGAGCCAGGCTTTCGACGTATGGCTCTATCACAAGTGGTGGGCTTTTACAGAGAAAAAGTATGGCGACAGGCGGAAGTTTCTTTGGCTTCGGAACAATGGGTCCACTCTGCTGAGTCAGCTGCTGAATACGCTGCTCTTTACACTGGCTGCGTTCTGGGGAACCTATGACGGCGCTACCCTGCTGTCCATTTTTGCCTCAAGTTATGTGATTTACATTTTTACGTCTCTTTTGGACACGCCTGCTCTATACCTGGCCAGACGCATGCATGAAAAAGCTCTGAAGCGGCAGTCTTAAAATCTTCTGATATGCATTATGCAGGGAAGGGCGGGGAGAGCAGGCCCTGCAGCAGCAGCGGGGCAGCATCAGGAGAGCGGGCCCCGCAGGCAGACGGGAGGCGTCAGGAGAGCAGGTCCCGCAGCCGTTCTGGGGAGACAAAGGAGAACCTGGCAGGCCATCAGGGGCGTGCCAGGGAGTATTTTTCGGAGAAAGCCTTGAATTTTTTTCGGAAGTCAGGGCTGTCGTTGCGCAGCTCCCGCAGGGAGGCGTGGAGATTCATGTTGTGGTGAGCGATGTCCATCACGCAGCCTGCGATATTGGAACAGTGGTCAGAGGTGCGCTCCAGGGCCGTCAGCAGGTCGGACCAGATAAAACCTGCGTCTATGGTACAGCTGCCCTGTTGGAGTCGGAGAATATGGCTTGTGCGCATCTGTTCTTTCAGGTGGTCAATGACCTGTTCCAGAGGTTCCACGGTGGATGCCTGTTCCATGTCATTTTCCAGGAAGGCTCCCAGGGACAGGTCCAGAATCTCTTCCACCGCCGAGGAGAGCACGGCCAGCTCCGCTGCGGCTCCGGAGGTGAATGAGAGTTTTTTGTCCTGCATTTCCTCAGCGGACTCCAGCAGATTCACGGCGTGGTCTGAGATGCGCTCAATATCCCCTATGACTTTCAGCAGCTTTGCCGCCTCCTGGCTGTCCGCCTCGCTGATGGGTCTGGCGCTGAGTTTTACCAGATAACTGCCAAGGATATCTTCGCAGTGGTCCGTCTTTTCCTCCTTCTGCCGAACAGATTCGGCCAGCTGGGGGGAATATTCCCTCAGAGCCGCCAGGCTTTCTTTCATGGACTCTGCCGCTGTTCTGGCCATGTCCGCCGTCACCGCCTGGCACCGGTTCAGAGCGATGGGCGGAGTAGCAAGGAGCCGTTCGTCCAGCTCCTCCCAGACCTGGGGCTGTCCGGTGTCCGGCACCATCCGGCACACAAGTTTTACCAGAAGTCCCGACAGGGGCAGCAGCAGTACAGTGCAGAGGACATTGAAAATGGAGTGGGCTGCCGCAATGCCCGGCAGGGAGGCGGGTTCCTCAAAGAAAGCAGGGGAAAACAGGAGGCGGCTTCCCCAGAATATCCCCAGCCAGAACAGGGAGCCCATAAGGTTGAACATCAGATGCAGTAGTCCTGCTCTTCTGGCGTTCTTGTTGGCGCCCACGGAGGCGGCCACCGCCGTCACACAGGTGCCGATATTCTGTCCCATGATAATAGGAATGGCGGCTCCGTAGGATATATTTCCCGTTGCAGCCAGGGCCTGCAGGATGCCCACGGAGGCGGAGCTGGACTGCAGCAGCGCCGTCAGCAGTGTTCCGGCCAGAACTCCCAGGAGAGGATTTTCAAATGCCACAAAGAGGGACTGGAACGCCGGGACCTCCCGAAGGCCTGACACGGCCCCGGACATGGCTTCCATGCCGGTCATAAGGGTGGCGAAACCCAGGAAGGCCGTGCCAGTGTCCTTTTTCCCCGATCTTTTGCTGAAAGTCAGGAGGATGCCCGCCAGGGCCAGGACGGGAGTGAAAGAGGAGGGCTTTAACAGCTGCAGAAAAATATTTCCGCCGCTGATCCCGGCCAGGCTCAGGATCCACGCCGTTACCGTGGTGCCGATATTGGCCCCCATGATCACACCCACCGCCTGCCGGAGGGTCATCAGTCCGGAGTTCACGAATCCCACCACCATCACCGTTGTGGCGGATGAACTCTGTATCACAGCAGTGACGCCGATTCCGGTCATCAGTCCGGCGGTCCTGCTTGAGGTAAGTTTTCCCAGAAGGGTCCGCAGCTGCCCGCCGGCCCGGCGCTCCAGGGCCTGCCCCATGACGCTCATGCCGAATAAAAAAAGGCTGAATCCTCCTATCAGTGCCAACAGATCAAAAATGTCCATAAATCATTCTCCTTCAGGGGTATCATTTCCCATTTTTTCCTGTTTATGTGTTTTTGGGATAGTTTAATGATAAATCTTTCCATTTGATAAAGGCTTTTTCTATGGCATTTTGCTGGTTTCTTCGTCAAAAATTTTATATTTTTTTAAGATTATGTTGAATTTTTCTCATAAATTATGTAAACTAGAGATGGTACACTGCAATATGCCTGACAGCTGACATTGTCAAGTGGAGGAAATAAGGCATTTTGACTGCAATTTAGGAGGGGCTTATATGAAAAAAGCTATTAACCAATCTACATTGACTTTGATACTTAGCGGGGTTTCCGTTCTTGCCCTGTTGCTTATGTTGTTCTCTATGATATCCTACAGCAACGTCACCCAACAGTTGAATGAGGCGAATGAGGAGAGATACGAGCTCACATACAATGCAAACCGATTTATGAATGGTTCGTCTTACCTTACGGAGGAGGTGAGGGCTTTTGCCGCCACCTGCGATCAGGAACATTATGACAATTATCTGAATGAGGTCAATGTGCTGAAAAACAGGGATCAGGGCGTGGCGGCCATGCAGGAGATCGGCATTACCACTGCGGAACAGGGCATGATTGACCAGATGGCAGCCCTTTCCAATCAGCTGGTGCCTTTGGAGGAAGAGGCCATGAAGGAAGCCCAGGAAGGGCAGAGAGAGGCAGCGCTGACCTATGTGTACGGGGAGGATTATGGGAAGGCCATTGCCCAGATCAAGGATCTGAAGGAACAGTTCCTGTCAGCCCTGGACAGCCGGTCCCTTGCCAAGGTGGAACAGCTTCAGAAGGAGACCAACAGTATCCAGCTGAGGATGTTCTTTGCCATGGCTCTTGTGGCGGTTCAGCTGCTGCTGGTGGTGGCCATCACCAGGAAGAGCATTATCAGCCCGGTGCTGGTGGTAAAATCCCAGGTGGAAGAGATATCCAAGGGAAATCTTTCCTCCCCCTTTGGTCTGGAGGCCAATACCTCGGAGATCGGTATGCTGGTAAACTCCATCCATGAGACCAAGAGGGAGCTGAAAAAGTATATCAAGGAAATTGACACAGTTCTGGATCAGATGGCAAAGGGAAATATGAACCAGACCGTAGGAAATGATTACAGGGGAGAATTTCTTCCCATTCAGACTGCCATGGGCCAGATTCTGGATTCCCTCAACAACGCACTGGCCCAGATCAATGTCACGGCGGAGCGCGTGTCTGAGGAGTCGCAGCGCATGTCGGCAGGGGCCCAGGTGCTTTCCAACGGCACGGTTCAGCAGGCATCTGCTGTGGAAGAGCTGTCTGCCAGTATCCAGGATATCTCCAGGCAGGTGGAACTTAACTCTGCAGATGCGGAGCACGCAAGGCAGTTTTCAGCAGACGCAGCGGTACAACTTGATCTCTGCACCCAGAAGATGAGTGAACTGACTGAGGCCATGTCGAACATTTCAGACGCATCCCAGCAGATTGGCGGTATCATTAAGACCATCGAGGATATATCCTTTCAGACAAAAATTCTGGCGCTGAATGCCTGTATCGAGGCGGCCCGGGCAGGTGAGGCCGGAAAGAGCTTTGCCGTGGTGGCAGGGGAAGTGCAGACCCTGGCATACAAGAGTGCCGAGTCAGCCCAGGATATCACAAAACTTATCGAGAATTCCATGAATCTGGTGGAGTTTGGGGCGTCCCTGTCCACAGAGACCACAGAAGCCCTTTCGATAGTGTTCACCAATGCCCAGCAGTCCACGGAGATGGTGGAGCGGATCGCAGAGTCGGCGGTGCAGCAGTCCATATCTCTGAAGCAGCTGACTCTGGGGATGGAACAGATCGCCGGTGTGGTTCAGACCAATGCGGCCACGGCGGAAGAGTCGGCAGCCTCTGCCAGGGAGCTCACAGAACATGCGGATGAGCTGAGACACTCCATCCAGAGGTTCCGTCTCAGAAACAGAAGGTAAAGGCACAGAGCAGGCTGGTTCAGAAACGGAAGGTGAGGGAAAGTTAGACAGAATGGATGAGAAGGATACAAGAGAAGAACAGCTGATATCCGGGGAAGGAGAACTGTCGGAGTATGTTGTCCTGAACCGGCGGGAGGAAGAAGGGGAGGAGACAGGGCAGCGCGGCCTGGAAGTATATGAAGAACTTGCCAGATACCAGTATTTTGACTGCCAGGCCATAGGGCGGAGTATGCGGCTTACCTCGGCAGTCCAGAGGAAGGTGGCGACTGTTCTGCGGGATCAGAATGTAATCCTGCGGGAGGTGGAGAGCGGATACATGGAAGGCAGGATGGAGACAGTGGGGGAGGCCTTTGGAGAGGGCAGGGAGGGAAAGCTGACCTTTCCCCTCCACATGGTCTTCACCAGGGAGAAAGTCCTCTTTGCAGAGTGCCAGTGCTCCCAGTGCAGGAAGCATTATTACTCAATTTACTATAGGTCAGAATACTGTGCATACCTGGGAGCTTTTTTGACCCTGGTGGACCAGGATCTGAAGGACAGGAACCTGGGAGACGCCACCGATGCACGGGCCCAGTACCTTCTGTCTGCATTCTCGGAACAGCGGGCCAACACCGTGGTCTCGGACACCATAGGAAGGGCGGAGAGCCTGACCCTGGCGCCCAGGATAACGCTGAGGAACAGAGAACTGTACGTTTCCTTCCGGGTGGGAGAGCGGAAAATGTTCGTTGTGAAAGACTTGTTTGAATTCTACCATAATGTGCAGGAGTCCAGGACAGTTTCCTACGGTTCCAGTACCAAGCTCAATCATCACCTGGGAAATTTCACGCCTCGTTCCAGGGAGTGGATCGACTTTATCGGCAGGATCGCCAAAGAGGAGCAGGCTTTTGAGAGAAGGCTTCAGGAGAGCGGATCATACTCCAAAAGGGCGGTGTCAAAGACAGGGGAACTTGCCCTCTACGGCTGGAGGCTGGATGAGCTGTACCAGCTGTGGGGGGAGGACAGCATGGAGTTTGAGGACAAGAACAGCCAGGAAAAGAAGAAAACCTTTCTGTGCACCAGGAACTCCAACCCCAGTATCACCATGACAATCCGGGAGAACAGTCTGGGCAGCATCAGAACCTTCCACGGTGTGGAGGTACACTGCCGCATGCCCTATTTATACTATGGAGTAAGAACTGCCTACTATATGGACGAGGCGTTCTTCTGCAGGATGGAGGAAGATTTCCTCAGAAAGATACGCAGGCTTGCGGATTTCAGCAGCAACGGGGAAGTGGATTTTCAGGTGGGCAGAAACAGCCTGGCGGATTTTTACCATTCCATGCTGCCGCAGCTGGAGGGAGCCGTGGAGATCATGGAGGAAAATGCTCAGAAGATCGCCGCGTATCTCCCGCCCCAGGCAGAATTTGTCTTTTATCTGGATGCCCAGGAGAACAATATGAGCTGCAGAGTGGGGGCCAGATACGGGGAGAGAGAGATTCCTCTACAGGATGCAGAGGAAGAGGCTCAGGCGCCCCTGGAGCCTTTCCGGGAGATCCAGAGGGAGGAGGAGGTTCTTTTTCTGGTGCGGCAGTGGTTCCCTTACTGGGATGACGCGAAAAAGGAAATGCACTGCAATGGGGACCAGGAACTGATGTACCAGGTGCTGGAAAAGGGAGTGGAGACCCTTCTGAGTCTGGGAGAAGTCCAGTGTACCAGGAGATTTTCCAATCTGAACATCGGCCGAAGGGTCAAGGTGTCCGTGGGGATATCGGTCTCCAGGGATCTGCTGAATCTGAATATTGCCACAGAGGATGTGCCCCACCAGGAACTTCTGGATATCCTGAAGAGTTACCGTCAGAAGAAAAAATACCACCGCCTGAAAAACGGAGATTTTCTGAATCTGGAGGAGGAGAGTTCCCTTCAGTCCCTGGCGGAGATGATGGAGGCTCTGCGGATGTCCCCCAAAGAACTTTTAAAGGGGAATGTGAAGCTTCCCATGTACCGGGCTCTGTATCTGGACAAGCTTCTGGAGAAAAACGAGGAGATCTACAGCAGCAGGGACAGCTATTTCCGGGAGATGGTGAAGAGCTTCAAGACCGTCAACGACGCAGATTTCGAGGAACCGGCCTCTCTGGCGGGCACTATGAGGGGGTATCAGAGGAACGGATACCGCTGGCTGCGCACCTTGGAGTCCTATCATCTGGGAGGGATTCTGGCAGACGATATGGGGCTGGGCAAGACGCTCCAGGTTCTGGCGGTGCTTCTGGCTGCAAAGCAGGAGGGAAAGAAAGGTACTTCCCTGGTGGTGGCTCCGGCCTCCCTGGTTTACAACTGGGGGGAGGAACTGAAGCGCTATACGCCGGAGTTGTCCAGCTGTTTTATCACCGGGAACCAGGAAGAGAGAAAGCTGAGACTGCAGCACTATGCAGAGTATGACGTGGTGGTTACTTCCTACGACCTTTTAAAACGGGATATTGAGCACTATGAAGATAAGGAATTTTACTATCAGATCATTGACGAGGCCCAGTATATCAAGAACCATACCACGGCGGCGGCCAAGGCGGTGAAGGCTGTCAAAAGCCGCACCAGGTACGCTCTTACAGGGACTCCCATTGAAAATCGTCTCAGCGAGCTCTGGAGTATTTTTGACTATCTGATCCCTGGGTATCTGTATGGGTATGATGTGTTCCGGAATGATTTTGAAGCTCCCATTGTCAAGAGTGAGGACCAGGGGGCCATGGAGCGCCTTCAGAGAATGACGGGGCCTTTTATTCTGCGCAGGCTGAAGGGCAATGTGCTGAAAGACCTTCCGGAGAAGCTGGAGGAGAATCGGTATGTGAAGTTCGAATCAGACCAGCAGAAACTCTACGATGCCCAGGTCATCCATATGAAACAGCGGATCGGCATTGCATTGATTTTGCTCCATTTGCCACGTATTCTGGTAGTAGATGAGCCGACAGCAGGACTCGACCCTCGTGAGCGTATCCGTTTTCGTAATCTGTTGGTGGAATTGAGTAAAGATCGTGTGGTCATTTTTTCTACTCATATCATTGAAGATATATCCAGTTCCTGTAATCAGGTTG
>OFFX01002298.1_pt1 | contig 12115 bp, 10 predicted proteins | sample 1521511 | NCBI WGS metagenome assembly OFFX01 (sample SAMEA3504125, study PRJEB24116) | mouse gut metagenome | biome: mouse gut; feature: mouse-associated habitat; material: faeces | place: Denmark | collected 2011
CAGCATCCTCAGGTACTCGGTGCGGCTTAACTCCGGCTGCACCCCGCCCTTTTCCCGGCAAAAGTCATCCATCTGCCATTCCCGATGCCCGAGAAAGTTAAGGAAGCCGTTCCAGACCGAGATGCGTGTATTCACCGTGGCCGGCTGCAGCCCCTGTTTTTCCAGACAGCTTTTCCACGCCGCCCCCGTTTCTTCCCTGATACATTTATCCGCCGGCAGATACCGGTACAGCTCCTGTAATATCCTGCGGTAATTACAAAGCGAAGAGTCTTTTCTTCCTCTTTGCGCCTGCTCTTCCAGAAACGCTTCTATCATTTCCGGGCTGATCTGCTGCGCTTTCTGCAGTTTAAACGAATCTTCTCTTCCAGACATATGGCACATCCCTTCCTGAATCCTGAAGTAGACAGAGTCAGTATTCTGTCTACAGGAAATGGATGTTTGCGTCAGATTTCACTGGAATTGTTTTGAACTATAATCGAAAATATAAATAGAAGGCGCTGTAAACCAAAAAACACAGACAGTTTTCTGTGTTTCTGTTTTTCCATGCCCGAAAACATAAGATGATATTGTTGATGTAAAAGATTCTATGCTATAGTGATTAAAGATTACTTTGATCTGTAGACAGAATACTGATTCCGCCTACAGGATCAGCCCTGTCAGTTCCATCTGTCTTGCATGTTCCCTTCCAGCCGTCAGCAGATAGATCCTTGTCGTCTCCACACTGCTGTGTCCCAGCACATCGGCCAGCTTTACGATATCCCCGCATATTTTATAAAAAGTCGTGGCAAACAAATGCCGGAGATTATGAGGGAACACTTTCGAGCTTTCCACACCGGCCGCCCGGCACAGTTCTTTCATCTCTCTCCAGATCTGCCTTCTGGAAAGACCCTTACCGTTTTTCGTGACAAAAATCTCTCCCCCGTCGATTCCCTGTTTCTTTGCAAACTTAAGAAGTTTACGGCACAGCCTGTCCGGCAGCAGGATCACCCGGATCTTGCCCTTCAGTGCTACCTCAGCCCGCCCCGCCCTGGCTGCCTCCACCGTGATAAAGGGAAGTTCGCCGACCCGGATACCGGCGGAACAGATGGTCCCCATCAAAAGCTCCAGCCGCTCCTTGCCGTTCCTGTGGGCAGCGTCCAGCAGACGCGTATACTCTGCTCTGGTCAGCTCCTTCGACTGCTGCCTGAACATCTGCCGCTGGATGCGCAGGAATTTCACACGGCACTCCTCCCATCCCACAAACCGGAAGAAGCTGTTCATGGCCGACAGCTTACCGTTCACCGTACCCGGTGCATACCCCTCCTTTTGCAGATCCCCTTTCCATTCCAGAACAGTTTCCTTCGTGACCGCCCTTCCCTGCAGCCACCGGTAAAAAGCGTGTACTTCCCGGCTGTACTTCTCAATGGTAGCCGTCTCCCGCTCTTCCTCCCGAAGAAACTGCGAAAACGCCGTTATTGCCTCTTCTGTCACAAAATGCTCCTTCATCTCTTTTCCTCCGTACCTTCGGACGGCCTTTTTCTGCCGCCCATTCCGATTTTTTCCTTGTTATACTGACACACAACAATGTCAATAAGCCACCCCGTCCGCATAAGACGACAGTGGCTTATCCATTTTCTCATATTCCGATGATTCCTGCCAGCATAGAACCTGCTAAGAACCGGACTGGAAAAATGCAGGAACTTAATTCTTATTTTACAGCAGGAACAGAAAAGTAAAACACAACGCCGTCCGGTTGATTGGAAACACCATAAGGCAGATCCTGCATGGACAGAATCTGTGCCACAATCGCCAGCCCCAACCCCGAACCGCTGTATTTGGAATTTCTGTCACGATAGAATTTTGTCCAGATTTTTGACAGGTTTTCCTGTGGGATCGGCGGCCCCTGATTAAAAATAGAGAAGTCCAAAGCGCCGTCATTCTCTTTCAGCGATACTTTCAAAACACCGCCCGGGTTTACATTCCGCTTTGCATTGACGATCAGATTATCCAATACCTGCTCCATCCTGCCCCGGTCCGCATTCACATAAATCGCCTGTTCCGGCAGCTCATACTGCAGTTCAAAATCGGCCTCCGGGGTGTCGATCAACAGGCGTCCGGCAACCGTTTCCAGAAATTCGACAAAGTCAAAGCGTTCAGGCTGCAGCTGCGAAGCTCCGTTTTCCAGTGCGGACAGATCAAGCAGCGTCGTGATGAGCACATTCAGACGTTCCGTTTCCGTGACGATCACCTCGGCATATTTTTGCCTTTTTGCCTCCTCCCCTTCATCCTGCAGCCCCTCGGCATAAGCACGGATAATCCCCAGCGGTGTTTTCATCTCATGGGAAAGGCTGTCCACCAGTTCTTTCCGCTCTGTCAATAACCGTTTTTTCTGTTCGATATCTTTTTCCATCTGACTGTTTGCCGTTTGTAACTGTAAAAGGGTCTGCTGCAGATTTTGAGACATTTTATTGAGGTTTTGGGATAACTCGCCAAACTCGTCATTTGTATTGACGTTACAGGGCACGGAAAAATCAAGCTGCGCCATCTGGCGGGCCGCCTGATTTAACCGGGAAACAGGTCTTGAAATAAAGCGTCCCATCAGGTAGTTGATCACTAAAACCATCATCATTACAAAACAAAGCCAGATCCAGAAAGAAAGATCCGGATCGACAGGCAGCCTTGTCGATATAATATAAGAAATGATCAGTATCATTCCTGCGATCTTGGAAACCATAATGATCTTTTTGCGAACAGTCCGCAGGGTGAAATCATCTTTTATGCTCATACCGTCTCCTCATACTTTTAACCAGAACGAATCCGTGCTTCTTCAAGTCCATTTTTAGTTTCCAAATACACTATCGAAAACCGCCGCCGGATTTTAATCTCGACAGGCATCCACGCTGCAACACACAACTTCGATCCAGATGCCGTCTTCTTTCAGTAGATCTGCATGGCAGCCCGTCTCCAGATACCACTGCAGCGCTTCATAGAGGGACGGATTTCTGTACCGGACAAAGCGGCTTAATCCGGCATCCTGTAAATAAAGATCTTATATTTTCCAATAAATTTATTACATTCGGCTGCTAAAGTATATGTATCTGAATGCTCCGCAGTAAAAAATGTTTCCGACGCTTTTGCGCTGTCCAATGTATCTATTTTATTGCCGGCCGAATCATACAAAACCATATTTAAATCTCCGCTTACAATATCAGACCTGAATGAAAACTTAATTCTGTCACCTGCTTTTCCTGAAAACGAAATGTCAGAATTTGTAGTCATCTGCTTTGAATAGCTGTTGCTCATATTAGCTAACAGCTCAGGTCTGCTCATCAACCAGATGCCTGTTGCACTGACTGCTGCAATGATAATAACGATTATAAGGATTTTCTTTTTCATTTTCAGTATTCCTTTCAAATATTGATTATTCGGTCGAAATGATTCTATTACATATAGTTAACGACATTAGAAATTTCGTTTACTATATCTATAAATAAATCATCTTATCCTCATTATATCAGGTTTCCTATTGACTCGCAAAAATTTCTCGTCATGCGCTACACCCAGGGTCATGTGTATCCGGTCTTATAGTAAACGACATTAGAAATTTCGTTTACTATAATTATCTCTGTCCTGGTTATCCTATTTCAATATACAGTCAATATTTTTACTTTATAAAAGCAATTCACTGTTATATGTATAATATAAGGTAATGACAACACAGCCAATCTATGATAAAATTATCAATAACTGTGTTGGCATACTATGACATATCCGTTGTCTGGCCGCAAGATGGAGGTTTCGATTTACCATGAACGAATATCCGACGGATTCCAATATAATCGAATACATGTTGACCCTGCTTAATATTTCCGATCACGCGGACGGCGACCCTGATTTTCTCTCTACGATCGGCAACCTGAAAGCCGCCTCTTCCGTGCAGCCTCTGCCTGCCATGCTGGAGGAGCACAGCGCTCATGTTCCAAACGGGATCATCCGGTTTATGAACCAGATGCCGGGCGGCTTTTTTATCTACCATGCCGATGACAAAGAGCAGATCATCTACGTGAATCAGGCACTTCTGCGCATTTTCCAATGTGAGACAGCAGAGGAATTCCGCCGCCTGACCGGAAACTCTTTTAAGGGGATGGTCCATCCGGAAGACCTTTCGTCCGTGGAAGAAAGCATCCGGAAACAGATTGCCCAGAGCAAGTACGATCTGGACTATGTGGAATACCGCATCATCCGCAGGGACGGCGAGATCCGCTGGATCGAGGATTACGGCCATTTCGTGCACAGCCAGTCCATCGGCGATATTTTCTATGTCTTTATCAGCGATGCCACCGAAAAAAGGCAACGCCAACTGACAGAACAACGCGCCATGATCAAGCATGCCGCCGCGGAAAGCGAACTTAAGCTGCGCACACTGATCGAGTCTTACGACGAGGAGCGCCGTCTGATCTATCAGGAACATCTGCGCCGCCTGGAAGTGATCGAAGGCCTCAGCATCAACTATGAATCCATCCTGTACGTGGATCTTGACTCGGATACCATACTGCCCTATCGACTGAGTGTGCGGACGGAGCAGGTTTTTCAGGATCCGAACCGGTCCCGCGGCCTCCGGTGGTATACACAGGACTATGTGTCCACCTGGGTGCATCCGGAAGACCGTCAGCTTGTGGCAAACGCCACGGATCCCGATTATATACGTGCGAAATTATCCGAGAACAAGACTTACTATATCAATTACCGCATTATTTCAGGCGGCGAGACGCAGTATCTGCAGCTGCGTGTCGTTAATGTCGGCAACAACGCCCGGATTTCCCAGATCGTCATCGGTTACCGGCGGGTTGACGACGAGATCCTGCACGAAATGAAACAGCACAAGGCACTGCAGGAGGCGCTGGATCAGGCCAAGACCGCCAATAACACGAAGGACACTTTTCTCTCCAACATGTCGCATGACATGCGCACGCCGCTTAACGCCATCTTCGGCTATACGGCCCTTGCTAAAAAATATCTCGACGATGCTTCCATGGTGGATTCTTATCTCGACAAGATCAATGTGGCCGGCCGTCAGCTTCTGGATATGATCGAGCAGATTCTGGAAATTTCCTGGATGGAGTCCAAGGATATCTACCTTAAAGAATCTCCCTGTAGTCTGGTGGATATCATGAACGAAGTGAGAATGACGATCCAGCCTCAGGCCGAGGATAAGAAAATCACCCTGCATGTTGATCTTTCCGGTCTGCAGCAGAGTGATGTATACAGCGATCATGAGAAGTTGACACAGATTCTTTTGAATCTGGCCGGCAATGCCATAAAATATACAGAGACCAACGGCCGCATCGATCTGATCGCCGCCAGGAAGGAACAGCTTCCAAACGACCATGCCGTTTACCAGTTTACAGTTCAGGATACGGGCATCGGTATCAGCCAGGATTTCCTGCAGCATATTTTTGAACCTTTTCAACGAGAACGGAATACTACTTTCAGCGGCATCTACGGCACCGGCCTGGGTCTTACCATCGTCAAGAATGTCGTAGAGACCATGAACGGAACGATCAGCGCCGACAGCACGCCCGGACAGGGAAGCACTTTTACGGTCACGCTCACGCTCAGACAGCAGAGCAGCCCTTCCGCACCGGACGGCAGCATAGATCACACTCATGCGCTTTTAGTCGGCCGTAAGATTCTTCTGGTGGACGACAATGAGATCAATCTTGAGATTGAGACGGAACTGCTTCAGGAGCTTGGTTTCCGCATCGAGACGGCAACGGACGGCCTGCAGGCCATCGAGAAGCTACAGGCCTCCGCCCCCGGAGAATATGCTTTTATCCTTATGGACATCCAGATGCCCGTGATGGACGGGCGCAAAGCCGCGGAAACCATTCGCCGGCTGGAAGACCCTGTCCTTTCCCATATTCCGATCATCGCCCTGTCTGCCAATGCCTTCGAGAGCGACAAGCGGCTGTCCACGGAAAGCGGCATGAATGCCCACCTGACGAAGCCCATAGATGTTCCGATCCTGTTGGAGACCATCGCCCGGGTCGTTCCGGCTGACAGCTGACAGCCTTACGCCGCCATGCCGCAGCACAGGATTGTCTCGATTGTCTCAACTAAGAGACAACACTATGAACAATCATAAAAAACCAGGCCAGTATACCCTTCTGCAGCGTATACTGGCTTTCGTCTGTGCTCCTGCTGTATTCAGATGTTCTATATTCAGATCGCCGAAGCGATCACCTGCATAGTTCCCTCCATGACTACCTCGCCGAATCCGCTCGGCAAGATGAAATGATCTCCTTTACGGACCGTCTGTCCGTTCACTGTCCCCTCTCCTTCGATCACGCTCATGTTCAGAAAAGGACAGGTCTGCTCAAATGTGACCGTGCTTGTCACGTCCGCTTTCCATATCCGGAAACATGCACAGGCACAGAGTAGATTCATCACATTCTGCGGCAGTTCGTCCGCCTTCACGATGGTATCCTCAATCCTGGCCGCCGGCACTGTGATCACGTCAATGCTCTTGTCGATATGCAGTTCTCTCGGTTTACCGTCTACCAGTCTGCCATAGTCATAAACACGGTATGTAATGTCACTGCTCTGCTGCAGCTCCATGACCATAATGCCGCCTTTGATCGCGTGCACGGTGCCCGGTTCGATCCGGATAAAGTCGCCCTTTTTCACAGGAATCTCCCGGATCAGTTCCTGCCAGCGACCCTGACGGATCATCTCCACAAGCTCGGCCCTGTCTTTTGCATTATGGCCGATGATCAGGCGGGAATCCTCGTCACAGGCCAGCACATACCAGCATTCACTCTTCCCCAGGGAACCGTTCTCATGAATGCCGGCATAGACATCGTCGGGGTGCACCTGAATGCTCAGGTCTGCTCTGGCGTCAATGATCTTCACCAGCAGCGGGAACCTGTCCAGCCCGGTGTTGCCAAAAAGCTCCGGGTGCTTCTCCCACAGTGCTGAAAGGGCTTCTCCCGCATAACGTCCTTCCCTGACCGTACAGTCGCCGTTGGGGTGAGCGCTGACGCCCCAGCACTCCCCCGTATTGCTGTCCGGAATCTCATAGTGCCATTCCCGGCCCAGCCTGTCTCCGCCCCATACCATCTGTCTGAATACCGGCTTTAAAAATATGATCTCTTTGTTTGTCTGTTCTGCTAATACCATACGTTCTTTTGTCTCCATTATCGTATCATACCAGAAGAACGGACATTTAGCAATTCCCTTCTTCCAGTAAACGACAGTGCAATTTTTGATAATGCCCGCGTGTTACTGTTTTGCCTCCGGCAGCCGCAGACGCAGAAGCCGCTTGGCCAGCTGGCGGAAATTAAAGGGTATGAGCGGATAGATATAGCTTTTATCCGACAGCGTCTTGTTGCAGACGATCGCCAGCAGAAAGAACAGGATCGCCCCGATATAGCCGTAGAGGCCAAACAGTGCCGTCAGGATCAGATTCAGGATCCGCATGAATTTCAGCGCATATCCCAGCTCATAGTTCTGCTGGGTATAATTGGCGATGGCCACGAACGCCATATACAGCATGACCTCACTGTTGAACCAGCCGCTGTTGACCGAGAACTCTCCCAGCACCAGACCGGCCATCACGCTTAAGGGTGTGCTGAGCATATTCGGGGTGTTGACCGCCGCCAGCTTCAAGCCGTCGATCGCCAGCTCCAGAATCAAGAACTGCGCCAGCAGAGGGATATTCGGATCCTCCTGCAGCATGATAAAGTCAAAGGACTGCGGCACCCATTCGGGATTGTTCATCAGAAGCAGAAACGTCGGCGTCATGATGTAAGTCAAAATCGAGATCACGAATCTCGACAGCCGCAGGTACGTTCCTGTGATCGGCGGAAAATAGTAGTCGTCCGCCTCCTCCACGATATCGAAGATGGAAGTCGGCACGATCATGGCCGAAGGCGAGTTGTCCACCAGAATGACAATATCCCCTTCCAGCACCTGCGCCGCCGCCACGTCCGGCCGTTCCGTGAATTTAAATTTCGGAAAAGGATTGAACCATTTGCGCTGATAGAGGCATTCGGCAAGGCTCTCCTGGTTCATGGTCAGGGCATCCACCTTAATGCTTTCGATCCGTTTTTTGACTTTTTCCAGAAAGCCGTGATCCACCCGGTTGTCCATATAGCACAGGACGATATCCGTACGGGAGCTTTTTCCGGCATTCATCATCTCCATGCGAAGCTCCGTGCTCCGGATTCTGCGCCTGATCAGCGCCGTATTGAAGACCACCGTCTCCACGAAACCGTCCTTGGAACCGCGCAGCGTCTTATCTTTATCCGGTTCCTCCACCCCTCTGGCAGGATAGGTTCGGGAATCGAGCAGAATACATCTGTCGTAACCGTCGATAAACAGCGCAAAGACACCTGACAGGATATTGTAGAAAATATCCTCCCACTTGTCCTTTAGATCCACCTCCACATAGGGGGTGGCCCTTTTGGCCATCTCATAGGCATTCTGCGGCATATCCTCCGCTTTCAGGCCGATAAAGTACTGCAGGATCTTCATCATCAGCTCATCCTTGCAGAACCCGTCTATAAAATAAATACACGCCTGCCTTCCTCCTACCTCGATCACGCGGTAGACCACGTCAAAGCTGGAGTCCGGCGCCATCCTCTCCTTCATATACACCATGGTCTGCTGCAGGGAGGTTGTCATTCTCTCGTTCGCTTCTTCTCTTTTCTGCACTGTCAAAAACTCCTTCCAAGACATTCCTTATTGCTGCTAGTATGTCTTGAAAGGAGTTTTCTTATTCATATCATCCGGCAGATTACTGCTTCCCTGTGCTGCCATGTCCGCCGCGGTCTTCATGTTCCAGATGCGCCACCTCGTCAAAGACGATCTTCGGCTGATTCTCCATAATGCGGAACTGACAGATTCTGTCGTTGATATGGATCTGTGTATCCCGCAGGGCGTAAACCGGCATAAACCACTGGTCATTGTCTCCGCAGTAAGAGCTGTCGATCACACCCTGATGATTCGTCTGGATAATGCCGAAATTCTTAAAGGTCGAACTTCTTGGCACCACGTGCGCCTCATAGCCTTTGGGCAGTTCCATCCCCACACCAAGCGGGATCAGCTTGAATTCCCCCTGCTGCAGCGTCACATCTTCCGCCGCCCGCAGATCGATCCAGTCAGACTTGCCGTCTATATAGGTCAGTTTCTCAATTTTATCCGAAAAATATTTGATCTTGATCGTTTCCACTCTCTTCTGTTAACCCTTTCCCGCTGTAGCCGTTACTCGCTGTTGCCTGTTTCCGGCCGGTTTTCCTTCTGTATCTTTCTTTTTCCGGTGTCTTTATTACCGGTCATTCACTGCAGTGCAGCACCGGCACGGAGGGATCTTCTTTCTGCAGGCTGGCCTGCACATCGATCACCCGCTGGTTGGCGCTTCCCCGCCAGCGCAGCTTCGTGTCTTTTAAGTCCTGTACAAACTCCCCGTCCACCAGTACATCCACAAACTCAAGCAGGGTATAATGCCGGATATCTTCCCACTTATCCCCGGTGTAGAGCCAGATGGTCTTGTCCGGGTATCGCTCCCTGATCTCCTCCATCAGCTCCCGCACCGCCAGCCGGTTGGCCGCGTGCAGCGGATCTCCGCCGGAAAAGGTGATCCCGGAGATGTAGGGCTTCTCCAGCTGACCAAACAGCTCCTGCCTGGCCTGCTCGTCAAACAATACGCCGCCGTCCGGATCCCACGTGATCGGATTATGGCAATCCTTACAGCAGTGGGAACAGCCGGCCACCCAGAGCACCACACGCAGGCCGTCGCCGTTCAGCATATCATCCCTGGTTATATTGTGATATCTCATTACATACTTTTCCTTTCTGCGATCTCCGCCATCTTCGCCTCACTCAATCTGGTATCCCCGTGCACACGGGAATATGCCAGATAGCCGTTCATACGGTCGATCTTCGTCAGATTACGGCTGCCGCATACAGGACAGACATCCATCTCCAGCTCCTGATGACCGCAGTCATCGCAGTACGCCAGCGACAGATTGACACCTTCATAGAATCCCATCTCCATGGCGCGACGGATCAGGGTTTTGATGGCGTCGATATTATAGTCGATCGGATATTTTACATACTGGATCTTGCCGCCGTTGGCCAGTTCCCAGAAACGATATTCCAGATCCTGCTTCTCGATGGGCGTGATATCCTCCGTCACATGACAGTGGAAGCTGTTGGAGACATACTCCCTGTCGGATACGCCCTCGATAATGCCGTATTTAGCCCGGAACTGCTTCACCTGCAGGCCGCAGAGGTTCTCCGCCGGCGTGCCGTAGATCGCGTACAGATTGCCGTCTGCTTCCTTATATTCTGCTATCTTCTCATTGATATGTTCCAAAACCTCCAGCGCAAAAGCGCCGTCCTCCACCAGAGACTTGCCGTTGTACAGCTCCTGCAGCTCATTAAACGCCGTAATGCCGAAACTGGCCGTTGCCGTCTTCAGGATCGGCTTGATCTTGTCGTGCAGCTGCAGGTGTCCGCCCAGGAAACCGCCCTCGCAGTACGCCAGCGGATTTGTGGACGCGCGCATCTCTCCCAGATACGCATAGGTCCGGATGTGCAGCTGTCTGATCAGATTCAGATAATAATCCAGCACCTCATAGAAATCCCTGCTCTCCTGACGGGACTTCGCCAGGATCATCGGCAGATGCAGGGAAACCACGCCGATATTAAATCTGCCCACGAATACAGGACTGTCCTCGTCATCCGCCGGATGCATGCCGCCCCTCTCATACCAGGGAGACAGAAAGGCCCTGCACCCCATGGGGGAGATCACCTTGCCGTACTGCTTGTACATGCTGGCGATATAACCCTTGCCGGTCAGGCTCAGCCAGTCCGGATACATGGTCTTGGCCGAACACTCCACCCCTGCGTCAAATACCTCTTCCAGCTCCTTCCCCGGCCCGTGCAGGTTCTCGTCATACAGAAAAACGATCTTCGGGAACAGCACCGGCTTCTTGCATTCCTTCTTGCCCTGTCCGTTGCGGCGCACATTGAGCATGACGATGGTCGCCATCCTCGCAAATCTTCCCGTACCGATGCCCGCTGTCACGGTGATAAAAGGATAATCTCCGCGGCTGCTGGCCACGGTATTGAATTTATATTCCCAGCCCTGAAAGCCCTGTTCAAATTCTTTCTTCACATCTGCCAGCGCTTCCGCTTTGGCAGTCTCTTCGTCAATCCCCAGCCGCATATACTTCTCGATATCCCGCTTATAGGATTTCTCCGCATAGGGCTCCAGGATCTTGTCCACCTCCGGCACGGTAAAACCGCCGTACTGCTGGCTGGCGGCGCTCAACACGATATCGCCGATCACGTCGAAGGCCACATCCAGCGTCTTGGGCTCGTTATACCAGATATTGCCCATCTCGAAGCCGCCGCTTAAAACCTCCGCCACGTTGAACAGACAGCAGTTCATCGTATCTCTTCTGGCGGACATGTCATGCACATACAGATACCCGTCCCGGCACGCCTGAATCTCTTCCGTGGTCATGAAAAACTTCTGGTACAGCTCCTTGTTAAACTGATTGAAGATCAGGCTTCTCTTGGTGGAGACGAGCGCGCTGTCCGTATTAGCGTTCTCCTTGTCTCCTATATACATGATGGACTGGCTCTTCTTATACACATCGTCCATCATCCGCACAAAATCCTGCTTATAGTTGCGATAGTCCCGATAACTCTTGGCAACGATGGGTTTCACATCCTCCAGCGCACTCTCCACCACATTGTGCATGATCTGGATCGGAATCTGCTCCTCCCCCAGCTCGTTAACCTTATCGATCACAGTCTGGCATATATGGCGCTTCTCTTCATCCGTGAATTTGGTCAGCGCACGATAAGCACTCTTCCCTACGGCGTCGATGACCTTCTGGACATTGAAATCTTCCAGACTCCCATCCTTCTTGATCACCTTCACGATCTTATCCGGCTGGTACTCCATCCTGAAATTCTCTTCTGCCGTAGCGTCTGTTCCAAACTTACTGCTCATTAACTCCCCTCCATGGTATTTACTGCTTCGTTCTTGTTACTATAGTAAACTTACATCATGCTCAACCTGCCGCCTGGCGGGCCGCATGGCCATCCATGCTGTGAAAGT
>OFFX01002313.1_pt1 | contig 12051 bp, 9 predicted proteins | sample 1521511 | NCBI WGS metagenome assembly OFFX01 (sample SAMEA3504125, study PRJEB24116) | mouse gut metagenome | biome: mouse gut; feature: mouse-associated habitat; material: faeces | place: Denmark | collected 2011
CGCATATGATCTCCGTTAGCCTCTTCTGCGGTACACTGCTTAATTTTTCTCCAAACCCGTACTGGTAAAAAAACTTGCTCATTGCTTTCCTGCCTGCTATAATGTCTGCCATAAGGCACTCCTCTTTGGGTTTGTGGTCTTGTGGTGATTCGTCATCCCACATCTTACCACTTCCGCTGAGGTTTGCCTTTGTTTATTTTTTAGATTTGCTCATTTAGAGAATTCAAGCTGCGGCAGATGCATTTATGAAGGATAATCCCAAGGTGAAAATTAATATTGAGACTTTCTCTTGGGCAGATTTCTATACCAAGTGGACCACAGGCTTGGCGTCCGGAAATGTTCCCGATATGTCCAGCGCGGTGGCAATCCAGGTGGTAGAAATGATTGACGCAGATGCCATCATTCCTATGGATAACCTGATTGACAAAATTGGGCGGGATAATTTCTATGAAAAGGCTCTGACCGAGATGACCGCTGAGGATGGTCATTGCTATGGCGTACCGCTGTATTCGAATACTGAGGCCATGTGGTACCGTAAAGACCTATTGGAAAAGTACAATCTGAAAGTCCCTGAGACTTGGGAAGAGATGTATGAAGCGGCTAAGACCATTACGGATGGCGAAAATGGCGAGGTTTATGGCGCTGCTATGCCGATGGGCACCAATGATATGCTGGCTACCCGTTGGCTCCATCTGTATGTACGTAGCGCTGGTGAAACACTTATCACCGAAGATGGCAAGGCCAACCTGACTAGTCCCACCGCCATTGATGGTATCAACTATTGGGTGAAGATGTATAACGAAGTCTCTCCCAAGGATGCCATGAACTATAATACTCTGGATGAAGCGACCCTGTACTATCAGGGCAAGGTGTGTTTTGACTTCAATACCGGTTTCCATATCAGTGGTGTCGAGGCCAATAGTCCGGACCTAATGCAGTATGTTGATTGTGCACCCATTCCCCGTGTGAATAAGGGTGACCCGGAGCGGGGTTGCGAAACGAACAACACGCCTTTGGTAATCTGGAAAAATTCTAAGCATCCTGAAATCTGCGAGGCATTTATTGAGTATTTCTATGACCCGGACCGTTATGTTGACTTCCTGCTCTCTGTTCCTGTTGGCATGATGCCGGCATTGAAGGGTGTTACTGATAATGAAAAGTATCAGTCCAATCCAATTGTCCAGGATTTTGCCCATGCAAACGAGGTCCTCTATCAAATGCTGGATGGCAGTACCTCTATCGGCTTTGAGTATGGTCCTCGCGCCGAAGCGGGTCTGCTGACCTCTCAGCGTGTGATTGAGGAAATGTTCCAAGATATTGTTATGAATGGTACAGATGTCAATCAGGCGGCAGCCGCAGCAGAAAAGAAATTGAACGACCTGTTTGAAACCGTAAGCTAATTTGCAAGTTCTGACGGCAGGGACGGAGGGCCGTCCCTGCCATATTATTTGAAAGGAGGGACAACAAGATGGAAAAAAGGGAGAGGCGGGCAAAGGCTATTAACTGGGTTTTTATTCTGCCAGCCGTACTTGTTGTTGGCTTGTTGCTCCTATACCCCGTCATTTCCAGTATATACTTCAGTTTCACCTCAAAACACTTGATTAAAGCAAACTATGAATTTGTATGGTTTAAGAACTACATTGCCATTTTAACTGACCAGGATTTCTGGCGCTCATTTTTCAATAACGTCAAATGGACAATTGTATCTTTAGCTGGACAGATTCTGGTGGGATTTACTGCGGCATTGGCCTTAGAAAGGGTCCGAAAATGCAAATCAATATACCGGACACTGCTCATTGTCCCCTGGGCATTTCCTACTATTGTAATCGCTCTGTCCTGGAAGTGGATTTTGAACGGTGTATCCGGGTTTTTGCCCAATTTTCTGGTTAAAATCGGCTTGTGTGGGGCGGCACCACAGTTTTTAACTGATGGAGGGTTAGTTTTCCTAACAATGGTGTTTATCAATATTTGGTTCGGCGCACCACTTATTATGGTCAACGTTCTTTCCGCATTACAAACAGTGCCAAAGGACCAATATGAAGCCGCGACTTTGGACGGCTCCTCCGCATGGCAGTCCTTCATCTATATCACAGTTCCTCATATACGCAGGGTGGTTGGCCTGTTGGTTGTGCTGCGTACGATTTGGGTGTTCAACAGCTTTGATATGATTTACCTGATTACTGGTGGCGGACCGGCCGGATTGACCCAGACTGTTCCCATCTACGCCTATAATACAGGCTGGGGTCTCAAGATGTTGGGAAGGTCCTCGGCGGTTACGGTGTTGTTGCTTATCTTCCTGCTGTTGGTGTGCTCCTTGTACTTCCGGCTGCTGAATAAATGGGAAATGGAGGATAAGACATGAATCGGAAAAAGCTTTTGAAGCGTGGATGGTTAGGAGGGGCTGTGAGTTACGCCTATCTAACGATTCTTTCCATTATCGCCATTTTCCCGTTACTGTGGATATTACTTTCCTCTATTAAGAGCAAGGGGGAGCTTGCGGGAGACCCGACCTCATTTTTGCCGAAAAGCATAACCTTCGATAACTTTCGGACGGTGTTTGGGCAACTGGGATTTGGAAACAACGTTATGAACAGCATTATGGTCGCAGGTGCCACCACGCTGATTGCCATAACTATTTCAGCTTTGGGAGCATATGGGGTTGTGCGATTCTTCCCCAAATTCGGGAAGGTTCTGACGCGTATACTGATTACTACCTATATGTTCCCCCCCATCCTGTTGGCAGTGCCTTATTCTATCATTATGGGGAAGCTTGGCTTAATCAATAACAGACTAGGGCTGATTATTGTTTATCTGTCTTTTTCTGTCCCTTATGCGGTCTGGCTTCTGGTAGGCTTTTTTGAAACAGTCCCCATAGAGATAGAAGAAGCTGCCCAAGTGGATGGTGCAGGAAAATTCCAAGTGTTTGGGCAGGTGGTTCTTCCCATCGTGGCGCCAGGAATCGTGGCGGTGGCAATTTATACATTTATTAATGCCTGGAACGAGTTTCTGTATGCGTTGATTATGACTAATTCCAGCGAGAAAATGACTGTGGCGATGGCGCTGAAATCATTAGAAGGGCAGGAGGTACTGGACTGGGGTGTTATGATGGCGGCCTCGGCGGTCGTGGTTATCCCGTCTGTTGTTTTCTTTATGCTCATCCAAAAAAGAATTGCTGGAGGGCTGGCCTCTGGCGCGGTTAAATAAATTATTAAAGTATAGGGAGGTTATACAAAATGAAAACAATTGGATATGCTATTGTCGGAACTGGGTATTTTGGTGCCGAGTTAGGGCGCATTATGAAGGAAGAGGAAGGGGCACGTATTGTTGCAGTACTTGACCCGGAAAATGGTGAGACGATTGCCAAAGAATTGGGCTGCGACTGCGAGACAGATTTAGATGCACTTTGTGCCCGTGAGGATGTAGACGCAGTTTTGGTGGCGGCCCCCAACTATCTGCACAAAGAGCCTGTCCTTGCTGCTGCCCGTCATAAGAAGCATGCGTTTTGTGAGAAACCAATAGCCCTGCGCTATGAGGACTGTGATGAGATGGTCCGAGCCTGCCAGGAAAATGGTGTTGTGTTTATGGCTGGGCATGTAATGAATTTCTTCCGGGGAGTCCGTCATGCGAAGCAGTTGATTAATGAGGGGAAAATTGGAAAGGTGCTCTATGTCCACTCCGCCAGAAACGGCTGGGAAGAGCCTCAGCCCTCCATTAGCTGGAAAAAAATTCGAGCAAAGTCTGGTGGACACCTTTACCACCATATTCATGAGGTGGACTGTATCCAGTTCCTGATGGGCCATGCTACTCGAGTTACCATGACCGGCGGTAATGTAGCGCACCGTGGGGATAATTTTGGCGATGAGGATGATATGCTCTTTATGCTCATGGAGTTTGGAAACAATACCTATGCGGTGGTAGAGTATGGTTCTGCGTTCCACTATCCTGAGCACTATGTGCTGATTCAGGGAACCGAAGGCTATATCCGGCTGGATATGTGTAATGTTGGTATGACGGTAAAAACGATGGATGGGAAAGAAGAACATTACCTACTCCATGAGACAAAGGAAGAAGATGATGAGCGCACACACATTTACCACAGCACCGAAATGGATGGCGCTATCCAGTATGGTAAGCCAGGGAAGAAACCTCCGCTGTGGCTGCACGGTATCATGAAGAACGAAATGAAGTTCTTTAACGGTATCATGCATGGCGACCCCATTCCGGAGGAATTCAGACCTTTGCTTACCGGCGAAGCGGCTCGAGCGGTAATCGCTACAGCGGATGCGGCTACGCTTTCGCTAGGGGAGAACCGCAAGGTCGATGTATCAGAAATCACGCATAAAGAGGCGTGATAAGTGGGGAGGTGAGAACAGTAGAATTGCCGGAATGCAAGCTGTCGGAAAGAAATATTTGGATTAAGGAGGAACAACCATGAGAAGAAAATCTAAGAATCTTTTAGCATCGTTGACCATGTTCGCGCTTCTGTTCTCTCTCTTCCAGCCAACCTTTGCGGTTGGAGCAGAAGGTACTCTTGCTACTCCTTTAGTTGAAAAAGAAAACGTCGAAATTACCAGTGGGACATTTTATGATTTGAGCGGCGAGCCCGAGGCCGAGGAGATATATGCTCTAACGCAGGGCACAATATATGTGGAATTTCAGTCGACCAGTACAGGGCAATATCAATCACTGTTCAGCGTGTCGAACGGAACAAGCGACAACCCGGACCGGCATTTCCATGTGTACATGACTCCGCAGGGGACATTGGGCATGGAACTGAGAAACACGGATGATGTATTTAAGTATACGATGACGGCTAATTCCGTTTTGAATGCTAAAGGGACAAATCGGATTGCGTTTAAGGGAGATGCGGCGACCGGTAGATATTCACTGTTCGCAAACGGAACATTGGTTCAAACAATGAATAAAAGCGACTTCAAGTTCTTTGCCGACATTTCTGGGCTTGACCACATTACATTGGGTGGAACTGTTCGGGAAGGGAATAAGTATCCCTTTGGCGGGACAATCGGTTGTGCGAAGGTGTATGGGGAGCCTCTTTCTGACGATGTATTGAAAGAAATGACCTATTTTTCTTCAGAACCAACCTTGATTTTGGAAAAAGAAAATGTTTCGATTAAGGCTGGCGAGGGATACGACCTTTCGGAAGAAGTAGGGGCTAATCTTGTTGAGGCATTACACGAAGGAACCATTATTGTGTCTTTTACATCTACCTCTACAGAGGGCGTACAGTCCCTGTTTAGTGTTGGGAATAAGACGACTGGAAACCAGGATAGACATCTTCATATTTATATTACAAACACTGGATTGCTTGGTATGGAGCTGCGCAATACAGATACGGTCTTCAAGTATACCTTTAATAGACCTGCTGCATTGGAAGGGAAGTACCATGGTCAGCTCGCAAAAAATACTATTGCCCTCAAAGCGGATGCCAACGCCAGCCAGTATAAACTGTTTGCCGATGGCGAGCTGGTTGCTACATTAGACTCAAGCGATTACAAATTTATTAGTGACATCACTGGAGTCGATAATGTGACTTTAGGAGGCACCGTCAGAAGCGGAGCGATGAAGTATCCGTTTGGAGGTACAATTCACAGCGTAAAGGTGTACGATGGACCCTTGGATGACGAGCTTTTGCTTGAAGAGACCGCAGCGACTACCTACGGAACGAAAATCTTCTATGCAGGAGATGGGACGGGTTCGAACTACTATCGTATTCCCACATTGCTCACACTTAGTAGCGGTACTGTAGTCAGCAGCATAGATTGCCGGTATGGCGGGACGCACGACGCCAGAAGTAATATCGACATCGCGTTCTCCAGAAGTGTAGATGGTGGTGTTACATGGTCAAAGCCCACGCTGCCCTTGTTGTTTGACGACTATGCGCCGCAGGCTGTTGATTGGCCGAGAGATTCCGTGGGAAAAAATGTTCAGATTTCTGGCAGTGCCTCTTTCATTGACTCTGTTCTCCTTGAGGACAGCAGTACGGGAAGACTCTTCCTTTTTGCTGATGCCTTCTCCTATGGCAAGGGGTTTAACAACTGTGTCGGAGGCTCCGGATTTAAAGAGATTGATGGGAAGAAATACATTGAGCTTTATAAAGATGGGGATGCCAGTAATACCTATAACTATAGTATCCGAGAGAACGGTATTATCTATGACGATGTAAATAACGTACCGACGGAATATTCTGTGGATGGGGATTATCGGATTCTCAAAGATGGAGTGTATCTGACGCAAAAGCAGTACCAGGTTCGTTTTAGCGGAACGACTTTGCTGGAAGAAAAGACTGATGTTGATGTGAATCAGTGTGTGTTCTACAAAGACTCTCTCTTCCATGTGCGTCCCACCAATTTCCTCACCATGAAATATAGCGATGATGAGGGTTTGACTTGGTCGGATTTGCACATACTTGGGAATTTTAGAGACGTTAATAAGAGAATGGTACTCTTTGGACCAGGGGTTGGGACACAAATCAAGAGCGGCGAGTGTGCTGGGCGTCTGATTATTTCCGCTTATAACAGCATTTCAGGTGAGTATGGATATCTCTACAGCGACGACGGTGGAGAGACGTGGGGATTTATTGAGACCAGCCTGGGCGGAAGCGGCAATTTTGCCGAAGCGCAGATTGTTGAATTGGGCGATGGCTATTTAAGGACGTATATGCGCACCAATACCGGGAAGATTGGGTACATCTCAAGTACTGATGGTGGAAACACGTGGAGTGATACCCAGTATATTCCTGGTATATCGGTTGCATCGTACGGGACTCAGCTTTCTGTCATCAAACACTCTGAAAAAGTTGATGGAAAGTCGGTTATCATCCTGTCTACGCCCACATCTACCAGTGGTAGGCGGGGAGGAAAGCTCCTTGTTGGCTTGGTTAATGAGACGTCTGAGAGTGGTTATGGGAAATATGATGTCGATTGGGCTTATGAGTATGAAGTTGACCTGACGAGTTATGGATATTCGTACTCTTGTCTTACTGAGCTGCCAGATGGCAAGATAGGACTGTTGTACGAGAAGTATGATTCCTGGTCGAGAGACGAGCTCCATCTGAAGGATATCATGCGGTACGAGATTTTTGAATTGAGTGAGCTTGTGCGGTAATTAGCGCCGGGTATGGGGGCGGTCGGCGGTCGACTGCCCCCATACTTTATGAATATAAGATGGATAATTGAAGCGATGATATTTGTGATACGTGTGTTTGCATAGCGATATAACTTTGAAAATAGTGTTAAAATGTGAAAAAGGAGCAAGTATCTATGAAAATGGAAAAATTTCAGGGGATATTCCCCGCTTTTTACGCTTGTTATGACGACAGTGGGGATGTTTGTCCGGAGCGTACCAGGGCATTGACAAGACATTTGATAAAAAAAGGTGTTAATGGCCTTTATGTGGGCGGCTCTTCTGGAGAATGCATCTATCAGGGTGTGACTGAGCGTAAAATAATATTGGAAAATGTAATGGCGGAGGCTAAATCGAAAGTTACTGTAATTGCTCATGTGGCCTGCAATAATACGAAAGATAGCGAAGAATTGGCAAGGCACGCGGAAAATCTTGGAGTGGATGCGATTGCCGCGATTCCGCCTATCTATTTTCACCTGCCTCCATATGGCATTGCGGAGTATTGGAATGATATTTCCTCTGCTGCACCGAATACAGACTTTATTATCTATAATATTCCACAGTTGGCAGGGGTGGCACTTACACCATCACTACTAGCGGAGATGAGGAAGAATCCCAAAGTGATTGGAGTAAAAAATTCGTCCATGCCTACCCAAGATATCCAGATGTGGAAGGACCAGGGAGGGGCAGAGTTTGTAGTGATGAATGGCCCAGATGAACAGTTTGTCTCTGGTCTTGCGATGGGGGCTGCTGGCGGTATTGGCGGTACTTATGCGGTGATGCCTGAGCTTTTCCTTGAGGTATACAAGTGTTTCTATGAAGGACAGCTGGCAAAGGCGACAGAAATACAATATGAAATTTGCAGAATCATTTATAAAATGTGTGAAGCGCATGGTAATCTCTACGCCGTAATGAAAGCAATACTAAAGAAAAACGGAATTGACTGTGGAGGCGTGCGTAAACCACTTCCTGGCCTTATTGATGAAGACCTTACTATTGTAGATGCCGCCGATGGGATGATTCAAAAGGCTATAGATGAATACTGTTAATTATGCTGGAAGGACCGCTCATTATTTGCGAACGGTCCTTTCATTAGGAGAATTATTATGAACAGATTTGGAATTGATGTGGGACTAAAAAACGTCCCGGCACTGGACCCGGACTTTATGCCCCTGATGCGGTTCAACCGTGCCTTCTTGGAAGGGGCAAAGAAGCCCGTTGGAATTGCCGTGGAGAGGTCCGACGGACAAATGGCCTCCTACCATACATTTATCCACGGCACTCCAGAAATGAAGGCGGCCGACTGCTACTACATCGAACGGATTTTGAAGACCATCCTGTGGATGAAGGGGGGCTTCAAGGTATATGTCAGTGGAGACGAGAACATATGTGAGTATTTGAAGTCAGTCTACTGTGCCGGGGGGCAGCAGGAATTTGACTGGGACTACATGGCCAATGTCTTCGAACACCCCTTTGAGGTGGTCCTGGTGGATGAAATCCCCGATGCCAAGGACGCCCCCAAGGCTATCGGCGGACATCTGGAAGGTTGTCGCATCGGGTTTGACGCCGGGGGGTCAGACCGCAAGGTGTCCGCTGTGATTGACGGGGAGACGGTCTACTCCGAAGAGGTGGTCTGGTTCCCCAAGACCAACTCTGACCCTGACTACCACTATGATGGCATCGTGGCTGCGCTGAAGTCTGCTGCGGAACACATGCCCAAGGTTGACGCGGTGGGAGTATCTTCTGCTGGGGTATTCATCAATAATCGGACCATGAATGCCTCTCTGTTTTTGAAGGTCCCCAAGGAAATCTACGATGAAAAGGTGAAAGATATCTATATCCGTGCCATCCGGGACACTTTCGGCGACGTGCCCTATTGTGTCATAAACGACGGCGACGTATCCGCCTTGGCAGGAGCTATGAGTCTCAACGATAACAGCGTGCTGGGCATCGCTATGGGTACCAGCGAAGCGGTTGGATATGTAGATGAGGAGGGCCGCATAACCGGTTGGCTCAATGAGCTGGCATTTGTCCCTGTAGATGCTCAGCCGGATGCCATGCGGGACGAATGGTCAAATGACATCGGCTGTGGAGTGAAATATTTCTCTCAGGACGGCGTCATTAAGCTGGCCCCCCGGGCGGGCATTGAGCTGGATGAGAGCCTCAGCCCCGCTGAGAAGTTGAAGGTGGTCCAGAAGCTGATGACCGAGGATGACCCCCGGGCCGCTCAGGTCTATGAGTCCATTGGCGTCTACCTGGGACATACCTTGGCTTACTACCACGAACTGTACGGCTGCCACCACGTGCTGCTGTTGGGCCGTGTCATGAGCGGTAAAGGAGGAGACCTGATTCTGGATACCGCCAAGAAGGTACTGGCTGAGGAGTACCCCGAAGTGAGCGGCAAGATGGCCCCCGAGCTGCCCGACGAGAAGTTCCGCCGGGTGGGCCAGTCCATGGCCGCCGCCAGCCTGCCGGAGCTGAAAAAGTAGGATCTGGCCATGAGCGATACCATCTGCGGCGCGGACTGCGCCGGCTGTCCCTTCCGGGACGGCTGCGGCGGGTGCCGGGAGACCGGCGGCCGTCCCTTTGGCCGGGAGTGCCTCCTGGCGGCCTGCTGCGCCGGCCAGGGACGGGACGCCTGCGGACAATGCGGCGGGACCTGCCGGCTGAAATCACAGCTGGCGGCTGAATTTAACGCCCTGAGCGTCAGGGACATGCCGGAGGTCACGGACCTGAACCCGCTACCGGGCTCCTTTATCAACCTCCCCTACACGCTCCCCAACGGACAGATGGTGAAGCTGCTGGAGGACGACAAAATCTACCTGGGCAATCAGCTGGAGAGCCTGAGCGGCAGCCCCAGGTGCTACGGTCTGGCCGCCGACGAGGCCCATCTGCTGGTGTGCGCCTACGGCCAGGGCGGGTCTGACCCGGAGATCATCGCGTATCAAAAGCGGCAGGGCGGGAAAGACCAATAACGAACTTCGAGGAGAGGACTGTTTTTCATGCTAATCAAGAACGGGAAAATACTCATCGGCAAATCCTTTGTGGACGGGGACATCCAGTTTGACCGCGCCATCACCGCCATCGGCCGCCTGGAGGGCCCCGCGGACCTGGACGCCCAGGGGGGATACGTGATCCCCGGTCTGGTGGACGTGCACACCCACGGGGCCCTGGGGGAGGACTTCTCCGACGGGAAGCCGGAGGGCCTCCAGCCCCTGGCGGACTACTACGCCGCCCACGGCGTCACCAGCTACCTGGCCACCACCATGACCCTGAAGGAGGAGGTGCTCACCCCGGCCATGCACGCCATCCGGGACTTCAAGCCCAAGAGCGGCGCCAAGTGCGCCGGCGTCCACCTGGAGGGACCCTTCCTCAGCTACGCCAAGCGGGGGGCCCAGGCGGCGGAGAACCTCCACAAACCGGATCCCGCCCTCTTCCACCGGCTCAACGAGGCCAGCGGCGGACAGGTGAAGCTGGTGACCGTGGCCTGCGAGGAGGAGGGGGCCCTGCCCTTTATCCGGGAGATCTCCCGGACCTGCGCCGTCTCCCTTGGCCACACCACGGCGGACTACGACACCGCTATGGCCGGCTTCCTGGCGGGGGCCAGCCACGCCACCCACCTCTACAACGGCATGCCCTCCTTCCTCCACCGGGCCCCGGGAATCATCGGCGCGGCCTTTGACGCGGAGGCCAGCGTGGAGCTCATCTGCGACGGCCTCCACATCCACCCCGCCGTCATCCGGGCCACCTACCAGCTCTTCGGCGACAAGCTGAACCTGATTTCCGACTCCCTGCGCTGCGCCGGGATGCCCGACGGCGACTACGAGCTGGGAGGCCAGCCCATCGTCGTGAAGAACCACAAGGCCACCCTCCTGGACGGCACCCTGGCCGGGTCCTCCATCTCCCTGCTGGACGCGGTGCGGAACGTGGTGCGCTTTGGCCTGCCTCTGGCGGAGGCGGTCTATGCGGCCTCCACGGCCCCCGCCCTTGCCGCCCGGCTGGACGCCGGCGTTCTGCAGGCCGGCAAGGCCGCCGACCTGCTGGTGCTGGACAAGGACCTGACCCTGCAGGCGGTATTTGTAGACGGAAAGCGGCAGGACTGCTGTCCGTGAGCGGTGGAAACAATCACTGTCAATTGTCTTTTTGCCTAAATTTTGCCGATCTTGTTTGTTAATTATCACGATACCCCGGGGAGCGGAGCAAAAATTTTATGCAATATCAACATTGACAAAAAGTACCTGAAACTGGTAAAATAAAGCCAGTTTAGGAGAGAAACCTAAACTGTTGTATCGTTTTTCCTCAATCTTCTCCATCAAAGGAAAGAGCCGCTTTCGTAAGAAGGCGGCTCTTTTCGTATCAATTTTCGGCAACCTGATCAATGGCGTCCAGGACCTGGCGCTTGACCTCCTCCAGGGTCCCGTGGAGGGTGGCTCCCGCGGCCATGGCGTGGCCGCCGCCGCCCAGGAGGCCGCAGGCCCTGGTGGCGTTCACCCGGCCGTTGGCCCCGGTGCGCAGACTCAGCTTCCACTCGCCGTCCTTCAGCTCCCGGAGGACCGCGCCGCAGTCCACGCCCTCGATGATCCCCGCCAGGGAGGAAATGTCGTCCAAGTCGTTCTCATCCGCGCCGGTACGGGCCAGGAGGGACAGGGGGATGGTCAGGAAGACGCCCCGGTCCTGGTGGAAAAACTCCGCGTTGCCCATCAGCTCCGCCTCGATGGCGATGCGGCGGCGGGTCTTGGTGCGGAAGTGGCGCTTGTTGACTGTGAAGTAGTCGATGCCCGTCTCCAGCAGGGCCGCCGCCACCCGGTGGGTGTTGGCGGTGGTGTTGGCGTAGACAAAGCAGCCCGTGTCCGTGGAAACGGCCACGTACAGGGGCAGAGCCACCTCCGCCGTCACCTCCCCCAGCTC
>OFFX01002314.1_pt1 | contig 12050 bp, 5 predicted proteins | sample 1521511 | NCBI WGS metagenome assembly OFFX01 (sample SAMEA3504125, study PRJEB24116) | mouse gut metagenome | biome: mouse gut; feature: mouse-associated habitat; material: faeces | place: Denmark | collected 2011
CCGGGGGCGGGGCGGCGGGCGAACAGCTCCACGCGGGGCACGTCGCCCATCAGGGCTTCAATGCGCCGCCGGGCTTCCTCCGGCTTCTTGCTGTGTTCCTCAATGCGGGAGAGGATGACTTGGTGGATATTCTTCGCTTGGCGGCGCGGGGTCCCCCTGGTCGCCAGCAGGCACAGCTCCGCGTTGGCCCTGGTCCAGTGGCCCATGCCCCAATACACGCTGTCCGCCTTCTGATTCAGCTTGATCCAGACGAAGGCGGCGGTCTTGTAGGAAAAGCCCCACGCCTCCATGACCTCCCACGCCTCGCAGAGCATGGGCATGGTGATCCAGAGGAACAGGGCGCAGTCACCGGCAGCCAGCTCGGAGACGGGCAGGGCCTTGATGTCCTTAATGGTCATGGTGGGATAGTGGCTCTCTGCCAGCCCGCCGCAGCTCCATACCCGGTAGTTCCAGGGAGGGTCGGCATAAATGACATTATACTTTTTCCCTATAAGCCCAACATCTCCTTTACAATCCGGTCCGCCCCCTTCACAAGCCCCGTAAGGATCAGCATATTGAAAATTAACTGTCCAATGTACTGCCACGCCATAGTCACGGCGGGTAAGCTGCTGTCCACGGCGGGGCTGCTGCTGGAGAGGAACGCGGAGTAGATCAGGCAGGCCAGGACGATGACAGCCCCTTCCATGCACACACCGATATAGCTTTTCAGGAACGCCTTGCCGCTGGCGGCGGTGCCTTCCCCGGCGAAGGAGGCCAGAGGCAGGGGCGCCAGGGCCGTGAACATGTAGAGCCGGAAGAACCGGCCATACACCGTCAGCAGCAGGATAAAGGACATCACGGTAATGAACAGGCTGCCCAGCAGGGACACCAGCCACAAGGGAATGCTCTCCAGGAGGCCCAGGCCCTCTATGGCCGTCACGATCTCGCTGGGCAATGTGGCCGCCGTGGAGACGGAGCCGCCCATGCCGCTCATGACCGTCGCCACGATCCCGCCGCATACGCTGAAAATGGCGGTCATGATCTCCATGCAGCTCCCCACGGCTACTTTTGCCAGAATGAAGCGGATGAAATGCCGCAAAGCAAACTCCGGGCGCTGGAAATCCCGAAAGCTGGCGGCGCTCTGGAAAATGCCCATGGCGAAGAACAGAACCAGGAGGCCGTAGCCAACGCCTACCATGGCGGTGTGTATGCCGGAGACAGCGGTCCAAATATCGCCGCCTTTGAAGCTCTGCGGCGTCTGCGTCAGTAGGGTCCATATCTCGGATAATTTGCCGTTCCAGTCCGTCAGGGCGCTTTCTAGGATACTTACGATCCAGTTATCGCTAATAACGATTCCCCCCTTATCAAACGGAATCGCGTCTCACGGTGAGACGCGATTCCTGTTTTTGTTCCGGGCCTGCTCATACCACGCCGATCACGCCGAGAATCTCTTTAGCAAACGCTATCATCAAGCCGCCGAACAGACAGAGAAAGCCCTGGGTCCGCTGGCTGGCGTCGTGGGACTGAAAGCTCATGCCCACCTGCACGATCCCCCAGCCCAAGATGATGATGCCCAGGGCCTTGATGATGGAAAAGATAAAATCGGACAGGTTGTTCACGATGGTGAGGGGGTCGCTGCCTCCGGCGGCGAAGGCCGGAACAGTCAGCGCGGCGCAGAAGGCCAGGAGCAGAACGGCGGAGAAGTAGAGGCGGCGAACCCGGCCCTTCTGCCGGAGCTGCTGGCGGGTGAGATTCGCGCGGGAAGAGGTGTTATGGGAAAGGTAGTTCTTCATATTCAAGGTTCCTCCATATCTTCAAAGATTTCAATTTCGTCCAGGGATGTAAAGGTAAAGTCCAGGTCGTCCGCAGCGTAGAGGCAGCGGGCGCTGTGGGTGTAGGGGGCGGCCCCGCCGTCGGCGGTCCGTTTGATGTTGGGGTGTCGCATGAGGTCATACTTAGCGTCAATGACCGGAGCCTCGCCCCGGATCAGGACCAGGGCAAGGCGGTTGTCCAGCATCCGCACTTCATCCGGCGTGAGCAATTCGCGGCCCGCCGATTGAAAATTCTGGCTGAAGGAGCCGTTGCGCCCCTTGCTCTGGCTGCTGGTCTGTGTCTGGATCGTCTCCTTGCCCAGCAGCTCGGAAATGTATTTGTGCGTGTCTTTTTCATTCCCGCCCAGATAGATGAAGGTATCCGCGTTGCCGATGATGCCCTCCCAGTCGTCCTTGAACAGCGCCTTCAACTGCGAGATATTTTGCAGGATGATGGTGGCCATGACGTTCCGGGAGCGCATAGTGGCCTGGAGCCGGGCATAGCCGTCCGGGAGGGCGACGTTGGCAAACTCGTCAAACATGAGCCGGACCGGAATGGGCAGACTGCCCCCATGCACCTTGTCCGCCTGATAGTACAGCTCCTGGAAGGCTTGCGTATACAACATACCCACCAGGAAATTCAAGGAGGCATCGTTGCTGTCCGGGATGATGCAGAACACCGCCTGCTTCCGTTCCCCCAGCTTCCCCAGCTCCATGGTGTCCCTGCTGGTGATCCGCTGGACCTCCGGCAAGGTGAAGGGGGCCAGCCGGACGGAGGCGGTAATGAGGATGCTCATGGCCGTCTCGCTGGGAGCCTGCTTGAACACCTTGTACTGGCGGAGGGCGATATGGTTCGGGTTTTCTTCCTCCAGAGCCTCAAAGAGCAAATCCAGGGGTGACTGATAGTCCCCGTCTCCCTCCTTGGCCGCGCCGTATTCCAGCATGGTCAGCATCATCTCCATGGTCTGTTCTTCCGGCGGGGCCTCGTGGAGCAGATACAGCATGAGGGCGGAATCCAGGGCGATCTCGCTTTTCTCCCAAAACGGGTCATTGGAATGTGCGTTCTTCGGCGTGGTGTTGCGGATGAAATTGGCGATCAGCTTCAAAACGTCTGCGTCATTTCGGATGTAGTGGAAGGGATTGTAGCAGTCGGAGTGTTCCGGGTCCACGAGGTCAATGACGCGGATGGTATAGCCCTCCCGCAGAAGCAGCGGAACGGCGGAGCGGGCCAGTTCCCCCTTGGGGTCAGTCGCGATATAGGAGGCGTTGGCCTCGTAAAGATTGGGCTTGACCACATACCGGGTCTTGCCCGCGCCGGAGCCGCCCACCACGATCTGCAAGAGGTTTCGCTGGTGCTTCCGCCCGTTGAGGCTCATGCGGAGGTTTTGGGTGAGGATGGCGTTGTTGTGAGGGTCCTTGTCCCGGTATTTCCGGTCAAGCTGGTATACGTTCCCCCAGCGGGCGGAGCCGTGCTCCTCTCCGGGTCGGCGGTTCTGCTTGGAGGAAATGTACAGCACAATGGCGAAGGTATAGACCACCAGCGCCCCCAGCATGAATTTGAGGGTGTAGGGGGTCCAATGGATGGCAAAGGGGCGTTCCAGCATGATACTGAAACGCCCCATGAGGTCAAAGACGGTCATACCTTCCCGATAGCCGCTGGCGAGGGCCGCCCCCGCCCAGAGGACGGGGACGGCCAGCAGGAGCCACGGGAGGGGGCCGCTGTTCTTCTGCTTCACGGAAACCTCCTGTCAATTCGCGTCTCACCGTGGGATTTATTTTTTGCGTTCCACGGTGGGATCTATTTTTAATAGCCGGTCCTGGGCAGCTTGGGCGCGGGGACCTTCTTTCCGTAGACCGTCGTCACCCAGCGGGAGACCGCCTGCACCCAAACGCCGTTATAGGTGCCGCCCACGTCCGCCACGTTGGCAAAGCTGCTCCCCGCGGCAAGGCCGGAGACAGCGGTGCAATGAAGCATGGGGGCCTCCACCTGGCTGAACCCTCCGGGGACCTGTCCGAACACAAACATGATCTCCGTCACCCGTTCATTACTGGCAAGGCCCAGGGCCACGGGAGAGGCGGCGAGGGTGTAGTTCTGGCTGGTGGAGAGGCTGTCCGCCAGGGTCCGGTAATCGCCGGTGTTGTTCACCTTGTAGACGATCTTATAGGTGCCGGGGAAATTGTAGGTCCCCGTGACAACGCTGGAAAGGCGCACGGCGGCGGGCAGGGTGTCGCGCCAATAGAAGGATTGGAGCATCACATTACTGCTGTTGCCGATTTTGGAGAACACATAGCGGACCGGCTGGCCGCCCATAGCCTCCTTGGGTCCGGTCTTGGTGATGGAGACGCCTGTACTCATACTCTTGTTGGAAATCTCCAGCTTGACAATCTGGCCGGAATGCTCCAACACGGCGGTATAGGTTTCCGTGGAAACGCCGTAGTTTGCCGGGGCTTTGACTTCCCGGATGGTATAACGTCCCAGGGGAAGCTGCTTGGACGAGGCAAGGCCGTTGGGCCCGGTAACGATAGTATCCACCTTGTTCCCGGTGCGCTCGTTGCAGATTTCAAACTCGGCCCCTTCCAAAAGTGTCCCGGCGGGGAGGCCGTTGGTGGAGTTGTAGTCGGCGGACTTCTTCACGATCTGAATCTGTCCCCGAACAGCGGTGTTGGGCCAAGTGATGGTGGTGCATCCGCCGTACTCTACATAGAAGGTCTTGGGCACCGTGTCCAGGATGTAGCCGTCCGCGCATTCCAATTCCCGGGCGGTGTACTTGCCGTCCGGCAGCTCCCGCTCAACGTAGACATAGCCTTCATTGTCGCTCTCGTAGGCGCCGACAGGGTGGCCGGAGGCGTCGGAGATCAGGAACTTGACGCCATAGATGCCCTCCCCGGTGAGGCTGTCCACCTTGCGGATGACGGCGCTGCCGATCTGGCGGTTGGTGATCTCCAGGGTGGCGGTGCCGCCGTCCTTCACTTCGATCTGGTAGGGCTGGCTGTCCAGGCGGTAGCCCTTTGCGGCTTTCAGCTCCGTCACCTGATACCAGCCCTTCTCGGCCTGGGGCAGCGTAATGATGCCGGTCCGGTCCGTGGTGTAGGTCCCGACAACCTCGCCGTTGAGCCTGCGGATTTCAAACTGCACGCCGCTGATCCGCTCCCCGGTCTCCTCGTCCTTCTTGATGATGGTGAGGCCGCCGATGGGCGTATTCTCAAAGGTGATGGTTTGGGTGTCGTTGGGATTCACCTGGACCGTCTGGCTCCTGGCGTTGGGGTCCAGAACGTAGCCGGGCAGGGCCTCCAGCTCCGTGACGATGACAGTCCCGGTGATGCCGGAAATGACAATCTGGCCCTCGGTGTTGGTGGTATAGAGGCCGTTGGAGGAAATTTTGCCGCCGTCCAGGTCCACATTGGAGCCGTCCGCATAGGTGATCTTGAATTTCACTTCGGCCAGGGGCTTCTTCGTCAAGGCGTCGATCTTGTTGACGATCAGCCCTCCGGCTTTCTTGTTCCAGAAGGTCATGCTCTGGACTTCTCCGGTTTTGATAGTAATGCTTTGCGGGGTTCCGTCCAGAAGATACCCCGCCTGGGTTCTGGTTTCCCTGGCGGTGATGACTGTGCCGGGTTCCAGGTTGGAGATAGTAATGCGCCCGTCCTTATCGGTAGTGTAGTAGCCGTTATTGGGTCCGACAACGGCTCCTCTCTCGTTCGTCACCAAAAACTCCACGCCGGAGAGGGGGGTGTTGTCGGTGCCGTCAATGAATTTCTGGATAACCAGTGTTGTCGTGGGGTCGTTCTCGATTGTCAGATCGTTCCCTCCGCCGGAGTTTCCGCCGGGATTCCCGCCATTACTTCCTCCGGTAGTTACGCCGTTGCGGTCGCCATTCTTGACCGTGATGGTCCTGGGGGTGCTGTCCAGGACATAACCCTTGGGCACTTTGGTTTCCACCACTACAACGGTACTGCCGGGAACGAGGCCCGTTACCAGGGCGGTTCCGTCCTTCCCGGTGACGTAGCGGCCCAGGATATTGTCGTCACCGTCCTTTACTGTAAACTCTGTTCCTGGAACAGGCTTTCCGCTGACAGAATCCAGCTTTGTCAGCGTAAGAGAGCAAAGGGGTTCATTGAGGAAGGTCAATGTCTGCGTGTCCATGGGGTTGACTGTGACGGTCTGCGTCTGCGTGGACTGGTCGATCACATAGCCGGGGGCGGGCTTCGTCTCCTTGGCGACAATGGTCCCTACCACGCCGGAAACCCGGATTTCTCCCTTGTCGTCCGTGGTATAGAGGCCGTTGCTGGAGAGGTGCCCGTTGTCGTTGTCCACAAAGCCGCCGCCTGCATAAGTCAACTGGAACTCCGCCCCGGCAATAAACGCGCCGGAAACCTTGTCCTTCTTCTGGATCACCAGCGTCCCGGCCCGCTTGTTCCAGAAGGTGAGCTGCTGGACGCGGCCCGCCTCGATCTTGATGTCCTGGGGTGTGCCGTCCAGCACAAAGCCCTCCACGGTCTTTACTTCCCGGACAATGACCACGGTGCCGGGTTCAATGCCGGTCAGGACGATTTCCCCGGACTTGTCTGTGTAGTAGAGGCCATCATCCGGGCCGACAGCGGCCCCGGCTCCGTCCACCACCCGGAAGGCCACGCCGGAAAGAGGCTCGTTCTCGGTGCCCTCGATAAATTTCCGAATAATCAGGGTCGTGGTGGGGGTATTGTAGAAATTGATGGTCTGCGTGTCATTGGGATTCACCACAACGGTTTGGGTCCGGGTGTTGGGGTCGATGCGGTAGCCGGGGATCGTTTCCAGCTCCGTTACCACCACAGCCCCGGTGACGCCGGAGAGGATGATTTGGCCGTTGCGGTCGGTGTAGTAGATGCCATTCGAGGAAATCTGCCCGTTTTTGTTGTCAACCACCTGCCCGTTGGCGTACTTGATCTGGAACTTCACGCCCTCCAGGGGGGAGTTGTCTGCGGAACTCAATTTATTGATGATAAGGTTTCCAAGGGGCTGGTTGAACACCTCCAGGGTATAGGTCTGGTGGTCCTTGATCTCCACGGCGTGGGGCGTATCGTCAAGGAGGTATCCGGGCTTTGCCTGGACCTCCCGCACAATGTAGCCGCCCGGCTCTAAATCCGGCAGGGAGATGAAGCCTCGCTCGTCTGTCCGGTACTCGCCGTTAGAATTTCCTACGACAGTCCCATCCGTCCGGGTGATTTTGAAAATCACATCGGCCAGGGGTTCCTTCGTTGCGGAATCCATTTTCTTTACCAAAAGTCCGCCCAGGGGCATATTGGTGAAGGTGAGGACCTGGGTGTCCGCCTCGCTGACAACGACCGTCTGCGGAGCGGCGTCCAGCAGGTAGCCGTCAATCGTTTCCACTTCGGTCACGACATAGGTATTGGGGTTCAACTTGCGGAGATAAATTTGTCCGTTTTCGTCGGTGGTGTAGAGGCCGTTGCTGGAAGTAAGGCCCTCGTTATCGGGAATCAGTTCGCCATTTGCCGCTTCGATTTTGAACTTGACGCCAGGGAGGGCCTTGCCCGTCACGCTGTCGGTCTTGCGGATCAGGAGGCCGCCCTTGGGGGTATTCGTGACAACCACTGTCTGCGTGTCCCCGTTGGTGCCGATGACCACGTTCTTGCTGGGTTCGTCCATGACATAGCCTGCCGGGGCCTTGATCTCCGTCAGCACATAAGCGCCGGGGGCGAGATTGGAAACGCGAATCTCGCCGTTGCTGTCCGTGGTGAACAGCCCATTCTGCGTCAAGGTGCTGCTGCCGATCACGCCGTCCAGCCCCACTTCACAGCCAGCGGCCGTTGTAATGCGGAACTCCGCGCCGGGGAGAGGCTGGCCGGTGATGCTGTCCCGCTTCTGCACAATCAGCTTTCCGGTGGGTTGGTTCTTGAAAGTCAAGGAAACGGTACGCCCTTCTTTAATTTGGATCGTCTGCGATTGCGTGTCGATCAAAAATCCGGCGGGGGCCTTCGTCTCGGTGACGATCACACTCTTGCCGGGCTTCAAGCCGGAAATGCGGATTTCGCCGTTCTCGTCTGTGCGGTAAATTCCGTTTGAATCGCCAATCAGCGTTCCGTCCGCATAGGTGATTTTGAACTCGGCATCCTGGAGGGTAACGCTGGGATTGACGCTGCATACCTTGCGGATCAGGAGCATCCCGTCCGGCGCGTTGTCAAAGGTGACGGTAATGACATTTTGAACGCCGTTGTCGGAGATGTAGACTGTTTCAGAGGCTTTGATGATGCTGTACCCGTCAGCCGGGTCTACTTCCTCCACGATATACGTCCCTGCGGTGAGGCCGGTCCAAATGGCGGTGCCGTTCTTGCCAGTAACTTTCTGCCCGATGACGGTTCCGCCTGTTCCGCTGGTGCCGCCCAAAAATCTTAATTGGAAGGTACAGCCGGGCAGGGCCTCGCCGGTCACGCTGTCGTACTTTTGGACAACAATTCCATTGAGCGGTTCATTCTGGAATGTGAGAGTTTTGCTCTCGCCGCCGCGAATGATGACTTTCTGCGTGGTGGGTTCCTTCATCTGGAAACCGGGGGCGGGTTCTACCTCGGTCACGGTGTACTCGCCGGGATAGAGCTTCTTCCCTTTTTCATGCAGCTTGATTTCGCCGCTGGCGTCGGTGATGAAGTATCCGAAATCCACGGAGGCGGGAGCGTCAGCGGATTCGCCATTGGATGTGTAGGTAACGCGGAACTTGGCCCCCTCAATGGGAGCGCCCGCCACGCTGTCCTCCTTGTAGATCGTCAGCTCCGGGGCCTTGTGGTTGCGGAAAACCAGCGTTTTTTCATTCCCGGGGTTCAGGGAAATTGTCTGCACCCGGTCCTTGTCCTTATCCGGCAGGTAGTAGGGGGCGGGGACAGACTTTTCCGTGATCTGATAGGTGCCGGGGGCAATACGGAGAGAAACCTTGCCGTCCGCTCCGGTGGTCCAATCGTCCTGATAGTCCCCGTTGATGGCTTTGACCGTGAACACAGTTCCGGGGACAGGCTGGCCGCTGTCGGCGTCGATTTTGGAGATGGTCAGCTCCGGCTTCTTCAAATTCTGGAAGATGACTTCCTTTTCATCGCCGCCGTTCAAGCTGATGGTCTGCGTGGGCTCATCGCTGATGCAGTACGGCTCCGGGACAGACTGCTCCGTGATCCGGTAGCTGCCGGGAGCGACGCGCAGCTCCACGGAGCCGCTGGCCTCGGTGGTGACTTCATGGCGGTAATCGCCGTCAATGGCCTCCAGGAGAAAAACAGTGCCGGGGATAGGCTTGTTGGTTCCCTTCTCAATTTTGGTGATTTTCAAAAGGGGCTGCTTCTGGTTATCGAAAATGAGCTGCTTGCTGTCCCCAGCCTCCAGCCAAATGGTTTGGGTGGGTTCGTCGCTGACGACATAGGGGTCCGGGACGGAAATTTCCGTAACCTCGTAGGAATCCACGGGGATGCCGGTCAACGTGGCGGTTCCGTCCGGCCCGGTAGTCACGTCATAGTGAAAGCCGTAATGGATGCCGCGAATTTCAAAGTTGGTGTTGGGGATCACGTCTCCGGTCTTGGCGTCCCGCTTCAAGATCGTGAGGTTTGGGAGCTTCTTGTCGGAGGCGGTGACAGTGACGGTGCCGCCCCCGTTGACGGTGGCCTGATCCACATGGGCGATGACCGGCTCGGTAAGTGTGGCATAGGGGGCCGGGGCGCTCACCTCCACAAAGGCGTACATTCCCTCGGTCACGTCGGTGACAGTGATGGAGCCGTCCGCCTTGGTGGCCTCCGTACCGATAACCTGTCCATCCTTGATGATATTGAACACAGCGCCGGGGAGGGGATTGTCGCTGTCATCCAGCTTGATAAGTTTCACTTTTACCTTGGCATCATTCTCAAACACCAGGGCAACGTCGGTCTTGCCGTCCCAGCGGAAGGATTGCTTGACCTTGCTGGTTTCCGGGCTTTTGGTGTAGCCCTCCGGGGGCGTCACTTCGGTGGCGGTGTAGCTGCCGATGGGCATATCCTTCCAGGGTACATCCGTCAGATAGCCGCCCTCGCCGGTGACATAGGTGCCGGTAAAGTCGTTGTCCACGCCGACGATCTCAATGACTGCCCCGGCAAGGCCCTTGGTGGGGTCGTCCGCGTCCACCTTGCGGATGCTGCCCTCGCCGGTGATTTCAGGTGTGTCGGTAAAGGTGACGGTCACAGTCTTGTTGCTGCCATTGGGCAGAACAACATACTGCGGCCCCGCATTGTCGATCTGGTAGCCGTCAGGCGCTTCCAGTTCCGTCACCGAATAGGTGCCCGCATCCAGAGCGGACAGGGTGTACGTCCCGTCCTGCCCCGTCACGATCTCTTTTGAGTAGGTGCTGTTCTCCGAGCGCACCATGAAGCGCGCCCCGGCGAGGCCCTTGTTGGGATTGGTGGAGTCCACCTTTTTAACGGTGAGATCGTACTTTTCACGGGTGACATTCAAATCACCGATCATAATAGCCTGCACATCGTTGGTCTGATGGTAGCTGGTGCTTACGCCGGTGTAGTCGTACTCATAGACCTTGCACTCGCCCCACACGCCCTGACTGCCCAAATCCAGAATATATTGGGCGCGGTCACGGAACGATCTGCCGTCCATCGTATCGTCAATGCTGGTGTAGTTCTTATGCTCCAGATTGTTGTAGACGCACATCAGTTCCTCGGCGCAGGCGGTCACGGGGTCCGCCAGCAGACCGGCCTTGTAGCGCCAGACAATGGCCTGCACCCAGGCGTTCATGGTCCAGGCGTAGCCGCTGTCCCACACATCGTCCACACCCAGGGCGTGGGCCTGATCGGTGAACACGCCGGTGGAGTGGGCGTAATAGTAGGCCATCATGGTTGATACGGTGGGGTCAGAGATGGGCTTGGGGTGGCCCCAGGTCTGGCCCTCCAGCGACCAGCCCATGCCCTTGCCCTTTTCAGCGCAGAAACCAATCGTATTTTTGTTGTTGTAGTCAAATGTCATCTGGTGGAGGTAGCACGTCCCCAGGCTGGGCGAAACATAGGACACGCCGTTGTGGGTACAGTCGTCCATCTTGATGGTGCTGGGACTTGCCGCCAGCGCCGTGGCGGGCAGCAGACCCAGCATACACACCAGCACAAGCAGCATAGCCGTCATGCGGGTGAGGGAGAAGCGGATTTTCTTCATAAATGAAAGCTCCTTTCCGTTTTTGAGCATAAGAAAAGGCCCTCCAGCCTGGGGCTGAAAGACCTTTCCCGGTTCGTATTCCGTTATTCGTAGGGGTTGTGGGTGTTTGGCCTGCCAACGAGCATATAGCAGTAGGTGACGCCGCCGCTTTCGGTCACGCCCACGCCGATGCTGTCACAGTCCGGCTTTATCATGGTTTCAAAGTGTCCGGGGGAATTGAGCCAGTTTTCCAGGGCGTGTTGGGCGGTATCCTCTGTGGCTACGCCGGTGAATACCGTCAGGTTTACGCCGAAGCCGTAGGGGTAGCCGCTGTCGATCACGGCCTCACATTCCTCTTTCGTGTGGTGCCAGGTATAATGCCGGTCGGAGAGACTTTGCGCGGCGGTCATCAGAGCCTCGCTGACAGGTAACTCCGCCACGTCATTGGCCCTGCGGGTCTGATTGATAAGCCGTATCAATTCCTGCCGCACATCCGGTTCCTCCGTAGGGCTGGGGCCGTCTGTGGTGTCAGGGGCCGATGAGGTACTGGAGCCAACGGTCAGGGCCAGGGTTCCGCTCTCTCCGGCACGGTTGACGGCGGTGATCTCCACGTTTCCCTCCGCCTTGGCGACGGCCACCCAAAAGCCCATGACCTGCTCCACCGCCGCCGTGTCCGGGTCGCTGGAAGTCACGGTGTACTCCGTCCCGCTGGGGCCGATGATAAGGCCGCTTCGCTCTCCAACTGCCAGGGTATTGCCTTTATAGCTGCTTACCCGGACAGCACTTGCCGGGGGCGCGGCGGCCAGGGCAGGGACAGGGAGTAGGGAGAGGGCCAGAATGGCGGCGGTGAGCCGCGCGGTCAATCCTGCTTTTTTCATGGTCGTTTTCCTCCTGTAATGTAGTTTTTAGGTTGGTTTTCCTACAATTATTATACTACATTCAAGGGAATTTGTCTAAAAATGCAATATCACGTCGGGAAATGCGTCTCGAACTGAGACGCATTTTTCGTTAAATTTCCACCCCCCGGACACACCAGCGGTACTCGCTCTCATTCATCACACAAGTAAAAAGGGTGATGCAGTTGTCGCTGGTGGCCTCCAGCATGGTGTTGTCCATCACGTCAA
>OFFX01002316.1_pt1 | contig 12048 bp, 11 predicted proteins | sample 1521511 | NCBI WGS metagenome assembly OFFX01 (sample SAMEA3504125, study PRJEB24116) | mouse gut metagenome | biome: mouse gut; feature: mouse-associated habitat; material: faeces | place: Denmark | collected 2011
CAAAAACTCCCTCTGTCCCGGCGCCTGCAGCTTCTGTGGACGGCATCCCTCCAGCCGACGGCTGCCCGTCGCCGCCTGAAAGGCTGTCGAGAATACGGCTGTACAGGGCAAATGCCGCCTCCGGTGAAAGACTCTCATCCCCGAGCGCTGCCGTCAGCTGATTTAACACCAGCTCCATTTCGCCCAGAACGGCCTGACGACCTGCCAGGTAGTTCTCAAACTGTGCAGCCATCTGTTCTGTCACCGGCAGACCAAGCTTTGTCATCGTGACAGCCGTGGATACATCAATTCCCGGATTGCCGCTGATTACTTTGAGCATATTGAGTATCCCCTGCTTTCCGATCGGAAGCTGCTCCCGCATCATGGCATCCACCATGGCAAGATTCCGCTCCGTCACCGGAACCTTTGCCGCCGTCAGCGCATTTAAAAGGATCGGGTTTGCGGCATTGGCCGTCCCGGTATACGGCCTGATCTCAACAGTCGCCCCGTCGTTGGATTTTACCTGAAAAAACATGGATGATCCCGGCTGAATATCTACTTTGCCACTCATGCGGGCGGTAATCTGCTGTCCGTTGCCGAGCGCCAGCGTCACTTTTCCATTCCTGACATGATTTACCGTTCCCTCAAAGATACTGCCTGCAGAGAGTTCCCCCGCGGTGGACACCATTTTCTGCGCACCCTGCGCACTCCGGAGCTCCTCCGTGCCATTGGTCACATTACGGCTGTACTGCCCCAGCTTCTCTGTTATCTGCATAATCTTCCCCATTTCTGCATTTTCCGCACTGTATGAATTTTCTGATAAAACTGATGCGGTGAATCGGGGAAGGCCCGTATTGATTCAGGGCCGCGATGTGCTCCTTCGTTCCGTAGCCCTTACACGACGCAAAACCATACTCCGGCATGAGTCTGTCATATTCTGCCATGAGTCTGTCCCTTGTCACTTTAGCCACGATACTCGCCGCCCCGATGGAAATGCTCTTTTCATCCCCTTTGATGATGGGTACCTGTCTGATTCCGATTCCGGGGATCGTGACCGCATCATTTAATAGTATATCGGGCTTTTCGTTTAATTTGCTTATAGCCTCCCGCATGGCTTCATAGGTTGCCTGAAGGATATTAATCTCGTCAATCCGCTGCGGTCCCACCATTCCAACCCCGACTGCAACAGCCTTTTCAAGAATCACCTCATAAAGCTCTTCACGCCTGGCAGCCGACAGCTTCTTGGAATCATTAATATGGAGAATCTCACAATCCTGAGGCAAAATTACAGCCCCGGCCACCACCGGCCCTGCCAGCGGCCCGCGGCCCGCCTCATCGATGCCGCAGATCAGCCCGTACGCGGCATACTCCTCCTCATATTTCATCAGCCGCTTCGTTCTCTCCCTCTCCGCTGCAAGCCGCGTTATCCGCTGCCTTGCCTGTCCTACCAGCTGCAGCACCCCTGCGCGCTCATCCTTTTCGTAGGTATGTATAAAAGAACCAAGCTCATCTTCTCCGGTCTGCTGCAGCTGTGATTTTATCTCAGCAATTTTCTTTCGCTCCATTTCCGAATCCAGCTCCTCCCGTCCCGCCGCATCAGGCCTTCTCCTCCGGTCTCTCCAGCGAAATCCTCCCCAGCCTGCCGCCGCGGAAATCATCCAGCAGAAGTGCCGCTGCCCTGTCATAATCCAGCTCGTTCCCTTTTGAAATACAGCCGCGCTTTTCTGCAATCCGTCCCAGCAGCTCCGCCGCAGGAACCGCTTCTTCCTCAGTCTCATACCTCTGTGCCAGAACACCCGGATATTCTTCCAGGAGGAACTGTATCAGCAGCAGAGCCAGCTCATTTACCTGGAGAATCTCATCTCTGACAGCCCCTGTCAGGGCCAGATTCTGCGCCACCTTCTGATCCTCAAATCTGGGCCAGAGAATACCCGGGGTATCCAGAAGCTCAATATTCCTGTTCAGACGAATCCACTGCTTCCCTTTGGTGACGCCCGGTCTGTTTCCCGTTTTTGTACACGCTTTTCCCGCATAGGAATTGATGAAAGTGGATTTCCCGACATTAGGTATTCCCACAACCATGGCCCGCACCGGGCGGTTCTTTATCCCGCGTTTCCTGTCGCGCTCAATTTTCTCCCGACAGGCCTCCATGACAACTTCCGTCACACCCTTCATACCCGTCTTTTTTCTGGCATCAAGAGACACCGTAAAGTATCCCTTTTCCCTGAAATACTCCGCCCATTCCCTGTTTTTTCTCTCATCTGACAGATCTGATTTGTTCATCAGAATCAGTCTGGATTTGTTCCTGCCCAGTTCGTCAATATCCGGATTACGGCTTGACATTGGAATTCTTGCATCCAGAAGTTCTATCACCACATCAATCAGTTTTATATCTTCCTGCATCTGACGTTTCGCTTTCGTCATATGTCCGGGATACCACTGTAACTGCATCTTTTTCCTCCATTCGCATATGTTTCTGCATCCACAATCTGTTTTTCTATCTCACAGACCTGCATCCGCGCTCACAAAAAGCCCAAATCTCCCCACGGAGACACAATAAACCATGCCTTTCCTACAATATATTCTTTTTTTATATTCCCTATATTCGCATACCGGCTGTCCTCGCTGTTATTCCGGTTATCTCCCAGTACAAAAAATTCGTCATCCCCGAGCCCCAGCTCCTCCTCCGCCAGCCCCGGATCTTCTATGTCCGCTGTCTGTATCTCTTCCGGAAATGGCTTTCCATTCACAAATACCGCTCCGTCCCTGATCTGCACCGTATCGCCCGGCACTGCGATCACACGTTTTACATAATAGTGCGACTTTTCATTTCCATTCGGGAGAAAGACAATAATGTCATTCGGCTGCGGGTTCGTCACCTTATAAATAAAGCGGTTCACCAGAATCTCAGTACCCCCCTCCAGTGTACCCGCCATGGACTGCCCCACCACACCTGTGCGGAGACCGACAAAATAGACCAGTGTAAATGCAATCATCAGCGTAATCAGGATCTCTGCAGTCCATGTCAGCACCTCCCTGACCGCCGACACATTTACTTTTCTCTTCCGTCTGCCAAAATTCAGACCACTCCGTCTTCGTCTGACCACTTTTCTGTTTCCCTTTCCTCTCCGTTTCCCGGCTTTGGCGTTCTGTTCTCTGTTTCCTGCTGCTTTTTTCGCATGTTTTTGTCCCGTTCTACTTTATCATAAACCTCTGCTGTGTGCAATTGGTCTTTCCTGTAAAAAAATCTTTACATTTCACAGACTATATGATAGAATTTAACAGTTGTGTAGAGAAGAAGGATGGTCCTCTGATACGGACAGGCCGGTTAAGAACATCCAGAAAACAGGAGGTCACAGATATGAATGCACAGGAAATCATCAGAAACATTGAAAAAGAACAGTTAAAAGCGGAAGTGCCCGAGTTCCGCGTCGGCGACACAGTAAAAGTGTACGGCAAAATCAAAGAGGGAAACCGCGAGCGTATCCAGATATTCGAAGGTATTGTCCTCAAAAAACAGGGCGGTGGCAATCGCATAACCTTTACGGTCCGGAAACTCTCAAACGGTGTCGGTGTGGAAAAAACATGGCCCCTCCACTCCCCGAATGTGGAAAAGGTGGAAGTCGTTCGCCGGGGTAAAGTCAGAAGAGCAAAACTGTTCTATTTAAGAGGCCGCGTCGGCAAGCGGGCAAAAGTCAAAGAGCGTGTAAAGTAAGCGGATATCACTGAAATAAAGCAAAAAGAGGATGTAATGGATGCCCTGAAAGGGTACCGTGCATCCTCTTTTTCGCTTCCGGAAACCGGCCCCGGGGACTCAGCATTTCTGCATCACATTTAGAATATCCTCGTGCCGGAAACCACGGCGCTGTAAGAACTGATACATTCGCCGCTGCTCCCGCTCATCTGCACGGTCCGCATTATAATGACGCTTTTCCAGCAGCTGGCGTATTTTCTGCCTTTCGTCGGAATCAAACACCTCCAGAAGCGCCTGTTCTGCCAGGTCCTTTGAGACACCTTTCTGCATAAGATCATACTTTAACTTCTGTCTGCTCTTCTTCTGCTGATGATAACAGATGTAATGCCTTGCATACCGGAAGTCATCAATATAGTGATACCTTTCCGCATAGGCGACGGCCTCCTCCACACACTCTGCGGGATATCCGCTCCTCTCAAGCTTTTCGCGCAGCTGCTGCCTGGTCCGGTCCATCTGCTCCAGCAGAAACAATGCCCTCTTCTTTGCCCGGATACCGATCACGGAGGTGAGAATCTTCCGGTAAAGCTCCTCCGGAATCCATTCCCCCTCCCGCAGAAGGAGTTCCCCCTCCTCCAGCGGGAGACTGCGGATTTCCTTCCGGTAGAGTGCCAGCTCTGCTCCACTCTCCAGCTGAATCACCACGCGCCCCTTATCCCCGTAAATTATTTTCTTTATCTGCTGCTCTTCCATGCACTCCCACCTCCCGGCATTCCGTCTCACCTGCATTCACCCACAAACCGGGCAGAATCATCCCCATAGCAGCCGTTTATTCGCCGGACAGTGCATCTGCTGCGTCTGCGGCGGCAAAGTCTGCTGCTGAAGCCTTTTGCGACACTTCGGATGCCTTCCCGGAGCCCGCAGATACCTTCTCAGAAGCTTCAGATGCCTTTGCAGCGACCGTCGAAGTCCTGCCGGCAGCTTTCTTTCCCCTGCTTTTTGCCAGCTTTTCCTCTGTTTCCTCTTCCTCTGCATCATCCGAAGCATAATGTTCGCGTACCTTCGCTTCCACTTCATCACAGACCTGCGGATTCTCCCTGAGATAATTCTTGGCATTCTCACGGCCCTGCCCGATCTTCTCTCCATTATACGCATACCAGGCCCCTGATTTGTTGATAATTCCAAGGTTCGCGGCAAGATCCAGAATGTCTCCCTCTTTTGAGATTCCCTTTCCGAACATAATATCAAACTCCGCCTCCTTAAACGGGGGCGCCACCTTGTTTTTAACAATCTTGACACGGGTGTGGTTCCCCACGATCTCCCCGCCCTGTTTTAACGACTCAACCCTGCGGACATCCAGGCGCACAGATGCATAGAATTTGAGCGCACGTCCTCCTGTCGTCGTCTCCGGATTGCCAAACATAACACCAATTTTCTCGCGAAGCTGATTGATAAAGATAACGACGCAATTGGACTTGCTGACAATTCCGGTCAGCTTCCGGAGCGCCTGACTCATCAGCCGCGCCTGCAGTCCGACATGGGAATCCCCCATCTCGCCGTCGATTTCTGCCTTGGGAACCAGAGCCGCAACGGAATCCACAATCACGATATCCACCGCGTTGGAACGCACCATCATCTCCGCGATCTCAAGCGCCTGTTCACCGCAGTCCGGCTGTGATATGTAAAGATTGTCAATATCCACCCCGATATTTTTTGCATAAACAGGGTCGAGCGCGTGCTCCGCATCGATAAATCCTGCGATCCCCCCCGTTTTCTGCACCTCCGCAACCGCATGCAGCGCGACCGTCGTCTTACCGCTGGACTCCGGCCCGTATATCTCTATAATCCTCCCCTTCGGCAGTCCCCCAAGCCCAAGCGCGATATCCAGGCTCAGAGATCCCGTCGGTACTGCCTCCACATTCATGCGGGAGGAACTGTCGCCAAGCTTCATAATGGAACCCTTGCCATACTGTTTTTCAATCTGTGAGATCGCAGCGTCCAGCGCCTTCAGGCGATCCTGCTTATCAAACTTTTCCTGCTTTTCTTCTCTTGCCATATTTCTCCTCATTTCTGCGCGGCTGATACATCTGCCAGGTTCGTGGACGCCGCGCAGACACAAACCTGCAGACTGAAAGATTCTCTCTATTCAATCTTACCTTCATTCACATTGTTATCCAGACACCGGACTTACACCCCGGACTACTTTGCACTTTGTTGCGAACTTATGTTCGCTTCGTGCTCTTATCGTAATACATCACAGTGCAAATGTCAACACTAACTTTAAAAATTATTATACACAGCATGTGTCCCATAAAACGGACTCTGAAAGGTGATTTTTAAATATTTTCGGGCAGAACTGCCGTACTGTCAGGGAAATATCTGAAAAAACAGATGAAATGCTATTTACAGATACACCTGCCCCGATACAGGATTCCACAGGAAATCTCCCATGATATCAGGGACAGATGCCGGAATTGCAATTATAGATAAGTACAACCTGATCATGACATATCCCTGAAGAAATATGTCATGTAAAAAATTTCTAAAATATCTTCAGGAGCTTCCGGTCTGATATCCGGTAGAGACGCGTACATATTCCTTCGATGCTCTCCTGCTCCCTGTCAGTCAGAAGCATTGTAATGCCCGCTTCTTTAATCCGGGACGACAGCAGCCGGCGTATTTCTGAAGCCCGGTCCTCCGCCATCCCGCAGACAGGTCCGTCAAGCAGGACAGTCTGCGGATCTTCCATCAGTACCATCGCGACTTTAAGACGCTGCTTCATCGCAGGAGTATAGCGCTCCAGAATCGTTCTGCTCGCAGGCTCGATTCTGACGAGATGCATAATTCTGCTGATATCCCTGCTGTTAACACGGCCCCCAATCTCCGCAACCTGTCTGAGATTCTCATAACCGGTCCCGTACGGGGCCGGAAACTCCATGTCATCCAGCATCACGCCGGCTGTCTCTGCAAATCGCCCGTCTTTGATCTGCCGGCCCTCCACCTGTATACTCCCGCAATCCGGAGATACCAGACCGCAGAGCATTTTTACAAGCATGGTTTTTCCACTGCCGCTCTCCCCCACGATTCCGACAGCCTCTCCCCGCTTTACTTCCAGTGATATCCCGTCAAACAGCACTCTGTCGCCAAAATGTTTTGTAACTTCCTTTAACCCGATTACCGTCTCCATCTCCATACTCCTATTCCTGCACCCTCTCTCCCGCCGGCAGCGTCTTTTTCACCGTTCTGATCATATCAGTGTTATTCGCCGTCAGATAGCAGGAAACACACAGGAACAGGCACACACACACCCAGTATATACCATGAAAACCAGTCCGGCAGACACCCTCCCTGCAGACGGGCAGGACATTTCCCAGAAACGTAACGCCCACGGGAACTCCTCCTCCTGCATAACAAACCGCACAGTCAAGCCCGATCAGAAGAGCCAGCATCACGAAAGCGCGCTGCCTTGTCCCTGCGGAAAGCAGAAACTGATAAAAGCAGAGAGCAGTACAGAGAAAAAAGGCGGTAACATTGCCCAGCAGCGCCAGGCTGACGCCGTCCACAGTCTGCCCCGGCGCCGTAAACACCCCTGCAAAACTGACTGTCAGAAATTCCGTGACATTCGTATTCATCCGCGTCTCGCTCTCGAACAGCGTCACAAAAAAACTCATGCCCAGCAGTCCCGCAACGGCCACAGCCGTGACGAAAAGCACTGAAACCATATTGTTGGCCCAGACATCCTTTCTGGACTTCCGGCGAACCAGAAATACCATATCCCCGGGACCCGCCACAAGCACCCTGGGCACCAGAACCAGTCCCAAAAGCAGCTGCAAAAACACAAGATTCTCCGGCTTTCCCGCGGTCCACAGAAAAATTTCGTAAAACGAATATGGATCTGCAATACCAGCCCTGACTGCCCTGATATAAATCAGCAGAAACGACATCAGATACAATAGTACGAACCTGTCCAGCCCGTTTTTACCGGACTTAAAACTGAGTCCGCCCAGATAACGCTTTCCCCATCCCACACGCGAAGTACGCATTTACCATCCCCCAGTCTGCAGACAAAAGTCAGAGTCTCTTGTTTATTGTACTATAATTGAATAAAAAAAGCAACACCCGTTGAAAAATGTCTCCGCCATCCTGCCCACACACTGAATTTCTCAGGAAGCATCCCTGTACGCGGGCCGCATTTTTCCCCGCTTTCTGTATACAGATTCCGCGATCCGCACTGCGGCTCCTCCACGGAGCGCATTTTTTCTGCACAGCACAGCCTGAGAGCCGGACCTTCCGCAAAAGGAAAATCCGGCTCTCTTTGTTCTGTCATATTCCACAAAACCGGAACGCAAACGTCACCGGCCCTGTCACATCGAGATGATACTCCGGATGCACCGGCGCGCCCCAGCTGTCATCCCCGCCAACTCCCATCTGGGCTTTCGCCACACGCACCACCGTGTGATGTACCGGCGGGAGCTCATACGCATGCATCGCATTCTCCAGCTCATGCGGCGTATACGGCAACGCCGAGAAAGATAGTTCTTCCCCCGCAAACAGCATGCCCCGGCCCCTCTCATCCGTCACTTTTGCCCAGCGCACACCGACCTTATTTCCACATTCCTGCGGCACCAGATATTCAGCCAGATTATCATATACACGGCTTTTAAAGATTCCAAGCCTGGCGCCTGTTCTGCGGTCCGCATACGTCTCCTGTGGTCCGCAGCCGTACCAGGTGAGTCTGTCATATTCCGCGCCCAGCTGAAAAAGCATTCCGAATTCCGGCATATCCGGCAGTCCTGAAACCGGCTCATAAGAGAGCCTGGTCTCCACGGTACCGTCCGCAAATACCGTATATGTCACCTGACAACGACTCTCAGGCGTCGTCGGCATGTTGTAAACATAAGTTACTGATACGCTGTCCCCGTTCTCCTCAACGGCCGGAAGCAGACCGGCCGTCCTGTCCGCCGCAGCATAGAGACCTGCGATCTTCCACTGTGCCATATGGGCCGTCATCCGGTTTCCGCAGTCATTATCCACCGGCGCGCGCCAGAACTGCGGCATCGGAATTTTTTCCAGCATTTCACACCCCAGATAACGGTATGACACCAGCCCGCCGTTTAAGCCGGAAAACAGCACGTCAAAATGCTCTCCCTTTACGCCTGTATTATTCGTCCCGTGAATCACACGGATGCGTTTTGCCGGCTGCACTACCGCAGGCCGCGCACATCTGCCCATCAGCGCGGCAGTTTCCGGAATATCCGGCATTGTAAGGATTACCGGCTCTGCCGTGGGGAGCGCCGCAGCCCCGCCGCCGGCCATAACCGGGTATATCTTCTGCCCGAACGCAGTCTCATGTCCCGCCCTGGCCCAGAGCATATCTTTTTTTAAACAAAATGATACCGTAACGGCGTATTCCGACCTCTTCTGTCCTGACGCGATCTGCTCTGCAAATGTCTCCGGCAATGCATATGTCCCCGTGGAGAGCGGCTCTACTTCTGTCGCCATTTTTCTTTTGTCAACCGTGATTCCATCCCGCTGCAGCAGAAGGAAGCAGTCATATTCCGCGGTGTTGCAGAAAAGATTTTTGTTGACCACGGTAAACGCATTTTCTTCAAAAGTGATGCGAATATTCTGGTAGTTATATTTTACCTCCTGCATTTTCGGGGAAGGCCTGCGCTCTCCGGCATAGCAGATCCCGTTTCCACTAAAATTGTAATCTGTGGGACGCTCCAGAAAATCCCCGCCATATGCCTGGAATTCCTTTCCATAGCGGTTCCGCTTCAGAATGGACTGGTCGATATAATCCCAGATAAACCCGCCCTGATAGCGCGGTTCTCTCTCCGCCAGTTCGGTGTATTTGTGCATCGCACCACAGGAATTTCCCATGGCATGTGCGTATTCGCAGAGAATAAACGGTTTTTCTTTCTGCCATGCAAGATTTTTCAGAATCCCCTCCACGCTGAAATACATCTGACTCTCTATATCGCTGCTGTCGCTGTAACGGCGGTCATTGTTGATCCCCTCGTAATGCACAGGCCGGTCCGGGTCAAGCCGGCGGAATTCCTGCGCCATCGCATAAATGACTTTTCCGCCGTAAGACTCATTTCCGCAGGACCAGATCAGAACCGAAGGATGATTTTTGTCTCTCTGATAGCCGGAATTGACACGTGAGAGCATCCTGGCCTCCCACTTTTTATTATCCCCCGGCACAATCCCTTCCACCGGTGCCGCGCCGCGCATCGCCGCCTCCCAGGTCCCGTGGGATTCGAGGTTATTTTCCGCCAGCAGGTAGATTCCATACCGGTCGCAGAGCTCGTAAAGTCCCGTGCCATTCGGGTAATGACTCGTCCTGATGGCATTGATATTATTCTGTTTCATCGTCACAAGATCCTGAACCGTCTCCTCCAGGCTTACCACACGCCCTGTCAGGCAGCTGAACTCGTGGCGGTTCACTCCCTGAAAGACAATCCTCTTCCCGTTCAGACGCATCAGTCCGTCTTTTATCTCAAAACGGCGAAAGCCGGTTTTCTGGGATATCACCTCCGTGCGATTCCCTTCCGCGTCATACACCTCCAGTCGGAGTTCATACAGATACGGCTGTTCCGCACTCCATAGCTTCGGATCCCTCACGGTCAGGGAAAAACAGCACTCCTCCGCGAGAACCTCCTCCGTTTCAGATATCGCGGTTCCTTTATATCCACCCGAAAGACTCTCCGCAGTATCCAGACGTCCCATATCCCGCAGACTCACACGGACGCGTCCCGGTCCTTCTTCCACAAATGCTTTAAGCTCCACCCGCAGCTCCGCGCACGTGAGCGTGTCATCCACAATCGGACGGATTCTGATATCCTGCACATGTACTCCTGGCGTCATATACAGATATACACTCCGGAAAATCCCTGAAAAGCGGTAAAAATCCTGATCTTCACACCAGCTCCCGATCGTCCACTGGTACACCTTCACCGCCAGCTTGTTTTCCCCCTCCCGCAGAAACGGCGTCAGTTCAAATTCCGACGGCGTAAAACTATCCTCACCATAACCCACGTATATTCCGTTCAGCCAGCATGCAAACCCACTTTCAACTCCCTGAAAAGAAATAAAGACCCTGTTTCCCCTCCACGCGTCCGGCAGCGTAAAGTATTTAACATAGCATGCCACCGGATTATACTCCTGCGGGATCCCGTCCGTCCAGACTTCCTGGCGTCCGTCCCAGGGATACTGGGTGTTGACATACTGCGGCGTCCCGTAACCTTCCATCTGAATATGTGCGGGTACCCGGATATCTCTCCAGCCATGGCAGTCGCAGGAGTCCTTTTCAAAATCCGGTATCGTCTGCGCCTCATTCTCCGCATAATGGAATTTAAAGCTGCCGTCCAGAAAAAGACGCAGGCTGCTCCCCTGCCCCAGTCCTGCCACAGGGACCTCCTCCGCCTCTTCCCAGTCCCTGTAGCAGACATGATCCGAATGTGCCGGTATACAGTTTTCACCGAAAAATTCCGGATCTGTCAGTTTACTCACATCAAATTCTCTCATTATTCCCCCTGTGCAGTCTGATCGGTGTCATACCTGTGTCTGTTCCTCCCGGTCTCATCCCTCCGGCTGCACTTCCTGCATCTCCGGAACCGGTTCCTGCGGCGGTATATCCTGCGGCGGCTGCTCCTGCGGCGGTATATCCTGCGGTGCCTGCTCCTGTGGAGGCTGCATGCCCGCCTTCAGCTGCGCCAGCGTGGCCTCCGCAGCCGTTAGCACATCATAGTTGGAGACATACGGCTTTGCTTCCGCAGACAGCGCGTTGTAAAGATTTCTGGCATTTGCGATCGCAGGCTCACTCTCGGGTGTCACGGTTCCGATGGCGTTGATCGCATTCACCACAGCGGCTGCGTCCTGCTGCAGCGCCGCCTTACTCTCTGTCCCCGGCAACGTGTATACCAGAACGGCATAGCCCTTGTTAATGTTCTCGTATACCGTCTTCGCCGCGGACGGCGGCATATTAATACATCCGTGAGAACCTCCGGTCTTATAGATACTGCCCCCAAAGCTGCTCCGCCAGCTGGCATCATGCATCCCCACATCCCCGGCAAACGGCATCCAGTATTTTACAGGCGTCGCGTAATCCTCGCCGCGCAGCACCGCGTCAGTCGTTTTATAGGTCAGCGAAAACGCTCCCGTCGGGGAGGCATTTCCTTTTGAGACATTGCCGGAGACAAAATCGCTCTCGATTACCAGCTTTCCGTCTTTGTAAAGAAACAGATGCTGCGCTGTCAGATTGATCTCGACATAGGAATCTCCATAGTCGTTCTCCCCGTGGCTGTTTGCCGTCTGCAGATACACCGGCTCCCTCTCCGTTGCCTTCCCCTCTTTTTAATCCGCCAGAATCTGCT
>OFFX01002331.1_pt1 | contig 11985 bp, 11 predicted proteins | sample 1521511 | NCBI WGS metagenome assembly OFFX01 (sample SAMEA3504125, study PRJEB24116) | mouse gut metagenome | biome: mouse gut; feature: mouse-associated habitat; material: faeces | place: Denmark | collected 2011
ACCGGCCGCAGCGGATGCAGGCGGAGGGCACGGGGTCCTCGGCGTCCTTCTCGTCAAAGGCCAGGATGGCATTGGTGTTCTTCATGATGGGGGCCTCCAGGGAGGGCACGGAGATGCCCATCATGGGGCCGCCGTAGAGCACCTTCTTGGGCTCGCACTTCAGGCCCACGAAGCTGAGGATGTCCTGGATGGGGGTGCCCACCGGGGCGATGACGTTCTGGGGGTTGGCGATGGCGGAGCCATCCACCGTGACCACCTTTTCCACCAGGGGCATACCGGTGCGGATGTACTTGGCGATGACGGCCAGCGTGGTGCAGTTGATGACAATCGCGCCCACGTCGATGGGCAGCTTGCCCTCGGGCACCACCTCGCCGGTGGTGTTGTAGATGAGCACCTTCTCGCCGCCCTGGGGGTACAGCGCGGGCAGCGCCGCCACCTCGAAGCCGGGCACGCCCTTGCCCGCCTCCTCCATGACCTTCACGCACTGGGGCTTGTTGTCCTCAATGCCGATGACGATCCGGTCGGCGGTGTAGTACTTCTGGAGCAGCTGGGCGCCGTAGATCACGTCGTCCGCGTTGTCGATCATGGTGCGGGTGTCGGAGGTGATATACGGCTCGCACTCCGCGCCGTTGATGATGATGGCGTGCACCCGGTCCGGGTCCACGTTCAGCTTGACGGACGTGGGGAAGCCCGCGCCGCCCAGGCCCACGCAGCCGCACTGGCGCACCGCCTCCACAAAGCTGTCCTTATCGGTGACGACGGGAGGCTTGATCCCCTCCCACACGGCCTGCTCGCCGTCGCTCTCAATGACGATGACGGTGTCGAACCGGCCGTTGGACCCGACGATTTCATCCAGCCGCTTCACCTTGCCGGACACGCCGGAATAGATCGGCGCGGACATGAAGCCTCCCGCTTCGGCGATCAGCTGTCCCACCTTCACCGTGTCGTTCACCTTCACCACCGGCTTGGCCGGGGCTCCGATGTTCATGGACATGGGGACGACGATCGTCGCGGGCACCGGCATACGCGTCGGTGCGCACTCCACGGTGTTCTTCCTGTGGGGCGCATGGATGCCATGCAATTTGCCCTTAAACACACTTACTTCCTCCTCAATCGTAGTTTCTCCTTACGCTGCGCGGCCCGCCCGCGGCCTGGAAAAGACTTCCGGACGGGCAAGCGGCGCCCCCGCCGCGGCGAATCGGACCTGCCAAACAGCGGGGGACGCCTGCTCACGTACTGCCTATTATATCACGTCTTATCGCAAACGCAAGGGATAATTGATTCCTTTTTGCTGATTTTTGGAGCGAATTACACCTCCCGGTTGTAAATGGCGGCCACCTCCCGGCGGTTCCGAAACACGAACAGCCACGCGGCGGCCAAGCCCACCGCGCTGAACAGGGCGGCCACCCCCCGCTCGGGCAGGGCCTCCGCCATCACCCCGGCCAGCAGCGTGCCGCTCAGAGAGCCCAGGGCGGTGAGCATCTGGAACGCCCCGTTGAACCGGGCCCGTTTGCCATCGGGGAGGTAGGACTGGGTGGCGGCGATGCGGATGTTGTAGGAGGTCACACCCAGCATCCCATAGAGGAAGAACACCGCCGCCATGGCCGGGACGGGCAGGAACAGGATGGTGCCGTCGATGAGGTTGACCAGCACGTAAACCGTCATGGCGACGGCGAACTTTTTCTCCGCGGGCAGCTTGAACCTGTAGTGCACAAAGCCCCCCGCCACCCGTCCCGCCTCGGAGAAGGTGGACACGATGGTGTAAAGCGTCACCGCCGCCACCGGCCAGGCGGCAAACAGCTCCGGGTTATTCCGGAAGAAGGGCAGGTGGAGCTGGCCCGCCCCGTTTCCGGCGAAGTAGGAGAACATGAAGTAGAGGGTGATGGCCAGCAGGCCCTTCTCCCCGGCGATGTAGTCCACCCCGTCCCGCAGGTCCTGCCGGAACCGCTTCAGTGCGCCCTTGCCGTCGGCGGGCGGCGCGGAATCCATATGGGTCTCCACGTGTCGGATGCGGGTTTCAAAGCAGGCGGCGGTGAGGAAGCACACCCCGTTGACGGCGAACAGCGGCTCCACGCCCCCCAGCAGGTCGTAGGCCATGGCCCCCAGGGGGTAGGCCATGAGCATCATAGACTGGATCATCCCCGAGATGGAGTAGGCTTTGGACAGGTTGTGCTCCGCCACCAGATTGGGGTACAAGCTGTCGTAGGCCACCATGTACACGCTGTCGATGGCGCCCCGCAGCAGATTAAAGCACAGCAGCGCCGGGAAGCTGAACCACCCCGCCCCCAGCAGCAGGGCCAGCCCTCCGAACAGCCCCGCGGAGAGGAAGTCCAGCCGGCAGATCACCCGTTTCCGGCTCATCCGGTCCAGGTACGGCCCCGCCAAAATGGGGCACGCCAGCATGGGGACCTGATAGGCGGCGTTGAACAGCGCGTAGAGAAACACCGAGCCGGTGTAGTCCAGCACCATGATGCTCATGGCGAAGCTAGACAGCACGCCCCCGATGAGGGACACCACGCTCCCCAATGTGATAATGGTAAAGTCCCAGGTCCACAGCCCCTGGGCGGGTTTTTTCATATTCATGTTCATTTCCTTTCTCGCGTCACACGTCAAAACATAAAAGGGCCGGCCCCCACCGGGGTCCGGCCCGCAAAAAAGCGCAGTACAAGACGCAGCCGCCCGCCGGTTCGCGGCGGGGGCCGGGAGGTCACACAAGCGCCTTCAGCTGATTCGCGGGCCATTTTTGCGTACAGAAACCAAGGCCCGCCCTGAGCGCGCCTGTCCTTCCGCACACACAAATGAACCTAAGACCGCAAACTGTAGCAGCTGAAGTACGACATGGCCTGTGTAATCCTCCTTTTGAGAAAGTGGATTCAGTATACCACCTCCCTCCGCCCCCGTCAACCCCTTCCCTTTTCCCGCCAAATGTGGTATACTCTCTCCAAACGCCGGGAAGGGGGTGGCGCATTTTGGCTCGAAAGGAATTGACCGCCGCCTTTCTGGCGGCGGAGGGCCTTGTGTACGTTCTATTTCTCAGCCAGGACCTGGACCTGTTCTCCCAGTACGACACCGTTCCCCTGAAATACGCGGGGATTCTGCTCTGTCTGGCCTTTGCCCTGCTCTCCTGCGTCAGATGGAGGGGGGACAAGCTCGTCCCCCTCGCCTTGGCCCTCACCGCCGGGGCGGACTGGTTCCTGCTGGTGCGGGGCGACCACTACGCCGTCGGCGTCGCCCTGTTCCTGTGCGTCCAGACGGTCTACCTCCTCCGCCTGCGCCGCCTGGGGGCGGGGGCGGCCTATCCCCTCCGGGCGGGGCTGGCCCTGGGGGCGGGGCTGGGGCTGTATCTTTTGAACATCGCCTCTCCCCTGAACCTGCTGGCGGGGCTGTACTTCTCCCAGCTGCTGTCCAACACCGTCCTGGCCTGGACGGTCCATGGCCGCCCCGGGCGGCTGTTCGCCGCGGGCCTCACCCTGTTCGTGGGCTGCGACGTGTGCGTGGGGCTGTTCAACCTCCACCCCGCCAACCCGCTGCTGTACTTCTCCACCGGAGTGGGAATGTGGGCCTTTTACCTCCCCTCCCAGGCGCTCGTCGCCCTGTCCGCCCTGCCCCCAAAGGAGGAACCTCATGAAAACCAGTAAGCTCCTGTGCGCCCTGTTGGCCCTGCTCACGGCGCTGGCCCTGCTCACCGCGGCCGTCGCCGCCCCCATCCTGTGCCGCCCCTTCTACTACGCCCACATCGGCCCGCTGAAGCTGGAGGAGCGCACCGGCCTCACCGAAGGCGAGATCAAAACCGCCTTCGACGAGATGCTGGACTACTGCCTGGGGGCCGAGGAGTTTTCCACCGGCGTTCTCCAGTGGTCGGAGAGCGGCAAAAGCCATTTTACCGATGTGCGCGGGCTGTTTCTGCTGGACCTGCGGGCGCTGGGCGTCTCCCTGGCCCTGCTGGCGGCGGTCCTCCTGTGCGCCCGGCTGTCCGGGCGCGCCCCGGCCCGGCCCCTGGGCCGGGGCCCCGCCTTCTGGGCGGGGGTCGGCCTGGGCGGCGCATTCCTGCTGGTGGGCGCTCTGGCCGCGCTGGACTTTGACCGGGCCTTCGTCCTCTTTCACGCCCTGTTCTTCCCCGGCAAGGACAACTGGTTGTTCGACCCCCGCGCGGACCAGATCATCAACATTCTGCCCCAGGAGTACTTCCGCAGCTGCGCCCTGCTCATTCTGGCCATCCTGGTGCTGGGCTGCGCCGCCCTCGTGGTCTTCGACCTGCGCCGGGGCCGCCCATCCGAAAAAAATTCTTGCAATGCGCCCTCTTAGCGTGTATAATGTCCACAATCCAAGCTCAGTGAGGTAATTTCCATGACTCTTTCCGCCGCCCGCAGCCTTACCGCTTCCTTTGGCTGGACTCGATTTACCGTGTCCGGCCATTTCGGCGTGTTTCAGCGCGGCGTATGAGCCAAGGGGTGAGAGCCCCCGCCTGAATTTGTATTATTTGGGAAGCTCATGGACCGCATATCTGCGGACCATGGGCTTTTCTTTCATTTTGAGAGGAGTTTTTCACATGGTAATTGTGATGAAGCCTGGCGTCGGCCAGGAGAAAATCCAGGCCCTGGCGGCCGGGCTGGAGCGGGACCACGGCGTCGCCGTGGGCATCACCCGCGGCGTGGGCTGCTCCATCCTGGGCCTGGTGGGGGACACCACCCACATCGACATGGATAAGCTGTCCATGAACGACGATGTGGAGCGGGTGATGCGGGTGCAGGAGCCCTATAAAAAAGCCAATCGCAAATTTCACCCGGAGAACACGGTGGTGGACGTATCCGGCGTCCCCATCGGCGGCGGGGACAAGTTCACCGTCATCGCCGGCCCCTGCTCCGTGGAGAGCGAGGCGCAGATCACCGGCGTGGCCCGGGACGTGAAGGCGGCCGGGGCCGCCCTCCTCCGGGGCGGGGCCTTCAAGCCCCGCACCTCCCCCTACTCCTTCCAGGGCATGGGGGCGGACGGGCTGGACCTGCTGCTGGAGGCCAAGGAGGACACCGGCCTGCCCATCGTGTCCGAGATCATGGCCCCCCGGTACTGTGAGCTCTTTGAGGAAAAGGTGGATTTGGTGCAGATCGGCGCGAGAAATATGCAGAACTTCGATCTTTTGAAGGAGGTGGGCAGGCTGTCCAAGCCCGTCCTGCTCAAGCGCGGGCTGTCCAACACCTACGAGGAGTGGATCATGTCGGCGGAGTACATCATGGCCGCGGGCAATGAGAACGTGATTTTGTGCGAGCGCGGGGTGCGCACCTTCGAGACCTATACCCGCAACACCCTGGACCTGTCCGCCATCCCCGCCATCCGGCGCATGAGCCACCTGCCCATCGTGGTGGACCCCTCCCACGCGGCGGGGATGTACTGGATGGTGGAGCCCCTGGCCATGGCGGCGGTGGCGGTGGGGGCGGACGGGCTGATGGCGGAGGTGCACAACGATCCCCCCTGCGCCAAGTGCGACGGGGCCCAGTCCCTCACCCCGGAGAAGTTCCGGCATCTCATGGGGAAGCTGAATCCGCTCATTGAGCTGATGGGGAAGAAATTGGTATAACGGCGGGCGGGGCAGGCCCGCCTCCGACAGAAAGGGGCATTTGACATGACAACCCTCACCGTGGCCCTGCCGGGCCGGGAGTACGACATTTTGATTCAGCGGGGCCTGCTCTCCCAGGCGGGGGAGCGGGTACGGGCCGTCCTGCCAAAGGCCCGCAAGCTGGCGGTGGTCACCGACAGTCATGTAGAACCCCTTTACAGTGCCCCGGTGCTGGACAGCCTGTCCGCCACCGGGTTTGACTGCCGTCTCTTTGTTGTCCCCGCCGGGGAGGAAAGCAAAAACCCTTCCCAGCTCGTCCGGCTCTGGGAGGGCTTCATGGACTTCGGCCTCACCCGCACCGACGGCGTGGCGGCTTTGGGCGGCGGCGTGGTGGGGGATCTGGCGGGCTTCGCCGCCGCCACCATCCTCCGGGGGGTGGCCTTCGTCCAGATCCCCACCACCCTGCTGGCCCAGGTGGACAGCAGCGTGGGCGGCAAGGTGGCGGTGGACCTGGAGCACGGCAAGAACCTGGCCGGGGCCTTCTACCAGCCCAGGCTGGTGCTCATGGACCCGGACGCGCTGGACACCCTGCCCCTGCCCGTGTTCATGGACGGTATGGCGGAGGTGGTGAAGTACGGCTGCATCTGGGACGAGGACTTCTTCCATTTTCTCGCCGGCCGGCCCTCCCGGCAGGCGCTGATGGCGGATATTGAACACATCCTGTATACCTGCTGCGATATCAAACGGAAAGTGGTCATGGAGGACGAGCTGGACACCGGCCTGCGGATGATCCTGAACTTCGGCCACACCCTGGGCCACGCCTACGAGCTGGCGGGCCATTACGTGGAGTGGACCCACGGCCAGGCGGTGGCCGCTGGCATGTGTGCCGCCGCCAGGCTGGGGGCCAGGCTGGGCACCCCTCCAGAGGTTCCCGAGCAGATCGAGGCCGCGCTGAGCGCCCTGGGCCTGCCCACCCGGATTTCCTGCTCCAAGTCAGACTACGCCGCCGCCGTCGGTCTGGACAAGAAGGGGGCGGGGGCGGACATCGCCCTCATCCTGCTGGATCAAATGGGACATGCCTCCCCCCACAAGCTGCCCAAGGCGGAACTACTGAAACGATTGGAGGCCCTGCAATGAACGTCACCATCACCCCCGGCCCGCTGTCCGGGGCCGTCACCCCGCCGCCCTCCAAATCCCAGGCCCACCGCCTGCTCATCGCCGCCGCCCTGGCGGACGGGGAGAGCACCATCACCAACGTGGGCCGCTCCCAGGACATTGAGGCCACCGTCAACTGTCTGGAGGAACTGGGCGCGGGGTTTTCCTGGGCGGGGAGCACCGTCACGGTGCGGGGCATGGGGGCCAATCCCATGTCCCCCCTGCGGCGGATGGCCTGCCCCCGACTGGCCTGTGGGGAAAGCGGTTCCACTTTACGCTTCTTGATCCCCGTGGCGTTGGCCGTTCGGGGGGGCGGCATTTTCACCGGCCGGGGGCGGCTGATGGAGCGGCCCCTCAAGCCCTACTTCGACCTCTTTGGCGAGAAAGGCATCTTTCATGAGTTCCAGGACGGCGCGCTCACCGTAACCGGGATGCTCACGCCGGGAACCTACCGGCTCCCCGGCGACGTGTCCTCCCAGTTCATCACCGGGCTGCTGTACGCCCTGCCCCTGCTGGAGGGGGAGAGCGAAATCGTCCTCACCACCCCGCTGGAGAGCCGGGGCTATGCGGATATGACGGTGGAGGCGCTGAGCCAGTTCGGCGTACGGGTGGAGACGCGGGAAAACGGCTGGCACATCCCAGGCGGGCAGCTGTACCGCCCCCGCTCCCTCGCTGTGGAGGCGGACTGGTCCCAGGCGGCGTTCTGGTACGCCGCCATGTACCTCTGGGATGTGGACGTGCAGGGGATGAACCCCCATTCCAGCCAGGGGGACCGGGTGATGGCCGACTATTTCGACCAGTTTTTCATGTGGGCGGACTCCTTCGATGTGTCCGGCTGCCCCGACCTGGCGCCACCCCTGGCCGTTATGGCGGCCCTGCGGGGGATGGGCCACACCCGGCTGGTCAACGCCGCCCGGCTGCGCATAAAGGAGAGCGACCGGCTGGCCTCCATCACGGCGGTGCTCAGCGCCTTGGGGGCCGATGTCGAGGAGGGCCCTGATTTCCTCAAAATTACTGGAAAGGAGCGGTTGGCCGGGGGGGTAGAGGTAGACAGCTTCAATGACCACCGTATCGCCATGATGGCCGCTATTGCCGCTACGCGCTGTAATCATCCCGTGACAATCAACGGCGCGGAATGCGTGTCCAAGTCTTACCCCAACTTCTGGGAGGAGTTTGAGCAGCTGGGGGGGGACATCCAGCGGCACTACGAGCTGTCGCTGGCCCCCATCGGGCCGGATAACTGGAAACAGGCCGCCCTGCTCACCACCGATGAGGCCCGCCTCAACCCCCTGGACCAGCAGTGGGTGACCAGCAACGCCTTTTCCCTGCTCCAGGCCGCCTATGACCCGGCCTGGACCTGCCGCCTGATCCTGTCCGACGGCAAGCCCGTGGGCTTCGCCTTCTTCGGTCTGTGGGAGGAGCGGGGGAACGTCCCCCTGCTGTGCCGCTATATGATCGACGTGGACTGCCAGGGCCGGGGGCTGGGCGCCCAGGCCCTCCCCCTGGTGCTGGACGAGATGTACGCCCTGTACGGGCGCGGAGAGATTTATCTCACGGTGGAGCCGGAGAACACCCGGGCCGTCCGGCTCTACGAACGCTCCGGCTTCCGGCCCACCGGGGAGTTCGACTGCACGGAGGCGGTCTATGTCCTCCCCGCCCCCGGCGGCGATTCCGACCACAAGGAGTTATAAAGTCATGAAATATTCCATTTTTGGCGAGTCCCATGGCCCGGCCATCGGCGTGGTGCTGGAGGGCGTCCCCCCGGGACTGGCTCTGGACCTGGACGCCGTCCGCTTTGACCTGGCCCGCCGCGCCCCGGGCAAAAACGCCCTGTCCACCCCCCGCAGGGAGGGGGACGAGCCCCGCGTCCTCTCCGGCCTGTTTGAGGGGCGCACCACCGGCGCGCCGCTGTGCGCCGTCATAGAAAACACGGACACCCGCTCGGGGGACTATGAACGCACCAAGGACCTGGCCCGTCCCGGCCACGCCGACTACGCCGCCCACGTGCGTTACCAGGGCTTCAACGACTACCGGGGCGGGGGGCACTTCTCCGGGCGGCTCACCGCCCCCCTGGTCTTTGCCGGGGGGGTTGCCAAGCAGCTTCTGGCCCAAAAGGGCATCTATGTGGGGGCCCACATCTCCACCGTCTACGGCGTCAACGACGACGCCCTGGAGGACTGGGAGTCCCTGCGGGAGGCCGCTGCCAAGGATTTCCCCGTCCTCAACGACGAACGGGGCGCGGAGATGCAATCCGCCATCCTGGAGGCCAGAAACGACGGGGATTCCGTGGGCGGGGCCATTGAGTGCGCCGTGTTCGGCCTGCCCGCCGGGCTGGGGGAGCCGGACTTCGGCCGGAACGCCGAGGGCATTTTCTCCCAGTACCTGTTCGCCGTCCCGGCGGTGAAGGCGGTGGCCTTCGGGGCGGGGACGGCCTTCGCCCTCATGCGGGGCTCCGAGGCCAACGACCCGCTGTATGTGGACGAGGACGGTTCGGTGAAAGCCGAGCAGAATTGCGCCGGGGGAATCAACGGCGGCATCACCAACGGGATGCCCCTGGTGTTCGAGGCCACCCTGCGCCCCACCCCCTCCATCGCCCGGCAGCAGTTCACCGTGGACATGGCCAAGGGCGAGAACGCGGTGCTGGAGCTCCGGGGCCGGCACGACCCCTGTGTGGTCCACCGGGCGGTGCCCGTCATTGAAGCTGCGGCGGCCTTGGCAGCTTGTGAGCTCCTGGGAATCTGAACACTGTGAGGTATTTATGATGGATTTGAAAACTCTGCGTCAAACCGACGGGGACGCTGTCATCCTCCCCGGGGCGGCGGTGATGGGGGACGTCACCCTCGGCCCGGACTGCTCGGTGTGGTTCAACGCCGTCCTCCGGGGGGACGGCATGTCCATCACCCTGGGCCGGGGGTGCAATGTCCAGGACTGCTGCGTGCTCCACTCGGAAAAGCACGCCACCGTGCTGGGGGACTGGGTGTCCGTGGGCCACGGCGCGGTGGTCCACGGCGCGGTGGTGGGGGACAACACCATCATCGGCATGGGGGCCACCCTGCTGGACTTCGCCAAAATCGGCAAAAACTGCATGGTGGGGGCGGGGTCGGTGGTGACGGGCAAAATGGACGCCCCCGACGGCTCCCTGGTGCTGGGCAACCCGGCCAGGGTGGTTCGCCCCCTCACGCAGGAGGAAATCGCCGGGCTGCGCAGAAACGCGGAGCACTACATGGAGCTGAAGGAGATGTACCGCTGATGGACGAGCTGCAAAACCTGCGCCGGGACATCGACGCCATCGACCGGGAGCTGGTGGAGCTGTTCCGCCGCCGGATGGACGTGACGGCCCGGGTGGGGGCGTACAAGCGGGAGCGGGGCATCCCGGTGCTGGACCAGGAGCGGGAGCGGCAGGTGCTCCGCAACAAGGGGGAGCTGGCCGGGGAGGAGCTGCGCCCGGCGGTGGTCACCCTGTTCCAGACCGTGATGGCCCTGTCCCGGCGGCAGCAGCGGGACATGCTGGGCCAGGGGGCGGACAACCCCGGCGTCCGCCGCTGGCGAGAGGCCCGGGACGCCCAGCGCCAGCCCATACCCGCCCCCCGGGTGGCGTACCAGGGGGAGCCGGGGGCGTACAGCGAACAGGCGGCGCTGGATTTCTTCGGCGGGAGCGTCCGCGCTGCGGGATTGGAGCAGTTTGAGGACTGCTTCCTGGCCCTGCGGGAGGGGCGGGCGGACTACGCCGTGCTGCCCATTGAGAACAGCTCCACCGGGGCCATCCGGCAGATCTACGACCTGCTCACCCAGTACGAGTGCTATATGGTGGGGGAGACCACGGTGAAGGTGGAGCACTGCCTCATGGCCCTGCCGGGGGCCGCGCTGGACGGCATCACCCACGTGTACTCCCACGAGCAGGGTTTGTTCCAGTGCGAGCGCTTTCTCAACGCCCACCCCAGCTGGAAGCAGGTCCCCCAGGCGGACACCGCCGGGTCGGCCAAAATGGTGGCGGACAGCGGCGATTTGACCAAGGCCGCCATCTGCTCCGCCCGGGCGGCGGAGCTCTACGGGCTGGAGATCCTGGCCCGGGGGATCAACCACAACACGCAGAACACCACCCGGTTCGTGGTGGTCTCCCCCCGGCTGGAGCTGCGCCCCGGCGCGGACAAGGTAAGCACCCTGTTCGTGCTGCCCCATGAGGCGGGCTCCCTCCACGAGGTGCTCACCGTGTTTGCCGTCCACGGGCTGAACATGGTCAAGCTGGAGTCCCGGCCCATGCCCGGGCGGAGCTGGGAATATATGTTCTTCCTGGAGTTTACCGGGGCCCCCGGCGACCCCGCCGTGGGCGACGCCCTCCACGAGCTGGCCCAGACCACCGGGGAGTTCCGGGTGCTGGGGTGGTTCCCCTCCAATCTGGGTCAGGAGCAAGAACATGCGTTTCACGTGAAACGCACAGGCGAGAAGGCCGGGCCATGAAAAAAAACATCGTCCTGATCGGCATGATGGGCTGCGGCAAGTCCACCGTGGGCCGCCTGGTGGCCCGTCGGCTGGGGCTGGAGCCGGCCGACACCGACGCGCTCATTGAACAGCGGCAGGGCCGCCCCATCCCCACTATCTTTGCCCAGGAGGGCGAGGCGTATTTCCGGGCGCTGGAGCTGGAGCTGTGCCGGGAGCTGTCCGGGCGGCAGGGGCTGGTGATCGCCTGCGGCGGGGGGCTGCCCACCCAGGAGGGGGCCATTGCCGCCCTGAAAAAAAACGGCCTGGTATTCTGGCTGGACCGGGACCCGGGGGAGACCTATGACGCCCTGGACGTGTCCGGCCGCCCCCTGGCCCAGGGCGGGCGGGAGGATTTTATCCGCCGCTTTGAGGAGCGTGCCCCGGTCTACCGCCGCTGGGCGGACTGGGTCATCCCCTGCGGCGGCGGCCCCCAGGAGGCCAGCCGGCAGATTTCCCGCATCTATCTGGAGGTGTGCCCATCGTGAACTTTCTCATCATCAACGGCCCCAACCTGAACCTGCTGGGCAAACGGGAGCCGGGCATCTACGGCAATCAGTCCTATGAGGCCCTGTGTGAACTCATCCGGGGCCACGCCGCCGCCCGCGGCTCCACCGCCCGCTGCTTCCAGTCCAACCACGAGGGGGCCATCATCGACGAGATCCACGCCGCCGACGGGGTGTACGACGCCATTATCATCAACCCCGGCGCCTACACCCACTACAGCTACGCCATCCTGGACGCGCTGAAGGCGGTGGACGTGCCCGCCTACGAGGTGCACATCAGCCACATCGGCCAGCGGG
>OFFX01002335.1_pt1 | contig 11972 bp, 7 predicted proteins | sample 1521511 | NCBI WGS metagenome assembly OFFX01 (sample SAMEA3504125, study PRJEB24116) | mouse gut metagenome | biome: mouse gut; feature: mouse-associated habitat; material: faeces | place: Denmark | collected 2011
CAGCCGTCGTCCATCACCAGCATCTCGATGCCCAGCTTGGAGGCCTCTCTGGCGATGTCAAGCAGCTTCTCCGTATCAAAGTCAAAATAAGTGGCCTCCCAATTATTTACCAGCACCGGCTTACGCTGACAGCTCCGGCTGTCCCGAATCAGGTTGGCTCGGATTGCCCGGTGGAACTGCCGGCTCATTTCCCCGAAACCGCCGGAGGAACAGACCATAGCCGCCTCCGGCGCAGTAAAGCTCTCGCCGGGAGCCAGGGTCCAGCAGAAGTGATAGGGATGAATTCCCATAACCAGGCGGCTGCTTTCAAACTGGTCCCGCTCCACCGCCGCTTCAAAGTTGCCGCTGTAGAGCAGCATGGCGCCGTAGCAAAGACCGTGATCCTCTCCGGCGTCCCGCTCGCAGAGAATGGCAAAGGGATTGTGCTGATGGCTGGAAGCTCCCCGAACGCTGCCTACGCTCTGAACACCGGGGCGAAGCGGAGCCCGGTTGGGACAGCGCTCCGCGGTATGCCGGCCGTCAAAGGTAATCAGATCCAGATCGGACCGGAGCAAGTCCAGACACAGCGACGCGCACCGGCGCAGCCGGAGGGGCTCGCTTCCCCGGTTTATCACCCGAACAGCCCGGGTGATGAGATCGTGTTCTTCAAATACGCCGTAGTACAGCCGGATTTCCACCTGCGCGGCAGAATCCTTCAGGGTGACAGCCAGCGTTTCCGCCTCCTGTCCGTGAAAGGCGGGCAAACCCTCCAGCGCGTATTTCCCCTGATTCCGCTCATAGCCGGTATAGCGAAAATCCGCCGAAAGGCTGCCGCCGGGCAGCTCGAAGGCAATGGAGCTCAGACGGAAATCCCCCACGCCACAGGTGGAATACTCCTGCGGCAGGGTGTCCAGGGAGAAGGTCCGCCCCGCCCCGGCATCGCCGGGGTTCGGGGAGAAGCCGCGGTCAGCGCGCCGGATCAGATGAGACAGGTCCCAGTCCCGTACCCGGGGACCATAGTATGTGTGCAGCAGCACACCCTGCTCGCTGACCTTCATCTGATAGGTGGTGCGTCTGGTGTGCAGGGTAAACAGCCCGTTTTCCTTATCGCAGACAATCATAGTTAAACTCCTTTCTCACAGGCGTTTGATGTGACGGCCCCGGCAGGCAGACTTGCCGCCGGGGCCGCCGAAGAGAAAGAGAAGGAAGATAGCGGAATTACTTGCCGCCGGTCATGGCAATGCCCTCGATGAACTGCTTCTGGAAGAACAGATAGAGGACCACCATGGGCAGCATGGCCAGCAGGGAACCGGCCATCAGAACCGGGAAATTGGTGGTGAACTGGCCCCGCAGATTGGCAAGGCCGGAGGAGAGCGTCATCATATTCAGGTCGCTGTTGACCACCAACGGCCACATCAGATCACTGTAGGCAAACACTGCGGTGAACACCGTCAGCGCCGCCACGGAGGAGCTGGTCAGCGGGAACATGACCTTGGTGAAGGTCTGCCACTGGTTGCACCCGTCCAGAAATGCGGCCTCGCCCACCTCATTGGGGATTCCCAGATAGGCCTGACGCAGAAAGAAGGTGCCGAAGGCGCTGACCAGACCGGGAAACACCAGACCGGCGATAGAGTTGGTAATACCCAGCTTGGCTACCATCTGGTACTGGGGAATAATGAAAATCTGGCTGGGGAGCATCATCTGCATCAGCACAATGCCGAAGAGGATATTCTTGCCCTTGAACTTCAGCTTGGCGAAAGCATAGCCCGCCATGGAGCTGAACACCACCGCAAAGATCACACGGAAAACAATCATCATGATGGTGTTGAAGTACATGTTCACGAAGGGCAGGCTGTTCACTGCGTCCACAAAGTTGTCCAGCATGAACTGCTTGGGGAATATGGCCGGCGGGATCTCCATGCTCTCCGGTACGGTCTTGGAGCTGGTAAGGATCATCCAGACAAAGGGGAAGATCATGATAACGGAGCCCAGAACCAAGGCCGCGTAAGTAACGAACTTCCCAATCCGCCGGGAACGTTCAAAAGATTTGACTTTCATTTCTTACCCCTCCTTATACCTCGTAGTTAACCCACTTCTTCTGACCCCAGAACTGGAAGAGGGTGGCAATGCCGATAATCAGCACAGTCCATACCGCAATGGCGGAACCGGAGCCCCGGCTGCCGGCCACAAAGGACTCCCGATAGAACAGGTAGATCAGACTCTGCACCTTGGTCAGCGCCGGGTTGGTATCCTCCACCATCATGTAAATCAGATCATAGACCTTGATGGATGCCATCAGACGCATGATCATGGTGACAAACAAAGTGGGAGAAACCATAGGCAGGGTGATCTTGAAAAACTGCGTCACTTTGCTGGCGCCGTCGATGGAGGCGGCCTCATAATAACTTTTGGAGATATTCTGAAGGCCGGAGAGCAGCAGCACCGCATCATAGCCGATGGCGCTCCAGATCGCCACAACGGAGCAGGAAATCAGAGCTACGTTGGGGTCGGTGATCCACGCTACATGGGCGCCGAAAATCTGGTTGAGAACGCCGTACTCAGCGTTGAAGATCCACCGCCATACCATGGTCACGGCGGCGGGGGCGCAGACCATGGGCAGGAAGAAGATGGTCCGGAACCCGCCCTTGAACTTCACCTTGGCGTTAAGCATTACCGCCACCAGCAGGGACAGAAAGATGCCCACGGGAACGGTCAGCACACAGAACATCAGCGTGTTGCCGGTTGCTCTCCAGAATTCGGCATCCTGGAACATGTTGACATAGTTGTCAATGCCGATAAATTTGTAATGGCCGAAGCCCAGGTGCTCGCAGAAGCTGGCGTAAATAGTCTGGATAAAGGGCCACACATTCAGCACCACCAGGCCGATGATGGTGGGCGCCACCATGAACCAGCCCCAGTTCTGCTCAATCCGGGCAGCCCGGGAAAGTTTGTTATTCAATGTTCATACCCTCCTCTCAAGCGCTCACTCTTCCGTAATGTAACTGTTGGCCGCCTGCTGCATCTTCTCCAGGCTCTCTTCTATGTTGGAGCCGTTATAGACGCGAACCATCTCGTCAGAGACGACAGATTTCCACTTGCGGCGGCTGGCGTTGTTGATGAACTGGACGCTGTACTCAAACTGATCGAAGCACTGCTCCACGTTCAGGCGGTAGCTGTATTTGTCGAAACAGGAGCCCCAGGTATCCTCCAGCCCATTGAAAGCAGGAATGGCCGCACCGGATTCGCCCTGAATGCGCTGAGCCTCCTCGCTGCCAAAGAAGCGGAGCACGTCCTTGACCACCTCCAGATTCTTGCCCCTGGCGGCAGTGGAATAGCAAAGGCCATTGGAGATGACAGCCCGGCCGTCGCCTCTGGCGGGATTGGGGCATTTAGGCAGAACGGCCACGTCCCACTTGCCCACCATGTCGGGATAGTTGTCCAGATTGGCCAGCAGATTCCAGGAGCCCTCCAGGAACATGGCACCCACCTCGGAGAAAAAGGCGGTGCCGGGCTGTGTCTCGGCAAAGTATGCCTGCTTGGGGCACCAGTCGTTTTTCTGCAGGTCCACGTAAAACTTGATGGCGTCCACGGTGGCAGGGTCGGTGTAGCCGGCGTAGACGTTGTTCTCGTCCAGTATGTAACCGCCGTTCTGATAGACGAAGTTCCAATAACCCAGCTGTTCGTCATTATAGGCCATATAGCCGTACTTTCCGGTCTTGTCATAGATCTGCTGGGAGGCGGCAGTAAGGTCGTCCCAGGTCCAGGTCTCATCCGGATAGCTTACTCCGGCCTGGTCAAACATTTCCTTGTTGTAAATCAGCAGGACGTTGTCCTTGTCTTTGGGCACGCCGTACATGCGGCCGTCGCTGCCGCTGGCGTTGCCGATGGAGATCTCTGAAAAATGCTCCTGGTAGTAATTGGGGTCTTCCCCGTCGTAAAGATCCGTCAGGTCCGCCAGAATACCAAAGTCCGCATAATACAAAATGCGGTCGGTATGCATCCAGTAGAGGTCGGGCATGGTGTTGCTTTCGGCGGAGGCTTCCAGCTTGGTCCAGTACTCGTTCCAGTTTGTGACCTGAACCTCAATGACCACATTGGGGTCCACCTGGGCGGTGTAGGCATCGCACATGGCCTGCATACCCGGGCGCTGGTTCACGTCCCAGATCTGGAAGGTCAGGTGCTTTTTGCCGTCGGCAGAGCCGCACCCGGCGGTGGACAGCAGCAGAGCCAGCATCAGTGCCGCCGCTGCCATACGGGGGATTTTTCTCATAACTCCACTCCTTTTTATTTTCCCGCCCGTCCGCCGCAGAAAGACGGAGCGGTTTTTATTTACTATAATATGAACAGATTCCATCTGTAAATGCCGTATTGTGTGCAAAATATTAACCAGTTTTGTAAATAGCAATTTTCTGCGTAAGTCACATCACATCTTCGTATATTTCCGAGAAAACCGTTACATTTAACATACAGATACCCAACTTTTTTGTGCAAAAAGCAAAAAATAAAAACTTTTGTATTCCGGCTATACCGGCAGCGAAACCACTCCGGCGGCCGCAGATATATCCATTCGCGCTTTTGCCGGGCCATTTTCCGCACACGCGGTTGCATTCCCTCCCCGGATATGATAGACTGACTCTGAAAAGTTGTATCCGCAGAAAAAGGAGGTGCGCCATGCTTTTTCAGGAGGATTACAGTACTCAGGAGAAGGAGCCACCCCAGGCATCCGGACCCAGGCTGTTTTTCCGTATTATCGGCCAGGAGGCCGCCGCCGTGATGAAGCTCAATTTGCTGTTTCTGCTCTGCTGTCTTCCGGTGATTACCATTCCTCCCGCGCTGCTGGCTTTGTGGCAGGTGATCCACCGGATGACTGCGGAAGAGGCAGTGCGCAGCTGGGACCAGTTCTGGAATGCCTTCCGCCAGGGATGGAAGCGGGGCTGCGGAGCCTTCTTGTTGACCGCACCGCCTATGACAGCGGCAGGATATGGGGCTGCGTTCTATCTGCGCTTCGCCGCAGACAACCCTGTGTGGTATGTGCCATTCATGTTCTGCGCCGCAGTGTTTCTGACAGCGCTGCTGGGTTCCGCTTACCTGTACGGCCTGCTGGCGGACGGGAGAAAGCTGACGAAGGAAACCGTCCTGCTGGCGCTGAAGCTGGGGCTGGGAAAGCCTTTGCGGGCGGTACTGGCGGCGGTGAGCTGGTATGGGGCGCTGGCGGCAGGCATTTTATGGTTTCCGCTGAGCGGGCTGTGGATGGTTATGGCGGGGTTCTCTCTGCCCTGCCTGCTGGCCCAGTTCTTTCTGCGGACAGTGCTGGAACGGTTCGGAGGAGCGGCAGAGCAAGGCGCCGCCTCCCGTTTGCCGGAAACTTCTATGGAAGAGGATAAAATTTTTGAGCACGAATAAACGGAGGATGCTGACAGACGCCAGCATCCTCCGTTTGCTCACTTATTCCGTTTACAGATATCACAACCCCTGCGCAATCATTGCCTCAGAGATTTTCTTGAATGCCGCAATATCGTTTCCGGCAATGAGATCATACCCCAGGCCATACTCCTCTGCTGCCGCAGCGGAAGCGTCGTAGATACTGCTCATGATACCCCGCAGCTTCTCGTCCACCTCTTTCCGGGACCAGCTGTAGCGGATGGCGTTCTGGGCCATCTCCAGGGCGGATACCGCCACGCCGCCGGAGCCGGAGGCTTTGGCTCCCGCTGTAAGAATTTTGGGGCTCAGACGCAGCAGCTTTAGCGCGTCAGTGGTGGCCGGCATGTTGGCTCCCTCCACATAATAGCGGACATTGTTGGCGATGAGCATCACTGCGTCATCCACCGCCAGCTCATTTTGGGTGGCGCAGGGGACAGCCACGTCGCCAGGAACCTCCCAGGGCTTCTTCCCGGGACGGAACTCCACGCCGAACTTCGCCGCATAGGCCGCCACTCGATCCTCCCCGGAGTAACGCATCTTCACCATGAAGTCATACTTCTCCTGGGTTGCCACACCGTCGGGATCGTAGATATAGCCGTCGGGACCGGAGAGCGTGACCACCTTTCCCCCCAGTTCCGCCGCCTTGCGGCATACGCCCCAGCTCATGTTTCCGAAGCCGGAAACAATCAGGCGCTTTCCTTCCAGCGTTTCCCCCTGGTGCTCCAACATCCTGGCCAGAAAATATACTGTGCCGAAGCCCGCCGCCTCCTGCCGGATGCGGCTGCCGCCGTAGGTCAGGCCCTTGCCGGTGAGGGCGGAGCTCTCCGCCCGGCCCGTCACCTTCTTATACGCGCCGTAGAGCCAGCCCACTTCCCGCGAGCCCACGCCGATGTCTCCGGCGGGCACGTCGGTATCCGCGCCGATATAGCGGTACAGGGCGTACATGAAGCCCTGGCAGAAGCGCATGATCTCCCGGTTGGACTTGCCCCGGGGGTCGAAGTCCGCGCCGCCCGCCGCGCCGCCGATGGGCAGGCCGGTGAGGGCGTTCTTATAGGTCTGCTCGAAGCCCAGGAATTTCACCACCGAGGGGGTCACGCTGGGATGGAACCGCAGGCCGCCCTTGTAGGGCCCGATGGCGCTGGAGAACTGGACCCGGTAGCCGTGGTTGGTATGGGTGACGCCGCTGTCGTCCACCCAGGGGATCAGGAAGGAGAACATCCGCTCCGGCTCCACCATGCGGGTGATGAGGTCCAGCTTCTCATACCGGGGGTCCTCCGTGGCCGGCGCGATCATCTCCAGCCAGGAATTGACGCACTGGAGATACTCCGGCTCGTGGGCGTAGGTCTTCGCCAGCCGCTCCGATACGCGGGCGATATAGTCATTCATCTGCCCGCCCCCTTATACGATGCCGTAGGCCAGCATGGACTCGCCTACCTTCAGGAATCCGGCGATGTTGGCTCCCGCCACCAGATCGCCGGGGGCGCCGTACCGGGCGGCGGCGTTAGAGGCGTTGTGGTACAGGTCGGTCATGATCTTCCGCAGGTGGTCGTCCACCTCCTCGAAGGTCCAGTAGAAGCGCATGGAGTTCTGGCTCATCTCCAGGGCGGAGGTGGCCACGCCGCCGGCGTTGGCCGCCTTGGCGGGTGCGAAGAGGAGCCCCGCCGCCTGGAAGGCGTCCACCGCGTCGGGGGTGCAGGGCATGTTGGCCCCCTCGGCCACGGCGAAGCAGCCGTTGGCGATCAGCGCCTTGGCGGAGTCCAGATCCAGCTCGTTCTGGGTGGCGCAGGGCAGGGCGATGCCGCAGGGGATCTGCCACACACCGGAGCATCCGGCGTGATACTCCGCCTCGGGGTGGGTCTCCACGTAGGCGGAGATACGCTTGCGCTCCACCTCCTTGAGGCGCTTCATCAGGGGCAGGTCGATGCCGTTCTTATCATACACATAGCCGCCGGAATCGCTCATGGCCACCACCTTCGCGCCGAACTGGGTGGCCTTCTCGCAGGCGTACAGGGCCACGTTGCCGGACCCGGAGATGACCACCGTGGCCCCCTCGAAGCTCTTCCCCGCATCCTTGAGCATACAGTCGGTGAAGTAGCACAGGCCGTATCCCGTGGCCTCCGTCCGGGCCAGAGAGCCGCCGTAGGTGAGGCCCTTGCCGGTGAGGACGCCGGTGAACTCGTTGCGCAGGCGCTTGTACTGGCCGAAGAGGTAGCCGATCTCCCGGCCGCCCACGCCGATGTCCCCGGCGGGCACGTCGGTATCCGGCCCGATATACTTGAACAGCTCCGTCATGAAGCTCTGGCAGAAGCGCATGACCTCCAGGTCGGTCTTGCCCTTGGGGTCGAAATCGCTGCCGCCCTTGCCGCCGCCGATGGGCAGGCCGGTGAGGCTGTTCTTGAAGATCTGCTCGAAGCCCAGGAACTTGATGATGCCCTCGTACACGCTGGGGTGGAACCGCAGGCCGCCCTTGTAGGGCCCGATGGCGGAGTTGAACTGGACCCGGAAGCCCCGGTTCACGTGGACGTTGCCCTGCTCGTCCTCCCAGGGCACGCGGAACTTGATGATCCGCTCCGGCTCCACCAGGCAGTCCATGACGCCCTCCTTGATGAACTCGGGCCGGGCCTCCACCACGGGGACCAGGGAGGTCAGGACCTCCCGCACGGCCTGGTGGAACTCCGGCTCCGCCGGGTTCCGGGCGATGACCCGCTCCATCAATCCGTTCAGATACTCATGTTTGATGCTCATTTTCATTACCTCCAAGCCATATCCCGGCTTTCGCCGGTGCTTTAATTGATTAAATCGTAACACCGCTTTTTCCATTCGTCAACGTTTTTTTGCGGTGTTGAAAAAATTTTGTCTGCGCAAACAAAACAATTGTCTCTGTGGCGCGTCCTTTGGTGCATCTTTTCTACCAGTTTTCCCCGCGGGGCGGCGGATATCCCCCCGGCGCGCCGGTCCGGCAAACAGGAACCCGCGGCAAAAAGCGGGTACTGATAAGGAAGCACCCGATCGATCCGCCCATGAGCCAACAAGCAGCAGCACCGCTTTGGCAGCAGAAAAAAACTGCTTGCACCTTTCGCGTAAATGGTGTAGAATAGTGGCAACGAGGCAAATAAAAGGCAGGGCGCAGGATGCTACCAACACCCCGCGCCCCTATGCGGGAGCCGTTCCTCCCACACAACAGTATATTACTGTGCCAACCCCTATTATAGCGGAATTCTGCCGTTTTATCAAGAGGGGCTTTGTGTCTGTATATATGCGGTGTGGGGTTTTATATCCCGCGCCGCTTTCTGTTTGCCTCGATGGGAACGCCCGCCGGGGGCCGGGAAGGAAAGTACCACCCCCGGGGCAAGTACCATTGAGACAGGGAACACCCATACAAAAAACAAAGGAGAGAACGAACATGAAAAAGCGGTTTTCAGCACTTTTCCTCGCACTGGCCCTGTGCCTGGGGCTGGCTGTCCCGGCGTTCGCGGCGGATGAGAACACTTCGCCGGAAATCACCTGCCAGGGGCCGGAAAACTCCGGTATCATCTATGAATCGCAAGCAACGGATGCAGGGGTCATAGGCTTTGCGCGGTCCGGCAGCAATAACGCCCACATTACCTATGGTACCCTTGAGGACTGGGGGAGTGGCGTTTTGAGACTTGTCCCGAAAGGGGTGGATATTGTTGTAACTGGCGTTCAGTCGGCGGAAGACATTGAGTTAAGCGCCTTCTCCCCCATAGATATAAAAGGAGTCACACGCCTTTTCTGCCAGCTGTTTGCCTGGGAGGACGGGAAAGATGTTTCTCTTGTGCCTCTGGATATGGATGAGCCGATGGGATTTGAGTATGATGACCCCCAGGACGGGAAAAACCATGTGGCAGGGCACGTTACTGCCGCAGATGCTGGTTTCCAGGCCAATGAGGACGGAGATGTGGTTCTCAATTCCGAGCGGCTATATGCGTTGTTGGGCGAGGGCAATGTACTCCGAATTGTAGTGGGGAATACGTTCGGGTTTTACCAGCTCTCCGGCGAGCCTAAGCTGATCTCCGATGTATTTACCGATGTACCCGTGGGGAACTGGGTCACTGATCCCGTGGTCTGGGCAGTGCAGAATAATATTACCAACGGTACCGAGAAGGACAAATTCTCCCCCGGTAAGGATTGCACCAACGCCCAGATCCTGACCTTCATCTGGAGAGCCTACGGCAAGCCGGAACCGACGGTCGAAAACCCCTTCACCAATTCCATCCCGGATGGTTACGCAAAGGCGGCTGTCTGGGCCTATGAGAAGGGCATGGTATCCGGCACCACCTTTGACGTGGACAAGCCCTGCACCCGCGCCATGGCTATGACCTACCTGTGGCAGGCGGCGGGCAGTCCCGAGACGGAGCCCACTGGCAAGTTTACCGACGTGGACGCCAGCGATCCCTACGCCCAGGCGGTGGCCTGGGCCGTGGCCAACGGCATCACGAAGGGCGCCACGGACACCACCTTCGCCCCCGAGAGCATCTGCCAGCGCGGACAGATCGCGGTGTTCCTCTATAACGCCGTGGCCAAGAATTGATCTACAAATTATCCCCGTCTGCCAGAGAAGGCGGACGGGGAATTTAGCGGCAGCTGGAGGAAAAGCTGTTGTAATTTGTTCCGGTATCAATAAAAGGCGATGGCAGCCCACCATATCTTTCCAGTCATTTCATGTCTTACAACGTACTCTATTTAGAAACAGGGAATTTGATTTATTGCCTTAGCCAAATTGCTGGAAGGCGGATAAAAAAGAGGAGGACAAATCATGCAGAGAAAAATTTTATCCCTGCTGTTGGCCCTGGCAGTGTGTCTGGGACTGGCAGCTCCTGCGATGGCAGGCAGCTTTGACATTCAAGACGGTGTTTTGATGAAATATACAGGCACCGGGGGAGATGTTGTTATCCCCAAGGGTGTAAAAACCATTGGGATATGGGCATTTAAGGAGTGCGCTGATATCACCAGCATCACAATACCAGACAGCGTGACGACCATTAAGCAGGGCGCATTTTCACACTGCAGCAGCCTGACCAGTATTACGATTCCGGCCAGCGTGACCAAACTAGAGGGATTTTTATTCTACGCCTGTTCCAGCTTGACCGATATTAACGTTGATCCAGAGAACAGCGCGTACACAGATGTTGACGGGATACTTTATACCAAAGATATGCAAGATCTGCGAGAGTGTCCGCCAGGCAAGAGCGGCGTATGCACAATTCCGGATGGAGTAGCACGTATTAAAGATTCTGCGTTTAGAGGCTGCGCCAATCTTACGGGCGTTGTTATCCCCGACAGCGTAAAAGAGATCGAGCTGCTTGCCTTTCAGGACTGCACAGGTCTTACCGATGTAACAATATCAAATGGCGTAACAAGTATTGGGAGTGCGGCGTTCGAAAATTGTTCCAGTCTTATCTCTGTTTGCCTCCCGGCAAGTGTAATAAAGATGGGAAATTCTCCATTCAATGCCTGCTCCGGCCTTGTCAGCATCACCGCTGATTCTGACAGCAATACATATTCCGATATTAATGGCGTTCTTTATAGTAAGGATTTAAAGAACTTGATTTCTTATCCAGCGGGGAAAAAGGAGAGTGCTTATGCTGTCCCGGATTCTACTGCTAGTATAGCGGCATATTCATTTAACAAATGCGGCAATCTGACCACTGTTTCCATCCCGAAAAGTGTGTCTTCAATTGGGGTGTCTGCATGGGATGGGTGCAGTCAATTATCCAGTATAACGGTAGATTCTGGAAACAGCAACTATACCGACATAGATGGTGTGCTCTACAGTAAGGATAAAAATACGCTGCTTGCCTATCCGAGCGGCAGAACTGGCACATATACGATCCCTGGCGGTACGACTAATATTGAACAAGCTGCCTTTAGGCTTTGCGGCGGACTGGTTGCAGTGGAGATGCCGGAGAGCGTGCGGTACATTGGAGCGCATACTTGGGACGGCTGTACCGGGCTTACCAGTGTGACCATATCAGGCAGTGCAAAAAATATCGGCAACTACGCATTTCAGGACTGCAAAGAGCTGACAGATGTTTATTACACAGGAACAGAATCCGATTGGAACAAAATAGAAATCGGCTATGGCAATAGCTATTTGCTTGGCGATAAATTTACTGCCGGGGCCGCTATACATTTTAACACACCTAACCCGGTCGGAGATACTGCGGTTCCTTTCGAGCCTGTGTCCTCCTTTACCGACGTAGCGCCTGACGCCTACTACGCCGCTCCGGTGGCCTGGGCCGTCAAAAATGGGATCACCAGCGGCACCGGAGACAACAAATTTTCCCCCAATCAGAACTGCACCAACGCCCAGATCCTGACCTTCATCTGGCGAGCCTACGGCGAGCCGGAACCGACGGTTGAAAACCCCTTCACCAATGCCATCCCGGATGGTTACGCGAAGGCGGCTGTCTGGGCCTCTGAGAAGGGCATGGTATCCGGCACCACCTTTGATGTGGACAAGCCCTGCACCCGCGCCATGGCCATGACCTACCTGTGGCAGGCGGCAGGCAGTCCCGAGACGGAGCCCACCGGCAAGTTTACCGACGTGG
>OFFX01002341.1_pt1 | contig 11966 bp, 11 predicted proteins | sample 1521511 | NCBI WGS metagenome assembly OFFX01 (sample SAMEA3504125, study PRJEB24116) | mouse gut metagenome | biome: mouse gut; feature: mouse-associated habitat; material: faeces | place: Denmark | collected 2011
ATTGAGGAAGTCCCTTTTTTATTTGTATTTGTTTGTCGCCCCTCCGCACTATCCAACATCCGTTGCGCAGATAACACAATCCACATCTTCCCTGTGCATCAGCCCCGCCAGCACCTCATACTGCTCTCTGGTGTCCGGCTTTACCTCATACTGCCATTTTTCCGGCTTGACGGGCAGGCTCCCATAGGTCCATTTTTTCCACCTCTCCACATAGCTTTCCGGCTGTGCCAGCTCCACCAGATGCCCCACACACCAGCTCACAAGATAACCGTTCCCTTCCATGTACCTGCCCTTCATCTTTGTTATCCCAACCACTTCTGCAATACTTTTCCCTACGCTCATCTTTTCCGTTATCACTAACTGCATTGTTGTCCCTCCTTTTGGGCGCAAAAAAGACGCATGGTTCACATTTCTGTTCCATACGCCTTTACGCCGCTGTTTTGATATGAAGTTGTTTCACCGGCTATGCCAGCTGCATAATCTCGGCTTCAATCTCTTTTGTTTCTTCTTCTGTAAACTCCGGAAAGAAAACTGACATCTCTTCTATTGTAATCCTTCCATTACTTAACATTAGTTTTGCTTTTTTTCTAGCAGTTTCTTTTTCAATATCTTTCGCATAAGTCCTCATTATCTGCTCATCATCAAACAAACTCATCATAATCGTTACTACCTCCAATTCTTTACTGCTCAGATACTGCTTTAAGATGTTCCTGTCCTTACAGATACGGATTGTTTCCGCAACCGCCTGCCTGGTCATTCCATGCTCTTTTATCTGCTCATTAAAAACCTTGCAGAATACAATGTATTCATTAATGATATTATCCCTGTCACTCTCGTATATGACTCTGGCTTTTATCTCGATATCAATATCCTCACCGCCAAAAAATTCTTTTGACAGCGATATTGTATCAGGTTTTCTTCCCCGGTTTCCTGAATAGATGATATACAGTTCCGGCTTCGGCATTTTTACTTTCCTGCTTCTATACAGGCTCTGGCTGGTCTGCTCAAAATATTCATGATAACTCTGTGCCAGATATAACAATATTCTGATTAAAATATTCACTGTCCAGCTTGACTGTGCTTCCAAAAGCAGCAGCAACTTGTCCTGCCTCACCATTATTCCCAAATCATTATAAAGGTTGTCTGTCAGCACATTGTCTATCGTTACAATATCCAGTATATCCTCCGTTGCCTCCGTATCCTCAGGATGCAGCGTCTTATACAGCTTCAGCAGATAACTCTTGTCTTGAAAAAGGTCAAGGAATACGCTGTTTTTTGATATTGTCAATATTGGTTGACACTTTTTTTACAAGGATATTCATGCCTAAGCCACAGCATCCAGAGATTTATAATATCTCTGTCGTTTAACCATAGGAGGGAGCCCCTCATTCGCAGAGCATATCCTCCTGTTGTTCCAATAACTGTTGAAGTATCTCCAGATAAGGGTTTTCAGTTCCCCTATGTCCATTTCCTCAGTATGGTAACGTCCATAGAGGAGTTCCTCTTTCATCCGCGCCCACATGCTCTCGCAGCGGGCATTGTCATGGCATCGTCCTCCCGCGCTGTTCATGCTTTGAAGAATTCCGTATTTTTGAACAGCTTTACGATAGGTTCCGCTGGTGTACTGTGTTCCGCGGTCTGAATGGACCACGGCTCCCCGGAGTGCGGGATAGGATCGGACAGCGTTCACAAGCGTCTGCCTGCACAGGGTCGCTTTCATGTTCGTGTCCATTGCCAGTCCGAGAACTGCGGCATCAAAACAGTCAAATATGGCGGACACATAGAGTTTCCCGTCCTTTGCTTTGATTTCGGTTATGTCTGTGATGCATTTTTTTAATGGTTCCGCAGACGTGAAATCCCGTTTCAGCAGGTCATCAGATTTGTGCGCCTCACGGTCAGCTTTTGTGATTCCGTTTGCCTTGCGTTTTGGGCGGTGGCTGAGCCCGATTTCCTCCATGATGCGGTAAACTGTCCGCTCCCCGGGTATGCGGACGCCTTCCGGCTGTTTCAGCAGAAGCGCCTGGTACATGCGGGTTCTCCCATAAGTGTCATTGCATTCATCTTCTGCCACAATTGCCCGCATGGCATCGGTCAGATCCTGATATTTCCAAGGACGGTCTTTGTCTGCCAGATATTTATAAAATCCCTGCCGTGTCACATTTAACATCCGGCAGTAGAAAGAAATCTTTCCTTTGATAACGCCGTCCTCGGTTTTTAAGGCAATAAACATCATTCTCTGCCCCTTGCAGACTTCCGACGGCTGGCGGCGAAAAAAGCGCTTGCTTCCTCGAGGAATTCGTTTTCTTCCTTTAAACGGCGGATTTCTTTTTCCTGTTCCTTTACCTGCCTGCGAAGGAACGTAAGTTCTTCCGCCAGATTCATGGCCGTCTGAGGGGTGTGTGAACCGGGGCCGACATCCAGCCGCCCCTCCCTGACAGCTTTCATCCATGCATATAAGGTGTTTTCAGGGATTCCTAATTCAGCCGCCGCTTTTGCCCCGCCGATTTCCTTTGCCAGCTTTACGGCCTGTATTTTGTACTCCATGTCATATTTCCGTTGTTTTTTTGCCATTTTAGTTGCCTCCTTATTTCTCTTTGATTATACATCAAATCCTTGTGTATTAGGTGTCAACTAAAATGATACAACCTCAAAGATAATTGACAGGCTGCGGTTAAATAATTGAATGGCATATGCCATATTCATTGTCTTGCAGGGCAATCCTGCAGCAGCCTCATTCAACAAACTGAACAAGTGCAGCGCAATGCGCTTTGGAGTGGCGAAAAAATGGACGTGTCTTTTAAGAGAATGGCGTTAACGGCTTAACACGCCAGTATCCTTTTGCATCACGATCCAAAAGATGCTCGCCGATCATATCCCTGCGGATCGTGCAGAAATCATCATGAAAATCCGCAATCATGATATTTACCTCTCGTTCGGAGTAGATACGGTCATATTCAAATGCCTGAGCAATGACTTCCAAAATGATGCGTTCTTTTTTTTGCTGAGCAGGGATAGTCTTCAGCTTACCGTATTCAAAGAAGGCGTCAATCACTTTCTGACGGTAAGCTGCATCCCGACGGGACTGAACTTCTGCTTCATCAGACTTCTCCTGCAGGATTTCCAGTATACTTGTTTTAAAAATATCTTTTTTGAGAGCGTACATCGTGTAGTACTGACTTTTGTAGGAAACAACTGCTCCGGCATCTGCCAGTTTTTTCAGATGAAAAGACACCGTAGGTGCTGTAATGCCCAGTCTTTCAGCCAGTCGTTCTACATACATATCCTCTATTGCAAGTGACTTTAAGATCTGCAACCGAGATTTATCAGATAAGCACTTAAACAGGCGGATTGCATCTGTCTCTGTCATTGTTTCCTCCATTCTGAATCGTTCTGCGCTGGGGATGCATCCCAAATAACTGTAAACATCTCCTTGATCTTGTCGATAGTGTCAAGTTTGACCCGTTCAATCTGCATTTTGACCGTGTCATCATGTAGTTTGGCCTGCTCGTAAGAAGCTTCCCAATTTGAAGGAATCTGCTGGACTTTTAGAAGGAAAAAGCGCTTTACTGATTCGGAGTCACCTTTGCCGGTTTTAGCCGCAACAGAAAGTATTGTGCGGAAAATATCGTAGACGTTTGCTTTAATTTTTTCATGGGCCGCCTCGTCTGCTCGATCATCGGCCAGCAATGTTTCGCTGCGTTGTTTGCATGAAGAAATTTCCCTGTCAAAATAACTGTTTAATTTCGATATTTTTTGCTCGATCATAGAATCACCTCAACTTTCCAATCTTTGTACCTTAATGTTGTATTGATTTTACAACTTTCTTTTTAAAGTGTCAATATTTAATTTTATATTTATCAAAATGGATTATCCTGCGCGATCAGGAATGTTTGACTGTATTTGGATTTGAGATGCCGCGAAGCGGAATCATGGAGTGCAGATTGAAAATGGACGTGACTTTTTATGAGATGGGCGTTAAAATGGGATGTATAGATGAGATATTAATGAAAATATAGAAAATTATGCAGACTATGTAAGATAGGGAAAACAAGTGGAGATAATGGAAATTAAGTGCAACAAGAGATTAGAGAGATACAGGACAGGGGCTATATACTTGAGGGATGATGAGCTATGAAATATTCCATGAAAAGACAGTTCGTATTTATTTTTATCCTGTTGATCACAAGTACGATCCTGCTGTGTCTGCTGGCCAACAGCACACTGCTGGAGAAATATTATATCAATAATAAGAAAAATGTGTTGATCAAATCTTATGCGAGTATTAATGCAGCATCCAGTGCCGGAGACATTACATCGGAGTTGTATGATATTGAGTTGCAGAAAATACGTGACAAGTATAATATTAATGTTCTTGTGCTGGACAGTGATTCCAAGATGGTCAAAACGACTATGATAGATCAGGAGTTTGCGATCAAACATCTGCTGAATAATATTTTCTATGGAGTGAATAAAGAGGATGTCCTTGTGGATAACGAGGGATACATGATACAGATCGTTACGGATGGACGGACGCAGACTGAATATATTGAAATGTGGGGGATGCTGGATAACGGTTATTTTTTTATTTTGAGGAGTGCGCTGGAAAGTATTCAGGAGAGTGTCTCAATATCCAATCGTTTTATGGCTTATGTGGGCTTCATTGCGATTATTGTGAGTATTTTGCTGGTGATTGGGCTGGCGAACCGCATTACCAAGCCGATCATGGAGTTGGCGGGTATTTCGGAAAGAATGAAGCATTTGGATTTTAATGCAAAATATACGGGCAATGACAGAACAGAGATTGCCATACTGGGTCATAACATCAATGAAATGTCAGAAGCGCTGGAATCTACGATCTCCGAATTGAAGACAGCTAACAATCAGCTGCTTAAGGATATCGAGAAGAAAGACCAGATAGATGAGATGCGCAGAGAATTTCTATCCAATGTGTCCCATGAGTTGAAGACACCGATCGCTTTGATCCAGGGATATGCAGAAGGGTTGAGGGAAGGGATCAATGACGATGAGGAGAGCAGAGAATTTTACTGTGATGTGATCATAGATGAAGCGGCTAAGATGAATATTATGGTGAGGAAATTGTTGACTCTGAATCAGTTGGAGTCCGGCAGTGAAGTCGTAAGTATGGAGCGGTTTGACATTACGGCGCTGATTAGAAACTATATCTCATCTTCAGATATTTTGTTGAAGGAAAGAGACATTTCCGTGCGTATGGAAGACTATGAGGCGATTTATGTCTGGGGAGATGAGTTTAAAGTGGAAGAAGTATTTATGAATTATTTTACGAATGCCATCCATTATGCACAGGGCGAAAATATCATTGATGTCAAGCTTCGTTCCGTAGACCGGCAGGTACGAATCTCCGTTTTCAATACCGGTGCTCCAATCCCGCAGGACAGCATAGAGCATATCTGGGAAAAATTTTATAAAGTTGATAAGGCGCGTACCAGAGAATATGGTGGCAGCGGCATCGGGTTGTCCATTGTCAAGGCGATCATGGAATCCATGAATCAGAAGTATGGGGTGACAAATTATGAAAATGGGGTAGAGTTCTGGTTTACCTTGGATGTTGCGTGAGGTACCGGGGGTGTGAGCTGACTTCGGCAAACTGTTTTATGACATGCAGGTAGTGATCTGTATTATAAAAGTAATAATCTGTTTTCAGAAAAGATTTGTCATATGGCAGATATTACGTTATAATAGAAAGCGGTATGTTGGTTTTACTGCTTTGCAGTGTACCTCATGTCAGGTGAATTATAGATTTATGTGAGTGATAGGAGAATAGATGTGAGAAAAGTGGGTGCATTTCTGTGTGGTATCACGGCAGCAATATTTATGACCGGATGTGGTTCAGTTATGCCGGATCTGACAGAAGAAGAAACGGAAATTATTTCAGAGTATGCCGTAGGCGTATTGTTAAAGTATGACAGAGTTTACAGCGGACGGTTGATGAGTGTGGCTGAATACGAAATGGAAGAGAACAGGAAGGCGGAGCGTGAGGCAGCGGCTTCCGTGGAGCGGCCGGCTGAAGAAGAGAATGCTGTGGAAGAAGATACGGCAGCGGATACAGAGGTGGTTGACGTCAGCCAGGATACGGGGGCGGAGGCGGCAGTTGCCTCTACGATAGAAGAATATTATGGTATTCAGAATATTACGTTTCAATATACGGGATATGAGCTGACGGATTCCTATCCTTCCGGCGATGAAGGAGACAATGTTTTCTTTGCAATGGATGCCACGGAAGGGATGCAGTTGTTGGTCTTGAAATTTACGGCGACCAATGTCGGTTCCGGGGACCAGGCATTGGATATGATGGAACATGGAGCGAGATTTAGAGTTTCTGTCAACGGTGGTTCAGGGGAGAATACGTTGACTACCATGTTGTTGAACGATCTGCAGAATTATAAAGATGTAATTCCGGCCGGTTCCAATGTGGAGCTGGTCAGCATTGTAGAAGTTCCGCAGGGAGCAACGATAGAGTCGATCGCTCTTACATTGCGCGGAGCAGAAGGAAGCACGGTGATAAATCTGCAGTGACCTTCAGGTTATGGGTACTGAAATAACAGGAGTATACAGGCATAGACGAACATAATTCAGGAAGGTTCGTCTATGTTTTTTTTATGGAAAAGTATCCGATGAAAAAGGCCCGTCAGGGTATGAGATGCAGGGTGGGTTTATAAAATCTTTATTAAGAGTGGCAGTAATTATTGACAGCAATTTACTTTCAAAATATACTGGAAAAGCAGTTGACCGACCGGTCGGACGGCGATTAAAAAGAGGAGTGTCAGATTATGTTGGGAAAATTCAGTGTCAAAAAGCCATATACGGTTTTGGTAGCAGTCATTCTGGTCATTGTTCTCGGTGTTGTATCCTTTACGAAAATGTCTACGGATCTGCTGCCGAATATCAGTCTGCCGTATGTTATTGTCATGACGACCTATCCCGGTGCCAGTCCGGAAACTGTGGAAATGGTAGTAACGAAGCCGGTGGAGGCGTCCATGGCGACGGTGAGTAATATTGAGGGGATCAGTTCAGTTTCCAGTGAAAATTACTCCACGGTTATTTTGGAATTTGCGCAGTCAACGGATATGAATGCGGTGTCTCTGGAAATTCGGGAGAATCTGGACCAGATCAAGAGTTACTGGAGCGATGATATCGGAAGTCCGATCATTATGAAATTGAATCCGGATATGTTGCCGATCATGATTGCGGCCGTAGGCAGTGCGGGAATGACGGATGCGCAGGTAAGCGAAATGACGCAGAACCTGGTGATTCCGGAATTGGAGAGTATAGAAGGCGTAGCTTCTGCAAGTGCGACAGGTCTGTTTGAGGAGAGCGTGAATGTGGTCATCCGGCAGGAAAAGATCGATGCCATTAACAAACAGGTGTTTGCTCATATAGATGATGAAATGAAAGAAGCGGAACAGGACCTTGCCGATGGCAAACAGGAGATCTATGAAGGTCAGACGGAGCTTGCCGAAGCGAGGGCAGAGCTGGAAGAAAGTAAACAGGAACTGGTAGACAGTGGCCAGGAGCTGGAAGATAACAGCAGGGAACTGGAAGAGAATAAGCAGAAGCTGGTGGATGGGAAAGCAGAGATCGCTGAAAATAAATCAAAGCTGGAGGAGGGAAAGGCGGAGCTTGCTAATAAGAAGAGTGAGACGACAGCACAATTAGCAGCGGCCGAGACGAAGATACTGACGGCAAAGACAGATCTGGAAGCGACAAAGATGCATCTTACGTTGGAGATTGCGACGGCGGAAGCAACGGTAGAAGCTTCGCAGAGTGCGATAGATCAGATTGATGAGGGATTGAAGCAATATGAGGAAGTGATACAGGCGATCAATAAGATTGATGCCCTTCAGAATTATACTTCTGTCGATGAGATATCAGAAGAAGACAAAATAGTTATTTCGCAGCTTTTACAGAAAAATATCGACGGCATGGATATCGAGACGATAAAAGCAGAACTTCAGGCTGTGAAGGCAGCTATGAATATGGCATTGAACACGATATTGGAAGCTCTTGGTGGAGAAGAGGGTATTGCGTCCATGCAGAATAAGCGGACAGAACTTGCAGCCACAATCAAAATGCAGTCTGCGGCAATATCTGCAATGAAGACACAGCTTACCGCGATTGAAGAGAATGTTTCTTCCCTGGATAATGCACTGGAACAGCTCTATGCCGGTAATCTGACGGCCGCCATAGAATTTGCCAATGCCCAGACTACCATCAGTGTGGGAGAAATGCAGTTAAATGCGGCCGAAACGCAGCTGGAGGCAAGTGAGAAACAGCTGGAAGCCGGTGAGGACCAATTGGAAGCCGGACGGGAGCAGCTTGATGCAGCCTGGGAACAGATTAAAGACGGCGAAGAACAGTTAAATGATTCTGCGGAACAGTTGAAGGATGCTCTGCAGCAGATTCTGGACGGAGAGGAGGAGCTGGAAGAAGCAAGAGAAGATGCCTACGATCAGGCGGATATGAATGATATTCTTACGGTAGACACCGTAAAATCACTTTTGGCAGCCCAGAATTTTTCCATGCCTGCAGGATATGTGACGGAGGAAGGGATTGATTATCTGGTCAGAGTAGGGGACAAGCCGGCAGATATTGAAGAATTAAAAAGAATGCCGCTGCTCAATCCGGAAATGGATGGCGTGGATATCGTTACGCTGGCAGATGTGGCAGATGTTTTTATGACAAACAATTCTGAGGAGATCTATGCGAATGTAAACGGGGAACCCGGTATTATGGTATCGATCCAGAAGCAGACCGGTTACTCTACAGGGGATGTTTCCGACAGAATTCTGGATAAGTTTGAGGAATTAAAAGGTGAAAATGCTGATTTGATCCTGATTACACTGATGGATCAGGGAATTTACATAGACCTTGTCATGGATTCCATTATCAATAATGTAATGTTTGGTGCGATCCTGGCAGTGTTAATATTAATTCTGTTTCTTAAAGACTGGCGTCCTACGGCGGTAGTTGCCTGCTCCATTCCGGTCAGCCTGATCACAGCGATAGTATGCATGTATTTCAGCGGTGTTACGCTGAACGTTATTTCGCTGTCGGGATTGGCGCTGGGAGTCGGAATGCTGGTGGACAATTCCATTGTGGTGATCGAGAATATTTTCAGAATGCGCAGTGAAGGATGTTCGGCGAAAGAGGCGGCGATTAAAGGGGCTGGCGAAGTGGCAGGAGCGATTCTGGCATCTACGCTTACCACGGTCTGTGTATTTTTGCCCATTGTCTTTACGGAAGGAATCGTCAGACAGTTGTTTGTTGATCTGGGACTTACGATCGCATATTCTTTGTTTGCCAGTCTGCTGATCGCCCTGACTGTGGTTCCGGCAATGTCGTCAGGTGTTTTTTCCAGGGTAAGACCGCAGAAAGAAAGCAGATTTTTTGGTGGTCTGATGAGAGGATATGGTAAAACGTTGGAATTGGCACTGCGTTTTAAGCCGATTGTACTTGTCCTTGTGCTGGTATTGTTGCTGGTCAGCATGAAGGCCGCTTTTTCCAGAGGAACAGCTTTTATGCCGGATATGGACAGTACACAGATCTCGATGACGCTGAGCCTGCCGAAGGACACCCCGCTCAGTGAGACGGCAGATGCGACTGACAGTGTGATCGGACGCTTAAGGGAAATGCAGGAGGTGACGGATGTAGGTGCCATGGCAAGTTCCTCCACGATGAGTATGCTTTCCGGAGGGGGCAATTCTGCTACGAATGAGACGACCATGTACATATCGCTGCGTGAAGATAAAGAGAGAGACAATGTGGAGATTGCGCGGGATATCGAGGAGAATATCGCGGATATTCTGGAAGCATATCAGGCAGAAGCATCGATTGAGACTTCTACCATGGATATGAGCGCTATGGGTGGAAGTGGTATTACCATCCAGATAAAAGGGCGTGAGCTGGATACATTACAGGAGATTGCAAGGGATATTGCAGCGATCGTAGAAGGTGTAGAGGGAACAACGGAAGTGTCGGACGGTCTGGAAGAATCTACCGGGGAACTGCGTATTCTGATCGACCGTGATAAGGCGATCGAGCACGGCATTACCGTGGCGCAGATTTTTCAGCAGATTCAGGCCAGGCTGGCAGACGCCGCCAGTGCGACTACACTCGAAACAGAGATCGAGGAATACAGCGTGTATGTGAAACATGCGAATGACATAGAGCTGACAAGGGATCTGGTGAAAGATTTGGAACTTGATCGTCAGAAACAGGATGGCACAAAGGAAACGATAAAACTTTCGGATATTGCCCGTTTTGAGAGTACGGAGGCGCCGAAGGCTGTCAACAGAGTTGATCAGACCAGATATATTGCTGTGTCGGCTGCTATTGCAGAAGGATATAATATCGGTTTTGTTTCCGAAGATGTGGAAGCGGCTCAAAAGTTATGATATGCCAGGCGGATACAGTTACACGATGAGTGGAGAAAATGAAACCATTAATGAGGCGATGGGACAGGTTTTCTTAATGTTGATTCTTGCATTGATCTTTATGTACCTGATTATGGTGGCGCAGTTTCAGTCACTTTTATCGCCGTTTATCATTATGTTTACGATCCCGCTGGCGTTTACAGGAGGCTTTTTGGGATTATATATCAGCGGAAGCGAGGTAAGCGTTATTGCACTGATCGGTTTTGTTATGCTTTCCGGTATCATTGTGAATAACGGTATTGTATTGGTAGATTATATCAATCAGCTTCGGGAAAACGGTATGGAGAAAAAAGAAGCCATCATCACAGCCGGCAGGACCAGAATACGACCTGTATTGATGACTGCACTGACAACGATCCTGGCATTGAGCACTATGGCATTCAGTGATGATATGGGTGCGGATATGTCCAAACCCATGTCTGTTGTTACGATCGGAGGACTGGTCTATGGTACTTTATTGACATTGGTCGTGATTCCCTGTATTTATGATATATTTATGTGGAAGAAAGGTAAAACAGGGAGTGCAGAGGGGAGTGACAATGAATAAAGAAGAATACTTACCGAAGGAGAAGGCTGTCTATAGGGCTGTAATAGAACTCTTTGAGGAGGGAGCAGACATTAATAATCTTACCGTAGCGGAAATTACCGGGCGGGCCGGAATCGGTAAAGGCACAGCATATGAGTATTTTTCCGGGAAAGAGGAAATGATCGCAAAGGCATTTTTCTATAATGGAGAGATATTTTGCAATCAATTATATGAAGGTGTCAGCAGGGAGAAAAATCTTTATGATAAAGTGAACTTTGTATTACTGGAGATGGAGAATCAGGTTGCAAGAATGGGCTGTATTTTTCGTCTGCTGCATATGTTATCCGAGAATTCTTCTGTAAGCAGATGGATCCGGGAGCTGTTGAAACAGAAAGAGTTGTCGGAAGAAGTACCGGTAGCCGGTTTGATCCGACAGATATTGTACGATGAACTGGGTGGCAGAAAAATGCCCTCCGAGGAAAATATGACATATCTTGTATGCAGCATTTATTCCAGGGTTTTCTGTTACGGAATGTTACTGAAAGCGGAAATATATAAAAAGAAAGAGCAGAGAGAGACGGTGAGAAGATTGACCAGCCGGGGAATATGTCGGGAAGTGGAGGAAATATTTGCAGCGCGTGACGAATAAAGTAACACTTTCATGATCCTTCAGGGATATCCATGTTTTCCATGGGTGGATTTGGATCCTGCGGGTCATAAGTAATTCACTCATGACGTAAAATATCCATTATGATTATCGCAATTACGTTGTGGTAAGGAAGCGTTGAAAAAAAACAAAAAAAATATCAAAAAATGTGTTGACATTCATAAATGGTAATGATATACTCAGATTCGTTGCTGAGGACAACACAGTGATTCGGCAACAGACATACATAGAGAAGTATGTGACAGAACCTTGACAAATAAACAGTAATGCAACCCTGAAAATTCAAGAGAAAAAATTCTTA